>Ga0181520_10000017_pt1 | contig 298770 bp, 235 predicted proteins | sample PEATcosm2014_Bin_29_FD_132451 | JGI IMG/M metagenome (GOLD analysis project Ga0181520, IMG submission 132451) | Peatland microbial communities from MTU Mesocosm Facility, Houghton, MI, USA - PEATcosm2014_Bin02_30_metaG | ecosystem: Environmental > Terrestrial > Soil > Wetlands > Peat | place...
CATCTTCATCCTCGGTGGCCGACGGCTCAAGGACACTCCACCCAACGCCAGCAACCGGTTGTACAAGAACAACCGCGACGGCACGTTTACCGATGTTACGGCCAAGGCAGGCCTGCTCGATGCGGGCTGGGCGCAAGGCGTCTGCGTAGGGGATTTCAACAACGACGGCTTTGAGGATCTGTTCCTTACTTACTACGGGCAGAATCGCCTGTATCGCAACAACGGCGACGGCACCTTCACCGACGTAACGGCCAAGGCCGGCCTGATTCATCCCGCCACCCGCTACAGCACAGGGTGTACGTTTGTGGATTACAATCGCGACGGTCTGCTGGATCTTTTTGTGTCAAACTATCTCGAAATCGATCTGGCCACCGCTCCCAAGCCCTCGCTGAATGTGCTGAACTGCAATTACGAGGGCGTACCGGTCAACTGCGGCCCCAGGGGCCTCCCCACGGCCCAGAATTACCTTTACCGGAATAATGGCGACGGCACCTTCACTGACGTCTCCAAAGAGTCCGGCGTCGCCGGGTTTCGCGGATCGTATGGACTCACAGCCGTCGGCATCGATCTTGATGAAGACGGCTGGCCCGACATCTTCGTGGCGTGCGATTCGACGCCCTCCCTGCTGCTGATGAACAACCACGACGGCACCTTTCGCGAGGAAGCTTTGATTCGCGGCGTCGCCCTTAGCGGCGATGGCCGGGAAATGAGCGGCATGGGCGTTGGCGTGGGCGACTACAACCTGGACGGCCACACCGACCTGGCCAGGACCCACTTTCTGAGTCAGTCCACCGGCCTCTACCGCAACGACGGCAAGGGCAATTTCGACGACGTGACGGCCGAAGCCGGCCTCAACAAGGAAACGCGCTTCGTCAGTTTTGGCGCTGGCTTCGTCGACTTCGACAACGACGGCTACCCAGACCTGATGGTCTCCACCGGTACCGTCTACCCGGAGCTTGACCGCATCGCCCCCAATTCTCCGGCCCGCAGCCCGCGCATCCTCTTTCGCAATCAAGGGGACGGTACCTTTGTCGAGCTGGGCCCGGAGGCAGGTCCGGGCATCAGCGAGCGTCATTGCAGCCGCGGCCTTGCCTTTGGCGATTTTGACAACGACGGCGACATGGACGTGCTGGTCATGAATGTGAATGAACCGCCCTCCTTGCTGCGCAACGACGCTCCGTCCGGCAATTACTGGATCAAGATTCGCCTCGAAGGCACCAAGAGCAACCGCAGCGCGATCGGCGCGAGGGTCCTGGTGCGATATGGCGGAAAGGTCCAGGTTCAGGAGCAACTGAGCCAGTCCAGCTTCCTGTCAGCGAACGATCCGCGCCTGCACTTCGGTCTGGGCGCCGCGACCACGGCCGACGTTGAAGTCCACTGGCCTTCCGGTCTCGTCGAATCCATCAAGTCTGTCCCAGCCAATCAACTCCTCACCCTGCGGGAAGGGGTGGGCCAGGTCAAGGGCAGGCCGTTCCCGTGAGACCATCGCATCGGTAAGGCAGTCCGGGCCTTTGCGCCGTGATGAAGCCATCTGGCCTGCCGGTATTCAGACAGGTTCTTCCATCCGCCAAAAGCCGTAGTATGAATGGGGAAGGATCCCATTCAGGGAGAAAACCATTGGCTTACGACGATTTGCGCGATTGGATCAAAACCCTCGAAAAACATGGCGAGCTCAGGCGTATCAGCGAAGAAGTCTCGCCGGAGTTGGAAATCACGGAGATCACTGACCGCGTGAGCAAGATTGGAGCACGTGGGTGTGCCGGCGCTAAGGGAAGTGCGGCGCAGCAGAAGTACGCCCCCGGTGGTCCCGCCCTGTTGTTTGAAAATGTGAAAGGCCATCCCGGCCGGCAGGTCCTCATCAACCAGTTCGGCAGCGAGCGGCGCATGGCCATGGCCTTAAGCGTGGATCGGCTGGACGAGATAGCCGAGCGCATCCAGGGCCTGATAAACGTGAAGGCTCCCGAGGGCCTGCTCGACAAACTCAAGATGCTGCCGCAGTTGGGTGCGCTCGCCAGCGCATTTCCCAAAACCGTCAGCGCCAAAGACGCCCGCTGCAAGGAAGTCATCCTTCGCGACAATTTCGATCTGAACCAGTACCCAATCCTCAAGTGCTGGCCGCACGACGGGGGCCGGTTCATCACGCTGCCTTGCGTGCACACCAAAGATCCGCGCACCGGCAAGCGCAACATCGGCATGTATCGCATGCAGGTCTACGACGGCCAGACAACGGGAATGCACTGGCAGCGGCAAAAAGTGGCCGCCGAACATTATCGCGAGGCACTGCGCCAGATAGCGGCAATGCACTCCACCGAAGATCCGCGCACCGCAAGTGTGGCGGTGATGGCGGAGTCGGCCGGCGGTGCAGTCACCATCCCCGACGGTCCCATCGGCGGCCTGCCGCAGGTGGCGCTTGGCAATCTGAAAGGCACGCGGCTCGAGGTTGCCGTGGCCATTGGCACCGATCCCGCAACCACCTTCGCCGCCATCGTTCCCGCGCCGCCTGAGGTCGAGGAGTTCCTCATCGCCGGTTTTCTGCGCGGCAAGCCAGTCGAGATCGTGAAGTGCGAAACAGTCGATCTCGAAGTTCCGGCGCACGCTGAAATCGTGCTCGAAGGCTACGTCGAACTGGGTGAACTGCGCACGGAGGGGCCTTTCGGCGACCATACCGGCTTCTACACCATGACCGATGAGTACCCGGTCTTCCATCTCACCTGCATCACCCACCGCAAGGACCCCATCTACGCCGCCACCATCGTAGGCAAGCCGCCCATGGAAGACGCTTGGATGGGCAAGGCCGTGGAGCGCATCTTTCTCCCCGCGATGAAGATGACCATCCCCGAGATTGTGGACATTCATCTGCCCGTCGAGGCCGTCTTCCACAACCTCATGCTGGTGTCCATCCGCAAGAGTTATCCCGGCCATGCGCGCAAGGTGATGCACGCCATCTGGTCGCTGGGCCAGGCGATGTTCACCAAGTGCATCATCGTGGTGGACGAGGACTGCGACGTACAGGACATCGGCGAGGTGACCTTGCGCGTGGCCAACAACATCGATCCCGAGCGCGATATTCAGTTCACGCTGGGCCCGGTCGACTCGCTCGATCATTCATCGCGGCTGCCCAACTACGGCTCCAAAATGGGCATCGACGCCACGCGCAAGTGGAAGGCTGAAGGTTTCGAGCGTCCCTGGCCCGCCATGATCGAAATGGACCGCGTCACCCAGGCCAGAGTGGATGCGCTGTGGGCCAAGCTGGGGCTGTGAACTCGATGGAGTGACTGCCTCGCGGGCATGGATCATGGGGGACTGCGAATCACCCCGTCGAGCGTCCGTCTGATATACCTAGAACTATGCGTGGCGTCCTTCGTTGGCCCGTCTTCATTCTGATTGCAGCTCTTCTTCCCATCGCATCGCCCTTGTGTTCCCAGCAGGCCCCGGACACTTTCCACTGGGTAGACTTCCACTCCCAGCAGGACCAGGACACCGTTGTCTGGGTCACCCGCTCTCTGGCACCCGAAAAGTGGACAGCCATTCGCGAGATCGGCGTCGAGTATGATGCGGCGCTGGTTGTCACCACGCTGCGGGCCAATCCGCAGTCGCTGGCCAACGCTGACACCTTCACGGTGTGGAACGTATCGCTCACCAGCCATGCCATTGCGCCGCTGCTCAAAGGGGTGAACCTGCGCTGGCTTGACTGGATGCCCTTTCTGGATGGAGCGCCGTCGGAGCCCACCATTCTCTACGACAATTGCGGCGAGTGCGCGGCCGACACGTATTTCACGGCCTTCCACTATGACTTTCCGCAGCACATGTGGACGGCTCGATGGATGCGCGGCGGGCAGGCGGTGCCCGTTTGGAGCGGGAATCCACCGGACGGTGTGACTTGGACCCAGGTTTACGCCGTACTGTCCGGTTTCAACCGGCAGCAGTACGTGGCTACCTGGAGCCACTTCGACTACGGCACGCTGAAGCCGTCCCAGGATTTTGTCTACCGCTACGATCTGGACCCCTTCAGCCGTCTGGAGCGGACCCAACCGCTTAGCGGCAAAGAGGCCGATGCAATGAAGGAGCGCCTCTGCCGCGCGCAGGCGGCTACTCCGGGGCTGGCTCGCGGGCAGGACTTGCCGGTTTGCCAGCAGATTGCCGCGCCGCGCGTCGAGCGCAAGCCCGTGACCACCCCGCCGGCCAACAACCACGGCCAGTCCCAGCCGCCGGGCACCCGGCATTGATCCAGATCCAGGAATGGTCAATAGAGGACTGTCTCGCCCTAGATGCTTCGGATAGCATTCGAGTCAACTGGAGAGTGAAATGAGCTATTTACCAAGATTTGGACCGATGCCGCTGCTTGCTATGGCGGTAGTGCTTTGCATCACAGGATGCCCCAGGAGTCAAGACCAGAATTCTGCCAATCTTAACCCGGTCAGCACGCAGGATCAGGCCCCGGACCCGGCCGCGGCCAACTTGGCCCCTGCCTCAAGCGACACGAACGCAGCAGCGCCCGTAACGTACACAGCCCCCAACAACGGCCAGGCGCCAGCGAATCCCGCATACCAGCAGAGCGCTCCGCCGCCGGATGCTGGAGGCAACCAGTACCAGGCCTCTAACCAGCCTTCCGGTGATCCGGGTTACGGGGAACAGCCGGTAACCTACGCGCCCCAGCCGCCGCCGCCGCTGCCCGACTACGACCAGCCTCCGGCACCCGGCGACGGCTATCTCTGGACGCCCGGCTACTGGGCATGGGCTCCGACGGGCTACTACTGGGTGCCAGGCGCGTGGGTGCAGGCTCCCTACGAGGGTGCTCTTTGGACGCCCGGCTACTGGGGCTTCTGGCATAACCATTACGGATTTTACCGTGGTTATTGGGGACCGCACATTGGCTTCTACGGAGGGGTCGACTACGGTTTTGGCTATGTCGGCTTCGGCTACCAGGGCGGTTACTGGGGTGGCGGCCATTTCAACTACAACCGTTCGGTCAACAACATCAACGTTTCCGTGGTGCACAACGTCTACAGCCGCTCCGTTAGTGGTGGCAACAGGGGCGGAGCCCGTGTGAGTTTCAACGGCGGATCGGGTGGAGTGCAACTGCGAGCCAGGCCTGCGGAACTGGCGGCGCTGCATGAGCAGCACGCTGCGCCCATGAGGGCCCAGGTCCAGAATGAGCGGGCTGCCAGTACCAACCGGGCCCAGTTTGCGAACGTCAATCATGGCCGGCCAGCCAGCCTGGTCGCCAATCAGGCGCTTGCGGCGGATCGCAACGTGAGGGCCCCAGCGGCATTGCAGGTACGCAATCAGGCCACTGCGCAACAGCACCAGGCTGTCCAGCAACCGCAACAGCACCAGGCTGTTCAACAACAGCAACAGCGCCAGGCTGTTCAACAACAGCAACAGCGCCAGGCTGTCCAACAACCGCAACAGCACCAGGCTGTCCAGCAACCGCAACAGCGCCAGGCTGTCCAGCAACAGCGTCAAGCAGCACCGCAACAGCATCAAGCGGCACCGCAACAGCGTCAGGTGGCACCGCAACAGCATCAAGCGGCACCGCAACATCCAGAGGAGGAGCGTCCTAAGAGGTAGCGTCTAGCGGACATCCGCACCAGATTCTGCGGATGTCAGCGCAAAGGGTGCGCAACTACTGCGCTGTCAGAATACGGATGGCTATCAGGTTGCGCACCCAGCGGGTGGTATCTTTCTCTCCCGTTGCAAAAAGCTGCAAGGGAGCGCTGTCCGCAAGCGGCTTCCCTTCCAGCGAGTCGGCAACGATCACTGTGGCGTCATGCACGTCCGGCATAACCTCCGGCACCAAGTAGGCCACTCTGCAAGATGCAAGCAGGGCCTCGTGAATTGGGAAACCGCTAAGAATCCATCGTATACTGGCCTCATGTCGGTTGTGGACAACATCGCGGGCATCGTCAAGGGCATGAGCATCACCTTCCGGGAGATCTTCGAACCGACGCAGGTTGAGAACTACCCTGACGGACCGGGCCCCCTGCGCGGAGCGGTCTTCGAGCAGCGGTTCCGCGGCGCGCACGTCCTGCAGCGCGATGAGAATGGCCTGGAGAAATGCGTGGCCTGCTTCCTGTGCGCGGCGGCCTGCCCCTCCAATTGCATTTATATTGAGGCTGCTGAGAACACCTCCGAGCAGCGCATCTCCTCCTCTGAGCGTTATGCCAAGGTCTACAACATTGACTACAACCGCTGCATCTTCTGCGGCTATTGCGTTGAAGCCTGCCCCACCGACGCCATCACCCACGGCCACGGCTTCGAACTGGCCACCCTCAACGCCACCAACCTGGTGATGCGCAAGGAAGACATGCTGGTTCCGGTGAGCGCGTTGACTGCGGCAAAATAGCAGTTCCATTTCAAGACAACGTTCATGGAACGTCGGTAAATTCCGGGCTTGCAGGAGTTTATTTTGCTTGCCATGCCGCGTCCGCCGGCGTACATTGAATCGAGTTCCCCCAAACTCAAAAACCAATACTCAAGCGCAAATCGAGTTTCTCAACTCATAAATCCAAGTCCGTGTTACAGGATCACTGTTATATGGCAAGCAGGCTTAAATCCCTAGACTGGCTCCGCGGCTTGATGGCTCTCTCCATCATGCTTTACCACCTGCGGGATCGACATGAATCGGCGACGGTGCTGGGAAAGCTTGGAATGTATGGGGTTTCGATCTTCTTCATTCTTTCCGGCTTGAGCATGGCCATTGCGTATGACAGGTATATCAAAGACGTGCGCAGTGCCGGGTTTTTCTTCATTCGCAGGCTATTCAGGATTTGGCCGCTGATGTGGCTGGCTGTGGCCTGCGTCGCCGTGCCCGCATATCTTCATGGTGAGCCTCGCAGCGCCGGCGAGATAGCAATGAACCTTTCCACGCTCTTCGGTTTTGTCGCGCCGACGCACTACATGAACATGGGTGCCTGGTCGATCGGCAATGAGATGGTTTACTACGCGCTGACACCACTCCTCATCGCCGCTTATCACTATCGGAGATGGCTGGGCAATTCGATGACTTTGCTTGCCATGACCATTGGCATTCTTTTCGCCTTCCGCCTGCTCAACCCCCAAATGCCCATTGAGAGTCAGTGGGAGGTCTACGTCAATCCTTTCAATAACCTCTTTCTGTATTGCATGGGGTTGGCGATTTACTACACCTTTCGCGACTCGAAGATTCCCAGCCGCTGGTACATCGGCCTGCTGCTTGCCGCGGCTGCCGCATTTGCCCTTTATCCGTCCGCTGGCGATCAGATTCACATTGTCACCGGCATTCCCCGTGTGGTGTTCTCCCTTATCTCGGTGGCCATTGTGCTCGCGTTCTGGAAATGCCCTCCGCTACTGCCCAGCGTGATCGGCGATAGACTCGAACAACTCGGCGTCGCGACATATGGAGTCTATTTGTTGCACCCGATAGTCATGCAATGGACCCAAAAGAGATTGCGAGTGCTTGGAATCTTTGAGCCTCACTTATTCGTGTTGCTGGTGGTTGGCATAACAATTTCACTCGCACTGCTGACATACAGATTTCTTGAGTCCCCGCTCACTCAACTGGGCAAGCGCATCACGCAGGTTCGGCCCAGACTCACCGATTCCGCAAAGATCGAAGGCGGCGTTCCTTCGCTCATCACGTGTGGCACAAGCCCCGATCCCCAGCCGGAAAACGCTGGCAACCTGCCTGCAATTTGATGGCAGGGTAGCCCCCGGCGACCGGAACGCGCACCCAGCGAGCGTTGCTTGCCTGTGTGCGTTCGGAAACCGGAGATGTCCTTATGACGTTCGGCGAGTTCAGCGATCTCATCGGGGGTCAGCGGCTTGGGCACTTTGTCTTACAGTTATGCGTTCTCAGCTCGTGCGGAAAGGTGAAAGATGCGGCCCGGGGGCAGGGAAGGGCAAATTCCCGAACCGTATATGCTTAGAGAGTGGGCCGCTTTCCCTTGTGTTTTCAGCGGCTGGCGAAATTGGGAGGAGCCTTGGCGGATTTCCTGCAAGAACTCGAACGGCGCGTGCTTGTCTATGACGGCGCGATGGGCACCAGTGTGCAGAAGCACAACCTGACCCAGGAGGATTTCTGGGGCAAGGAGGGGTGCAATGAGCTACTGGTTCTCTCGCGGCCAGACGTGATCCGTTCGATTCACGCTTCATTCCTCAAAGTTGGTTGCGATGTAATCGAGACTGACAGCTTCGGCTCGACAAGCATCGTGCTGGCCGAATACGACCTCCAGGACCGCACCCGCGAGCTGAACCTTGCCGCCGCACGCTTGGCGCGCGAGGTGGCCGATGAGTTTTCGACCCCCGAACGGCCACGCTTTGTGGCCGGTTCCATTGGTCCTACCACCAAGCTGCCCTCGCTGGGCCACATCGGCTACGATGCCATGGCCGCGGCCTACCGCGAGCAAGCTGAGGCCCTCATCGAGGGCGGGGTGGACGTGCTGCTGATTGAGACCTGCCAGGATCTGCTGCAGGCCAAGATCGCTCTCGCCGCCTGCCGGGACGCCATTCGCTCAGCGCGCGAAGGCAGGATTCCCTCAACGGGCCGCAACATAGCCATTCAGGTGCAGGTCACGCTGGAAGCCACCGGAACCATGCTGCTGGGCTCGGAGATTGGGGCGGCTCTGGCCGTGCTCGAGAGTTTTCAGCCCGACGTGATCGGCCTCAACTGCGCCACCGGACCAGCGGAGATGAACGACGCGGTTCGCTTCCTCTGCCAGAACGCAACTGTGCCCATCAGCGTGTTGCCCAACGCCGGCCTGCCGCAGAACGAAGGCGGCCACGCCGTCTACAAGCTCACTCCCGCGGAATTGGCGGCCTATCATCGCCGCTTTGTCTCCGAGTACGGCGTGCAGATCGTAGGCGGTTGTTGCGGCACCACGCCCGAGCATCTGCACGCGGTGGTGGAAGCGGTGAAGGGAATCACTCCAGCCCCAAGAGCCCGCACTCCGCAGTCTGTCGCGGCCAGCGCCTTCAGTGCCGTGCCGCTTGAGACCGACGGCCAGCCCGTTGTGATTGCCGAGGAGATGAACACCACCACGCGCCTGGAGCATTTCCGCAACATGGTGCGCGCGGGCGACTACGATGGCATTCTCGCGCTGGCCAAGCGGCTCGTCAGCGAGGGCTCACAGATGCTCGATCTTTGCTGCGCCATCGTCGGCGAAGACGAGATGGGTTACATGAACGCCGTCTTGGAAAAGATCGCCACGCGTGTACCCGCGCCCATCCTGGTGGATTCGACCGAGGCCCCTGTCATTGAAGAGGCGCTCAAGCGCATTCCCGGCAAGCCCATCATCAACTCCATCAACCTTGAGGACGGCGAGAAGCGCACCAGCCTGGTGCTGCCCATGGCCCGCCGCTATGGGGCTGCCGTCATCGCGCTCACCATTGACGAGCAGGGGATGGCATTGACGGCGGATAAGAAGGTGGCCATCGCCCACCGCATTCACGACCTGGCGGTGAACAAATATGGCCTGCGTTCCGAAGATCTGATCTTCGACGCGCTCACCCTGCCCATCTCCACCGGCCAGGAGGACTATCGCTCCGCGGGCATTGAGACTCTTGAAGCGGTGCGGCGCATCAAGGTCGAGTTACCCCGTTGCAGAACTGTGCTTGGCATCTCCAACATCTCTTTCGGCCTCAACGCCTATGCGCGCCGCGTGCTCAACAGCGTCTTTCTCAAGGAAGCTGTAGACCGCGGCCTCGATGCGGCCATCGTCAACTACTCCAAGATTTATCCGCTCTACAAGATCCCTGAAATAGAAGTCGAGCTGGCGCGCAAGCTCATCTTTCAAGACAGCAACGGCACCGGAAGCGAACCGTTGCAGACTTATATGGCCCACTTCGCCAGTCTCGGCAAGGGCGCTGTCGAGGAAGACGAAATCGCGGTCGAGAATCTCTCGCAGGAAGAGAAGCTCAAGCAGTTGATCATCCGCGGCGAGCGAACCATAGGAATCGGCGAGGACAAACAATCGCTCGAAGAGGCTCTCGAGTCCGCGCTCACAACCTACGCGCCCCTCGACCTGATCAACACGGTCCTGCTCGACGGCATGAAGACGGTAGGCGACTTGTTCGGCGCGCGCAAGATGCAACTGCCCTCGGTGCTCGATTCGGCCGCGGTGATGAAAGCCGCGGTCGCATATCTCGAACCGAAGATGGAGAAGAAAGACGGCGGCGGCAAGGGAACCATGGTGCTTGCCACGGTCAAGGGCGACGTGCACGACATCGGCAAGAACCTGGTGGACATCATCCTCTCCAACAACGGCTATCGCGTGGTGAACCTGGGCATCAAGCAACCATCGGACGCCATCATCGCCGCGGCGCGCGAAATCGGCGCAGACGCCATCGGCCTCAGCGGCCTGCTGGTCAAGTCCACGCTGGAGATGAAGTACGTGTTGCAAGATCTGGAGCGCCTGGGCATGACAGTCCCTGTCGTCTGCGGCGGTGCCGCGCTCACCCGCAAGTATGTCGAAGAAGATCTGCGCAAGGAGTACGCGGGCCCCGTCTTTTATGCCGAAGACGCCTTTGCCGGATTGCATATTCTCACCGACCTGACTTCGGACTCGCCCGCAGTGCGTGAAGAGCGCGAGACCGAGGGCAAAACGGTGAAAGTTTTTGCCAGAGGCAAAGCGGCCGCGCCCGAATTGACTCTCGTGGAGTTGACCGAGGAGGGCCGTTCGCCGGTCGTGGAGCGGGTTGCGGCCGTTCCCAAACCCGCCTTCCAGGGCGCGCGTGTCTTCAAGGACTACAAACTGGACGAGATATTCCCCTATCTCAATGAAACCGCGCTCTTCAAGAATCAGTGGCAACTCAAGACCGCCGCGCAAAGCGATTATCTGCGCCTGGTGGAAGAGAAATACCGCCCGGCTCTGCTTGAGCTGGAAGAGGAAGTGAAAGCGGCGGGCTGGTTTGAACCCAAGTCGATCATTGGCTTCTATCCCTGCGCGGGCGACCGCGACGACCTTATTGTCTTCGATCCGGAGGACCCCGAACGCGAACTTGAGCGCATCGCGTTTCCGCGCCAGGCGCAGGGCCGTCGCCTCTCCATCGCCGACTTCTTTGAACCATTGAATTCAGGCCAGCGCGATGTGGTGGGCTTCTCCATCGTGACCATCGGAAGTGAAGCCAGCCGCCAGACGGCAAAGCTCTTCGATGCCGGCGACTTCACCAAATACCTTTACCTGCACGGCCTTTCGGTGGAAACAGCGGAAGCCCTCGCCGAGCTGGCGCACAAGCAGGCGCGCGAGTTTCTCGGCATTGCCGGAGAAGACTCGCCGCGCGTCACCGATCTCTTCCATCAGAAGTACCGCGGCTCGCGCTACTCCTTCGGCTATCCGGCATGCCCCAATCTTGAAGATCAGGCCAAAATCTTCCGCCTGCTCAAGCCCGAGGAGAACATTGGTGTGCATCTCACCGAGGGCTTTCACCTGGAGCCCGAACAGAGCACTAACGCCATCGTGGTCCACCATCCCCAGGCCAAGTATTTTGTGGCGTAGTTGCCGGTGGTTTTGTGTAGAGTGATCGCCATTCGTTTTCTTGCCGCCCGTTTGCCGCTCAGGTTTGACGCACCGATTCCGGGAGTGCTCTGATGGTTGCGGCGGGTTGAGCGTCGCATTCCCCGCATACATCAGGAGGCTCCCAATGCGGTCTGCGGTGACGCTGTCGGCGGTTGTTGTTTCGGGTATTCTGTTCTGCGCTTGCAGCCGTGGCGCAAGTGCAACGGGGACTCCTACGCCGCAAGTGGCCGCGCCCACCATCACCACCATTGCCGCGCAGAATGGCGCCGTGGTGGTGAGTCTGGCTTCCGCGACCCCCGGAGCTACCCTTTACTACACCGTGGACGGTGCGACTCCGAACACATTGTCGCAACCCTACAGGGCTCCCTTCCTGGTGGCTTCAAATCTGACCGTCAAGGCCATCGCAACCGCTTCGGGCAAAACAGCCAGCACGATCACCACCCGGAGTTTTACGCCCAACATTCCTTCCGGAACGCTGGTATGGTCTGACGAGTTCACCAACTCCACCGGCGCCAACGCACAGCCCAATCCCCGCGTCTGGACCTACGACACAGGCAACAGCGGCTTCGGCAACCACGAGCTTGAGAACTACTGCGCCTGGGGTTCGAACGCTACGCCGTGCAGTGCTGCGAATCCCAGCGCCTTCGTCGGACCCGACGGTTACCTGCATATCGTGGCCGCACAACCCTCGGCTGGCGTCTACACCTCGGCTCGGTTGAAGTCCGAGGGCCTGTTCAGCTTCCAATACGGCCGGTTTGAGGTACGCGCGCAGGTGCCTGAGGCGCAGGGATTCTGGCCGGCGGCCTGGCTGCTGGGCAACAACATCGCCATAGTGGATTGGCCGGCCTGCGGCGAGCAGGATGTGCTGGAACGAACCAACGGCGCCAAGACGCCCGACTGGAACGAAGGCTCGATTCACGGAACCGGATTCACCGGCTCGTCGGGCTTGGGCACCGTTTACAACTTTCCTTCGGGACAAACGGCATCCGGATGGCACACCTACGGCATGATCTGGAGTCCCGGCAGCGTGGCGTATTACATCGATGACCCCAGCCATCCCTACGTCACCTATACGCCTTCGAGCCTCAAGAGCCTCAGCGGTGCGGTCTGGCCCTTTGACGCAGGGCAGAGCAACTTCATCCTTCTCAACCTGGCCGTCGGCGGCGATTGGCCGGGCTCGCCCAATGCCGGCACCCCGTTCCCTTCGCAAATGCTGGTGGACTACGTGCGGGTGTATACCAACTGAACAGGCTCGAACAGCCGCGCGCCGTCCCGCTCGCGTTTCAATGCGCGCAAGCATCCCCTCAACCGCCGCTCGGAGCCGTTCGCTGCAATCCGGCTTGCGCTCGGATTGACCTTGTGATACAACCGAATCATTCCAGTTTGCCCCCAAAGGGCAGGCCTGGATTTCATGCAGAGTGGCTGAGGGACGAGCCCTGTGACGCCACGACAACCTGCCTGGGCAAACCAGGAGTATGGTGTCAACTCTTGCTCGCTGCGGCGAGGAACATGAGATTCGGGGGTCGCTTCCGCACTCTTTCGCAGAGGCGTCTCGCACGGTACTTCGAGTCATTTCACGTTCGCTCTTTCTTGAGCCGGTCACGCGCTCGTATATCTTCTGTCACTCGCGCCTAAGCGAGGGACTAGTGACGACTGCTTACGAGTTGCGATGTCGGGAATGCGGCAAATCCTATGGGATTCAGCCACTTTCCATCTGTGATGAGTGCTTTTCCCCGCGCGAGGTGGCCTTCGACCTCGAGTACGCACGCACCCGCTTTACCCGCGAAGCCATCTGCCAGGGACCGCTGAATATGTGGCGCTATCGCGCCCTGCTGCCGGTCGCCGACAGCTATAAACCGCAGACCCCGGCCGGGCTGACACCGCTGGTCAAAGCGCCGCGGCTGGCCGCTCACATCGGAGCCCGCAATCTTTACATCAAGAACGACGCCGTCTGCATGCCCACGCTCAGCTTCAAAGACCGCGTAGTGGCCGTGGCTCTGGCCAACGCGCAGGCCTTCGGTTTTGACACGGTCGGTTGCTCCTCCACCGGCAACCTGGCCAACGCCGTGGCCGCTCAGGCTGCCCGGTTGGGGTTGAAAGCTATCATCCTGGTCCCCGCCGATCTCGAGCCCGCCAAAATTCTCAACACCCAGGTGTATGGCGCCAGGCTGGTGCGCGTCCAGGGTAACTACGACCACGTCAATCGCCTTTGCTCGCAGATCGCCGAACGCTACAACTGGGGCTTTGTGAACGTCAACCTGCGCCCCTACTACGCCGAGGGATCGAAGACCGTCGGCTTTGAGATAGCCGAGCAGCTGGGCTGGCGGCTGCCGGATAACATCGTTTGCCCCATGGCCGGCGGTTCGCTCATAACCAAGATTTGCAAGGCTTTCAGCGAACTGGTTGCCTTGGGGATCGTCGAAGACAAGCCGGTTCGTTTCTTCGGTGCGCAGGCCACCGGCTGTTCTCCCATAGCCACGGCAGTCAAAAACGACACTGACATCATCGAACCCCAGCGCCCCAACACCATCGCCCGTTCGCTGGCCATCGGCAACCCGGCCGATGGAACATATGCTTCCCGCGCCATCCGCTCCTCCGGCGGATGGGCTGAGGATGTGTCGGACGTCGAAATCGTTTCGGCCATCCAGGAACTGGCTGAGACGGAAGGCATCTTTACCGAGACGGCAGGCGGTGTGACGGCCGCTGTAACCGCGAAGCTCCTGGCCCATGGCCGCATCCATCCAGACGAGCTGACCGTCGCCTGCATCACCGGCAACGGCCTGAAGACCACGGACGTGCTGAATGGCGCTTATGAGCAGAACCAGGCCATTCGTCCCCGGTTGGCCGACTTTGAGAACTTTGTTCAGGAAAACAACGCCGCGAACCCAGAACTGAGCCAGGAACTCATGCTGGCAGGAGAAAGCCATGTCCGTTAGGGTCCTTTTACCGAATGCATTCCAGAAGCACACCAACAACGTACGCGAAATCGCCAGCACGGCGGCCAATCTGCCCGAACTTGTTACCGAGATCGAGGGCCGTTTCCCGGCTCTCCGCCAGCACCTGCGCGGCGAGGACGGCCAGATTCGCCGCTTCATCAACTTCTATGTGAATGAAGAAGATATCCGCTTCCTGGGCAATGAGAAATACAGCTTCCAGGAGGGAGACGAAGTGCTCGTCATTCCGTCAATCGCCGGCGGCAGCTTTTGAATCCTCTCCAAGCGCGTTACTGCGGTTACCATGAAGTTCCCCTGCGCGGAGAGCTTCGTCTATTACCGTAGGGTTACAGATTGAAGAAGATATTTGCACGGCGTTTGCATCTGGTTCATGGTCCCTTTACAATTGCGGGCGGATAATACTCCAGTGATTCCGTACGAGCGGCAAAGGGTACCGTTGAAGCTGGCTCTTGGTCCCACCCCTCTGGTGGAACTCTCACTACCCACACTTGTCCCATCCCTGCCCGTGGCCTCAGTCAGACCGCGTATCCACGCGGAAGTGGGCCGCTACCGGGTGCGGCTTGCGGAGACCCCGGAAGATCGTGATGCCGCCTGCCGGTTGCGCTTCAAGGTCTTCAATATTGAGCTGGGCGAGGGTCTGGAGAGTTCCTATCAGACGGGACTGGATACCGACCAGTTCGACTCGGTCTGCGAACATCTGCTGGTGGAGGATAAGGTCGACCGACGCATTGTGGGGACCTACCGCATGCAATCCGGAACGACAGCCGGGCGCAACCTGGGCTACTACTCTGAGCAGGAATTCAGCTTTGCCCCCTATGAGCCGCTCCGGGCCGGCATCCTGGAGCTGGGTCGCGCCTCCATCGACCGCGAATACCGCACGCCCGAGGTGCTCACCCTGCTCTGGAGGGGGATTGCCCAATACGCCACCGACATGGACCTGCATTACCTCATCGGTTGCTCTTCGATCAACTCGCAGGACCCGGCCGAGGGCTGGCAGATGTACCGCCAGTTGGAGCATTACCGGGTTTCGCCGGAGTTTGAGACTGTTCCAACAGCCGCTTACGCATGTCCCACCCTGCTGGAGGGCGCACACGCACAGCCGTCGCCCGGCCAGCCGGAGGGATCGTTGCCGGATTCGCCTGGACCGGCTCCCACAAAGGTTCCCAAACTGCTTAAGACCTACCTGGCCATTGGCTGCCGCATCGGCGGTCCGCCGGCCTGGGACCGGGAGTTCGGCACCATCGATTTCCTCACGCTGCTCGATCTAAAGCTGCTATCGTCCTCGGCGCGCAACCGGTTCCTTGCGCCACTGACACGGTGATTTTTCGCTCTGTCCGGCGCGCTGTGGCGCTGGCATCGGTACTCGCCCTTTGTATTCCTCGCCTTTGGCTCTACCGTTTGCGTGGTCCGCTGACGCTGGAGCGCCGCGCCCTGTGGGGCCAGGCCACCGGCAGGCAGATTATGGCTGCCCTCGGCATCCGCATCAAAGTCACTGGCCGGCTGCCACAGCGCGGCCTCCTGGTTTCCAACCACCTCAGCTATCTTGACATCCTCATCTATGGCACAATCGTGCCCTGTTTCTTTGTAGCCAAGGCCGAGATTGGTCGCTGGCCCTTCTTCGGATGGATGTCCCGCGCCGGTGGAACCCTTTATGTTGACCGATCCAGCCGCGCCAGCGCCGAGTCGGTCACCGATCAGATCGCCGCACGGCTCAATCTTCCAGTGATGGTGCTTTTCTTCCCCGAGGGCACCAGCACCGACGGCAGCCAGTTGCTGCGCTTTCGATCCCGTCTCTTTACTCCAGCGGTAGATGCTGGAGCCCCGGTAACCGCCGCCGCCATTCGCTACGTGCCCGAAAATGGCACGCCTGAGCGGGACCTGTGCTGGTTTGGCGATGCGGCGTTCCTTCCCCACCTGTTGAAGGCGCTGGGTGTCTCAGGATTCACCGCCGAGGTCCACTTTGGCGAGCCGCACGTATACGCCGACCGCCGCGCCGCCGCTGACGCTACCCAGGCCGAGGTTCAGGCCATGCGCAGCAGAAGCCTTCCGATCCCTTCCTCAGTTTCGCCAGAGCCCGCAATAGTAGAATGAGAGCTGACCCCAATATGTGGAATCCCGTTCCACAGCTCCTCAATGCAAATAGTCGTTCATTCCATTCGTCGCTGGTTTCGTAATCCGATCTTCCTGCTTGCCCTTGCGGCGGGCCTTATTGCATTCGTCGTGCAATCCGGAGAGCTGGGCTCAGCCGACACACAGCACCGGCTCCAGTCCGCGCATGCGTTATGGACTGCGGAACCGCCGGTGTTTCCTGACGAGTATCCGGAGTTCGGCATCCACGGCCGCGGAGGAAGCTTGCAGAGCTGGTACGGCATCGGACAGTCGCTCCTGATGCTGCCGGCAGACGTGGTTGGCACCTTCCTTGAGAACCTCCCCGTCTTTGGGAAGTACAGCGGCAACGATCCCAGTGTGCGCAATATTTTTGTCAGTTACACCACAAATATTCTCTTGACGGTGTTGACGGCGCTCCTCTGCTTCCGCTTCCTGAGGCAATTGGCCTTCGGAGCCGGGCAGTCAATTGCCGGTGCGTTGGCTCTGCTGCTTCTCACTACCCACCTTCATTACACGCAGAACATGATGGAGAACAATTACATCTTTCTGCTCACCCTCGCCGGGTTCTCCTATCAATACGAGTGGTTGCGGAGCGGCAGCCGTCGCGCTCTCCTCATCGGTTCAGCCGCCTTCGGGCTGAATCTGCTTACCCGCCTCACCACCGGGATGGATCTGCTGGCTGGGGGACTATTCATCCTGCTCGTGCTGTGGTTCGAAGGCATACGCGGCCGCGCACTGTGGCTTCGGTGCCGGACCTACGTCGCGACCGCTCTCCCGGTCTATGCGGTCTCCGGGCTGATCGACCGCCTCTATCAGTTCTACCGTTTCGGCTCGTTCTTCAACACCTACGTCAGCGTGGTCGCTCAGGAAGCGAAGCTGCGCAATCCAGCCCTGCCCGCCAGCTATCCGTTTGAGACACCATTCCATGTTGGCTTTCTTGGAGCTCTCTTTGCGCCGGAAAAGTCAATCTTCCTCTTCGATCCGCTGCTCGTCCTAATGATTCTGCTGGCCGTCGTGGCCTGGAGCCGGTTCAGTCCCGTTGTGAAGGCTTACGCAGTCACCGGATTTCTTCTGCTGCTGGCATACATCAGCTTCTATGCGCGATACACCGTTTGGGCCGGCGACTTCGCCTGGGGCGACCGCTACGTTTCCACCACCGTCGAACTGGCGGCGCTGCTCTCGCTTCCGCTGCTGCTCCGTCACCGCAAGGACGTTGCAAACCTGGTGTGGATCGCAGGCATGGCATTGGTGGCCGTCAGCGCCGTGGTTCAGGCCGCATCGCTCGCCTTCTGGCTATCGCTTGAGGAATACCAGTTGGAGACGCTCGGTCACCCGACCTTCATCATCGGCCTGCGCCTTGAAAACATCGTTGCATTCGCGTGGGGAAAGATGGACGCGTGGGGTCTGAACAACCATGCCATGACAGAGGATCCGTGGGACTATGTCCACATCACGACCTGGAATTTCCTGCCCTTCCTGCTGAAGCGCGTTGGGGTGGCGCCTGCGTGGGTAGTGAATCTTGCCTTCGCCGCGTGGAGCGTGGGTCTTGCAGCATTGGCCGCGGTTCTGTTGCGGCTTCGCCAAGTGTTTGCGCGACTCAATTAAGCCGGCCCCCGGACCCCTTCAGAACTTGTCAATCCCCGTGCGGCAGACAGCGATGGTCACCGTACGCCCGCCGCCGGAGCCGCTGTCGATTCCCGCACCACCAGGCTCGTTGACACCAGGAACTCGCGCTGCATCTTGGGGTTGCCGGGTTCCTCGGCCTGCTGACGCAGCGCCTCGAAGGCGGCGCGCGCCAGGTCAGTGCGAGACAAGCGAATCGTGGTCAGCGGCGGCAGCGTGAACTCGGCGAAGTCGATGTCGTCCAGGCCGATGACCGACAGGTCCTGGGGCACGCGCAAGCCCTCCATGTAGGCGGCCCGCAGCACGCCGATGGCCGTCATGTCGTTGGAACACAGAATGGCGGAGGGCCGCCTCGCGAGCGACTGCAACTGGCCAAAGCCGGTCAACCCGCCCTTGAGCGTGTGGTCGCACTCGATGATCCACTTCTTCTGGATCGCCAGCCCGGCTGACTCCATCGCTGCGCGGTAGTCGTTTTCGCGGGTGACGGCCGAGTGCAAAGTGTGCGGCCCGGACAAAAAGGCGATCTTGCGGTGGCCCAGCTCTGCCAGGTGGTTCACTGCCGCACGGATGCCGGTCGTGTAATCCAGCAGAATGGTGCTGGTCTTGGGGTCTTCCAGTTTGAACTCGGCAAGCACCATGGGAATGTCGTGGTGCGCAAGCTGGTCAAGAACCGGCTCCTCCTCGCCAAAGGTCAGCACGGCCACGCCCTCCACCTTGCGCTCCAGCATCCGCCGGATACAGGTGGTCAGAATGGCCGGATCGCTGTTCGAGGAGCTGACCAGAATCTCATACCCGTGGGCTACCGCAATCTCTTCAAAGCTTTGCACCAGTTCCGGGAAGAAGGGATTGGTAATGTTTTCAACAATAATGCCCAGAATGCGGCTGCGGCCAGAAACCAGGCTGCGCGCATGGGTGTTAGGAAAGTAGTTCAACTGCTCAATGGCCTGCCAGACGCGCTTTGACAAACGGTCGCTGACCGCCGGAGAGCCGTTGATGGTGCGGGATACCGTAGCGATGGAAACCTTCGCCAGAGCGGCAACGGTGCGAATATCAGGTGTCTTGGCGGCTGTCTTGCGCTTTCCTTTGCGAACCACGTACCGATCCTCATCCAGGTGAAGCAAGTGTGAAAGCAATGTTATCGCATCGGAACGGTCCTTGCGGAAGTTATGCGGATGCTTTCGGCAAATCGCCGATTTTTCCAGTCATCGGCGCGGGACTCTACAACCGGTCTCATAAATACCTGAAGGGCGAATTCGCGCGATCCCGGGCTGCCGTCTGCGAATCTGTTGGAGAGCCGCCGCCGCAGGTATTGGCTGACGGTGAGAGCGGGCCGGTCGATTCAGATCACTCCGGCGAGGATCTGGCGGAGCGCCGGCACGGGGAGCCCGGACCGTTCGACAAGTTCCTTGAGCTCCTTTGCCAACTGATTCATCTCATCGGGAGCTTGTGAGCAATGCCAGGCAGCGCCGATTTCGGCATATTTGGACGCCAGAAAAAAGCGGAAGAAAGCGGCGAGCACGAATCGAGGGAGAGCGCCGATGATTGCGGAGGCGCGCGGAACGATACGGCGGCCGTTGGCACGGAGCACAGCGTTGGTCTCGGAGACGGAAGCGGCGAGGAGGCGCAAGTCGCTCTTCGAGCCGGCCAGGGCGTAGTTATCGCAGCCATTTTTCAGGATGAGCACTGCGAGGGGCGCCACCATGGCTGCGTGGCTGGCAAGCCAGTCAGCCATATGCGGCTCCACGCGCGACTTGAGTCCAGCGTGGTTGAGTATGCCGATGAAGTGCGTAAGCCTGGGAGTGACCGCGCCGCTCGCTTCGCCGAACGGCGTGGCAGCTTTGGCGCGCATCGTCCGCACCACGCCGCCCTCGCGCCGGCCGCCGGCGAAGGCAAAACCGAGCAGGACGCGATTCGCGCCCAGCGCGGCGATCCACTCCTCGGGCCCGAGTACGGTGTTGACCATGAAAACCACGCAGGGTGAGTGGTTTTGCGCGAGCGAGGGCACAAGTTCCTTCACCTGATTCTTGCGGACGACCACCAGAAGGTAGTCGTAGATGTCATCGGAGGCGAGGTGGTCGATGAGCGGCACCTTGGTGACGGTGCGCACGCCATTGAGGGGGTTCTCGATCTCTATGCCACGCTCGATGAGTTCCTGGTAGTGCTGGCGACGGACAAGCACGGTGACGTTGAAGCCTGCGCGGTGCAGCTCAGAGGCGCAAACCGAGCCATTCACTCCAGCTCCTACAACAAGAATGCGAGGAGATTCGCCACTCATAAGAATTTCCAGCAAAGAATTTCACCGGGATTGTAGCACCGCGGGATATTTGCTCGATCGGGCATGGCGCTATAGCGGTTCTCCTGTTGCTGTAGAGGGAAATCGCCGCTGATGAGTTGCTTTTTCCTTTCCGGGGTCCCTTGCGACAGGTCTTCGTCGCAGGGGTGGAAGCAAAAGCCACGTTACACGATGCCGGAGACTCCACGTGAACTGGAGAACCGCTCTAGAAAGCGGGCAGACCCTGTGGTAGGCTGTTGACGGGAAGCGCCTCCTTTGACGACAGACGCTGATGCTGCATGGAGCGCGTACTCTGATCAGCGATCCTTCCCTCGCGCTGGCGTGCCGTCGACTTGTCGAGGACAACGCAGCCCGTTCCCCAAGAGGATTCCCCATGAGCGACACCATTGTTTGCATGGCAGCCGACCATAACGGAGTGGAGCTGAAGGCCAAAATCAAAGCCTCATTGGTGGAAGCCGGATATCGCTGTCTCGATCTTGGCCCCTACAACTCAGAAACTTCAGTGGATTACATCGACTATGCGCAGTTGGTGGGCACCTTGATCCAGAACGGGGATTGCGACCGCGGCATTCTGATTTGCGGCACGGGCATCGGCATGAGTATCTCGGCCAACAAGCTTCCGAAGGTGCGGGCGGCGGTGGTGCATAACTTCGAAAGTGCCGGCAAAAGCCGCGAACACAACGACGCCAATGTCTTGTGTCTGGGATCGTGGATCCGCACCGACGACGAAAATGTTGAGATCAGCCATAGATGGCTTACGCAGAAATTCGGCGAGCGCAGGCATGTGCGGCGGGTGGAACGGATCGCGCCCGATCCGCGCGGCAAGGTGGTATTTACCAACGGCATCTTCGACATTCTCCACCAAGGACATCTGGATCTGCTGAAGTGGTCGCGCAATCTGGGCGACCGGCTGGTGGTGGGCATCAACTCCGACGCTTCGGCGCGCGCCCTCAAGGGAGAAGGCCGGCCGGTGAACTCCCAGGAAAATCGCCGAGCTGTGCTGCAGGCTTTGCGATTCGTGGATGAAGTGGTCATTTTCGATGAACTGAAGCCGACTGAGCTGATTTCAATCCTGCACCCCGCCATTATGGTGAAGGGCGGCGAATGGCTGGCCGACGAGGTGCGTGCCCAGGACGAAATTCCGGACGATGTGGAGATCAAAATCTTCCCGATCGTCAAGGGTTACTCCTCAACCACTATCATCGAAAAGATCAGGGGCGGAGAATCGGCCTTGGCAACGGTTGAACCAGCCTCGCGCATCGCGTAGTGAAACGAAACGCCGGGAACCTTCCGATGGATTCCGGCGCACACAGAGTTTTGAAACCGCGCAAAACAGGAAAGTCCATTTGAACGATTTAGAGGGAATTTTGAGCCGATTCGCTTCCGCCAGGGTATTGCTGCTGGGGGATACGATTCTGGACATTTATACGTATGGCTCGGCGATGGGGCTTTCAGCGGAGACACCGACCATTGTGGCTCGCCGGAAGGAAGTGAAGTACTCGCTGGGCGGCGCCGCGCTGGTGTGCAGGAATCTGCTGGAATTAGGAGCCGCGGTACAGTTTGTAACGCTGGTGGGCGCCGATGAGGAAGCGGCCCGCGTGCGGGAGTTTGCCGCGCCGAAGCTGACGATGCGCGCGGTCACCGACGCGGAGAAGCCGACAACGGTGAAGCACCGCTTCTGGGTGGATGGGTACAAGCTGTTCCAACTGGACCAGCGGGACGACCGGGCTATTTCAGAAGCGGTTGGCAAAGAGGTGGTGGCGCAGGTGAAGCGGGCTTTGCCGGAGACGGACCTTGTGGTGATCTCAGACTATCGCCACGGTCTGCTTCCGCCGCAGTTGGTGGCGGAGCTGCTGCCGCGGCTGCACGCGGCCGGCAAGCCGGTGTATGTAGATTCGCAGGTCTCACAGAACGCAGCCAATCACAAGCTGTACCGAGGGGGCTGCGTGATCTGCCTGAATCTGAGAGAGGCGCGGTGCATTGATCCCGATTTCAAGCTGGAACGGGATGCCAGGGCGTTCGCCGTGCTGAATCGCGAACTGGATACGGAGCGGATTGTGGTGAAGCTGGGGGCGGAAGGCGCAATGTTGCAGGACGGAGCGCGGGTGACGTACGTCGCGGCGAACAAAGTTCCGGTAACCGACACGACCGGAGCGGGAGACGCGTTTCTTGCGGCATTCTGCCTGGCCGGCGTGAAGAATCCTGAAGGCGCTCTGCGGCTGGCGAATGCGTGGGCGGGTCTCGCCGTGCAGATACACGGAACCATTCCGCCGAATAAAGAAGATTTAGCGCGGGCGGTGAAGGAGCTTTGATATGGCGTATGGATTGACGCTCGACCAGGTGCGAAAGACCAATCGGCCGACGCCCAGGCCGACGCGTTGGGGAAGCGTGACTTCGCTGACGGAGATGGCGGAGTATTCCATGTACCGGGTGGATATATTGCCCGGCGCCTCGCAGCCGCTGCATTTTTTTGCGAGCGGATATCAGGCGTTCGTCGAGTGCGGCGAGGTTGTGGCGCGCAGTCTGGACGACGCGGGCAGAGCGCAGGCTGGAACAGTTGGCGCGGGCGAAGTGCTGCCGCTTCCGCGCTTCCATGTGCACGGGTTTTCGAGCGCGCCGGGCGCCGTGGTCTATCTGTTTGGACCGCGCAGCGCAGAGGGATTGCACGAGTTTCCGGTGGAAACCGAGGAGGCCGCGGCAACCGCCTTTCATGCACTGAACCAGAGCGAACTGAGTTGCGTGGGCCAGCCCACCGCGGACGTGCGCGAGAAATACTGGGGGCAGATCGAGACCATCCTGAGCGAGGACGTGGCTGCCAAACGGATCTTCGTGCAAAAGGGCGGCCAGGGCAGCCTGGAATTCCACGTGGAGAAGCGCGAAACCTACTATATCCATTCCGGATTGGTGAAGGTCGGGCTGCGCATTGGACGGGCCGAGAATCACAGCATCGTAATGAGCCCCGGCGAGAGTTACGACGTGCGGCCCGGCGTGATGCACCTGCGCATCGGCCTGGAGGATACGGTGATCCTCGAAGTCTCGACGCGTGACTCGGACTCGGATTCGTATCTGGTGGAAGATGGTCAGACTTATCGCCATATCGATGCCGATCAAAAGACAGCGACAACCGAAAAACAGGAGCAACCCAGGTGAAAATCTTTCTCGACTCTGCCAATCTCCAGGACGTGGAAAACGCACTGGTGCGTGGCCACATTTCCGGCATCACAACCAACCCTTCCCTTCTGGCCAAGGAACCCAAGTCAAATTTCCACGAACACATCAAGAAGATCGTGAAACTGCTGGAGGCGGATGGACGCGGGCTGCCCCTCAGCGTGGAGGTGTTCGCGACCAGGCCGGATGAGATGATTGCCCAGGCGCAGGAGATCGTGCAGGAGATCGCGTATCCGCCACTGAACATCAAGGTGCCGATCGGGTGGGATGAACTGAAGGTGATCCATGCGCTGGCCAAGCTGGGCATCAAGGTGAATTGCACCTGCATCTTTACTGAGGAGCAATGCGTGCTGGCCGCGTCGAGCGGGGCCAGCTACGTTTCCATCTTCCACTGCCGTCTGAAGGATATCGGCGGAGATCCAGTGCGCGTGATCGGAAATACCCGGCAGATTTTCGATGACGCCGGACACGAAGCGGAGATCATCGTGGGCAGCATTCGCATGCAAAGCGATGTGCTGGAGGCCCACCTTGCGGGCGCGCACATTGTGACCGTGGGCGCGAAGATCGTGGAGCAGATGGCGGCCCATCCGGCCACCGACAAATCGGTTCAGGGATTCCTGAAGGACTTTCAGGGCTGGATGTCGTAATGAGAGTCTGCTTCGATATCGATGGCGTGCTGTGCGGCCAGGTGGAGCGTGACTATCAGGACGCACAGCCCAACCACGCCATGATTGCGCTGCTGAACCGGCTCTACGATCGCGGCGATCACATTGTGCTCTACACCAGCCGGTTTATGGGCAGAGCCAGGGGAAATCGCGAAGAGGCGGAACGCATCGGGCGGGAGTTCACCGAGCGGCAACTGGCCGGCTGGGGCGTACGCTACCACGAGATGTGGATGGGCAAGCCACGCTTCGACTACGTGATCGACGACCGGTCAGTCTTCTATGATGCGGATTGCTCGCGTATCGAGGCGTTTCTGGATGCGCGGCGGGATTCAGGCGGAAAATAACGGCTGCCACGGACCTTCAGCTTTGTTCATGAAGAGCGGCGCGGGCAATTAGTTGCGAAGTGCTGAATCCCTCGACGAAGGGGACGATTTTGACGCGGCCGCCCCAGGAGCGGACTTCGGGGGCTCCCACAATTTCATCGCCCAGATAGTCTCCCCCCTTGACAATCACATCGGGGCGCAGAGCGGTCATGAGTTCCAGCGGAGTAGGCTCGTCGAAGACCACGACGGCATCAACTGCGGCCAGCGCGGCCAGCACACGAGCGCGGGCATGCTCGGGGACAATGGGGCGGGACGGCCCCTTGAGGCGGCTGACAGAAGCATCGCTGTTGATGCCGACAATGAGGCGGTCGCCTTCGCGGCGCGCATCGTCCAGCAGCGTTACGTGGCCGACGTGCAGCAGGTCGAAGCATCCGTTGGTGAAGACCACGGCGAAACCTTCGGAACGCCATTTCGCCACTTGCTTTTGAAGCCGATCAAGCGGCATGATCTTGCTCTCCGGCCTGACCGGGATTTCGCTCTTCACTCGACAACCTCCTTGGGCCGGATGGCTTGCAGGGCGGCCTGAAGCATCTCCTCGACAGTGATGGAGTTGATGCAGATCTTCTTTTTCTCGACGCAGACGGAGAGCATGCAGTGGGAGCACGCAACCGGGTGATAAATGGGCCGGTGGATCTCGCCGATGGGGAAAGCACGTCCAGGATGGTCTATGGAGGAAAACGGAATCGCGCAGGGCACGCCATTGGCAGCGGCCAGGTGCATGGGTCCGCTGTCCGGGCCTAAAAACAGCCTCGCGTGGCGGATAACCGCCGCCGACTCGCGCGGCGTGAGTTCACCGCAGAGATTCAAAACCGGCCCCTTCCAACCTGCAGCGGCGTAGTCGCCAAGGCTGCTCTCTTCCCTGGCTCCAATCAGGGCCAACGCGTACTCCGGCAACTCGGCGCTGAGTCTTGTGAGAAGTTCTGACCATTTCTCCTGGCCCCAGTCCTTCGACTGCTGCTTGGTACCCGGTCCGCAGGCGACGATGGGACGGCTCCCAAGCGGAGCCAACAGCGCCTTCGCCTTGCCTGTCTCCGCATCGGTCAGCCGCAAATCCCAGTTGCGCAGATCGTCAACATCGGCATCGCCGAGGGGGTGGACGCAGCGAAGCAACCTTGCGGCCTCGCGCTCCCATAGGCCGCTGGCCGGATTGTATCCATTTTCCGCCAGTCCCCCAATCGGAAGGCCGACAATCCGGCGAATCCCGCAAAGCCGGAAAAACGCAGCATCGCGCTTCACTGTTCTCACACCGCGCGGCACAGTGAGATAGACCAGCAGATCGGGGTGGAAGCGGCGAATCTGCCGTGCCAGGAGGAGCAATTCGCCAATGTTGCGCGTTCCCACGGTGTAGCGCATATAGCCATGCACCAGACTGGAATCACCCAGCACCGCCGCCGAGGCCGGAGCCTTGGCATGGACGGGAAAGTTGGTGAGCAGACGGCGCTCGGCATTGGGAAAGGCGCGCGCAATGAGGTGGAAGCAGGGCAGCGCAACGACTGTATCCCCCAGGCTTCCCAGGCGGTAAATCAGAACCTTCTGTGCCGAAGTATCAGGCTTTACCGAAGTATCCGGCTGCAAACCGTCAGTCTCCTCAGGGCCTTCCATGAAGAGGCCCTAATAGCTTCGCAAATCGACAATCGCTTTGAGGATGGATTCCGGCTGGGGCAGGATGGCGTCTTCGAGCACCGGTTGGTAGGCCACAAACGTATCCATGGAACCGACGCGGCGGACCGGAGCGTCAAGGGAGTCGAAGAGTTCGTCGGCAATGCGCGCGGCGATTTCAGCGCCATAGCCCCAACTGAGCATGTCCTCGTGGGCGACGATCACACGGCTGGTCTTGCGGATGGAAGTGGCGATGGCGTCCCAGTCGTAAGGGTTGAGGGTGCGCAGGTCGAGCACCTCAACGTCAATGCCCTGGCTGGCGGCCTGCTGCGCTGCCTGCAATGCACGCGGCACAATGGCACCGTAGGTGACCAGGGTGATGTGTTTGCCGGGACGGACGATTTTGGCCTTGCCAAAGGGAATGGCGAACTCCGGACCTGGATAGGGCGCGCGGCCATAGGTCTCGCGGTAGAGCCGCTTGTGTTCGAGAAAGAGCACCGGATCGTCGCAGCGGATGGCGGTGCGGAGCAGTCCGTTGGCGTCCAACGCGTTCGACGGGAAGACCACGCGCAGCCCAGGAATGTGCGTAAAGACGCTCTCGCCAGACCCGGAATGGTAGATGGAACCGCCTTTAAGGTAGCCGCCGATGGGCACCCGGATGACGACCGGCGCGGCCCACGCGCCGTTGGAGCGCCAGCGCATGAGGGAAACTTCATTGCGAATCTGGTGCATGGCCGGCCAGATGTAGTCGAAGAATTGGATCTCGACCACGGGCTTCATGGCGCGGGTGGCGTAGCCCACGGCCCGGCCCACGATGTTGGCCTCGGCCAGCGGCGAGTTAAAGACGCGCTCCGATCCGAATTCGGTTTGCAGACCCGCGGTGAGCTTGAAGACGCCGCCCTTGCCCTCGACCTCGTCAAGCGCTTCTTCGCGGCTGGCGTCGGCCACGTCTTCGCCAAAGACCACGATGCGGGGATCGCGGCGCATTTCGTCGTGAAGGCAGGCATTGATGAGGTCGGCCATGGTGCGCGGGCCGCTCCCCTTGGCGCCGCCGGCCTTGCCTCCGCCCGCATCACCCGGCGCATGCGCGTGTTCGGTGGCAAAGGCCGCGCTGGTGGGGTCCAGGTCCTCAGAATAGACGTGCTCGGCGATGGACGCCACCTTGGGCAGTGGCGCTTCAAGAGCCAGCTCGCCGGCCTCGGCGGCCTCGCGGTCTAGCGAGTGCTCCAGCGCGGTAATCTGGTCTTCGGTCAGAATCCCCTCGCGCAGCAGGCGCATCTGCATTTTGGCCAGGGGGTCGCGCAAGGCGTCGGCCTCGCGTTCGGCCGCCACGCGGTAGTGCTTGTCGTCGTCGGACATCGCGTGGGAGTAAGGGCGCACCACATGACCATGGACAAAAGCAGGCCCAAGGCCAGCGCGGCAGTGCGCCACTGCGCCCTCAAAAGCCCGCAGGCAGGCCTCCGGATCGGTGCCGTCCACCTCAACAAAGTGGAAGTTGGGGAAGTTGGCCACCAGCCGGGAGATGTTGCCGCCCGGCGTGTTGACTTCGACCGGCACGCTGATGGCGTAGCCGTTATCTTCCACGCAAAAGATGACCGGAAGCTTTTTGTTCGAGGCGGTGCTCAGCGCCTCCCAGAACTCGCCCTGGGATGTGGAGCCTTCGCCGAGAGAAGCGAAGACCACCTCGTCGCCATGAAACTCGACGTTGTAGAAGGCACGGTAGTCACTTGGAGTACCGTCCTCTTCGGGCTTACTCCCCAGCGACGAAGGCCTATCGCCGGAGACCCCGGGCTTTGCCGCGGCTTCAGGATGGCGGCTGAAGTAGCGGCCTGCCTCGGCGCAGCCCACGGCATGAAGCAGTTGTGTGGTCGTGGAAGAAGAAGTGCTGACGATGTGGAGCGGGCGGCTGCTCCAGTGCGTGGGCATCTGGCGCCCGCCGCTGGCCGGGTCGGTGGCCGCTCCCACGGCCTGAAGCATCATGTCTGCGGGTGTGACGCCGAGGGCCAGGCACAGGGCGCGGTCACGATAGTAGGGGAAAAACCAGTCGTAGCCGGGGCGCATGGCCAACGCCGCGCCCACCTGCAACGCCTCGTGGCCGGCGCCCGAAATCTGGAAGTATACCTTCTGTTGCCGTTTGAGCAGGATTTCGCGGTTGTCCACGCAGCGGGAAAGAACCATCAGCCGGTAGATCTCGATCATCCGTTGAGGGCTCAGTCCACCTGAGGCGGCGCCCGTCTCGGGCTCGCGAGCGCTGGAAACTGCAGACTCCATTCCCTTCACTCCCCAAAATTACGATTTTGTGACAAAACCAACCCTCATTGTAACAACAGGCCGCATTCTGAAACGGCGGCGAATTCATCATGCGGTCCGCGTCTGACAACAGAAACGAAAGGGGAAACTAATGACGCTCGGGCTCGCGAGGCAGCTGGACCGTTGGACTGCCCTGCAAGGGGACGCTCATCTCTTCCTTCACTTTGTGCGCCAGCTTTTCAATCTCGGCGACCTTGCGTAGCTGGACCGGGGTCAGCGAGCTGGGATTCGTTCTTTGAATTTCTGCATTCAGTTCGGTGGCGAGTTTGAGCAGTTTGTTGGTGTCGGAGACCAACGACTTTTGCCGCAATACGTTGAGCGCGTAAAGCTGCCTATCCGTCAGTAAGGGATCGTTGTCTTCCAATCGGGGCGTTGGCGGGACCGCGCGCTCTGTTTGCCCTGTCGGCCCCGGCGGTGCAGGGATTGTATTCTGCGGGGTCGGGTAATTCTGCAATCCATAGGAAGTATTCTTTGATCCACCGGACAGAGTGAGCACCAGCGCCAGTGCGAATGCCTGGAGCATCGCGCGCCTGCTACTCCGGCTGGGCATGCGGTTCGAAGATATCCATCGCGACGGATGCAAGTTCATTTCCTTCTCAAAACAGGCTTCCCACTCAGGGAACCTGTTCTCTTCCTGGTAATGGTTTCAGTTCGACCCGGCGGTGAGCTTCATCGCCTCCCTCACCGAATGGGCCAGGCGCTCGATCTCGTTCGCCTTGCGATAAACCGCGATCGAGAGCGTATCCTTGTTGCTCTTGTCTACCTCGGCCTTCAGGCTGGTTGCCAACTGCAGCAGCTTGGCACTTTGCTCGGCAATCTGCCTCCCACGGTCAGCATTGGCAGGCTCGCCCGCCTGCTGCCGGGCCGGCTGTTCCTGGACCTGTGTCGGGCTGTTGGCCTGGGGCTCCTGGCTGACAATGGGAAGAGCGGTCGATGCGCTGGGGGTTGGTTGCTGACCGGCCTGGGCCGCGCCGGCAACAACAACCGCCAGAACCAGGAAGCAGACCGCAATCCTTAACCTGGGAGACAGGCTGGGAGGGTGAGTTGCCGCAGCGCCGCAATCACCGTAGGATTGGTCTCGATTCTTCCCGAGTTGATTCTTCCTGAAGTGCACGGGAAACCTCCTGGGCCTGTCGGCGTGACTCAGTTGCTCAATAGCTTGGATGCGTCAACTGCTGGCCTTGGCAACACTTCATGCGCACAGTCTAGTCTAAAAAGAGAGACTTTGGGATAAAGAGGAGTTCATTCGATGCACCCATTACTGTTGGCTGCAAGAACGGGATGGTTTGCGGAAGGCCGCTTTCTTGGCAAGGTGCTGGACGAATGGATCGTAGATGCCCAGGAGTTCATCCACAGCAAGCTGCCTCACCTGATCCTTGTGGCTGTTATCGCCTTTATTCTCAGTCGCTTATTGCGACTGATAACAGCCAGGATGATGCACGTTGCCGAGCAGCACGCTGCGGGGCAGAGCCGCATTTCGCAGGTGAAGACCCTGGCCAGCGTGATTCGCGCCACCGGGCTGTCCATCATCGGCGCCATCGCCACGCTCCAGATACTGGCGGCGTTTGGAGTGAATCTGGCGCCTCTTCTGGCCTCGGCGGGAGTGGCCGGGGTAGCCATCGGCCTGGCCGCACAGAGCATCGTGAAGGACATGCTCAACGGGATCATCATCCTGATCGAAGACCAGTTCGACGTGGGAGACACGGTGCGCCTGGCCGGCCTGGCCGGAACCGTGGAGGCGATGACCCTGCGCAAGACCACGGTTCGCGACGTGGACGGGACCCTGTACGTCATTCCCAATTCGCAGATCACCACGGTGGCCAACCTGAGCATCGACTACTCGGTTGCCACCATAAACGTGAGCGTGGATTTCTCGGCCAACCCGGACAAAGTGCAGGAGATCCTCAGGAACATTGCCATGGATGTGCGAAACAGCTCGGAATTCAAGAGCCTGTTTCTTGCCGATCCTCAGATTTTGGGTGTGGATTCGATGAAGGGCTCTCAACTCATCTTCCCGGTCATCTTCAAGACCAAGGCCACGCGGCAATACGCGCCGATGCGGGAGTTTCAACGCCGTGTACGCCTGGCGCTGGAAGAAAACCAGATGCTGCCCGGCGATCCCAATCGGGTGTTCAATTCATTCCTTGACAAAGTGACGGGCACCCACAGCACGGCATTCACTTCCGCGGCGGAACACGAGCCGCCGCCTGCCCGCGACCCAACGACCATCAAGCCGCAGGAAAGCAATCCCTTCGGCGGCGAATAACAGGGTCTGGCAGGGGAAGGCTTACTCTCCCGGCTCCAGGGCTTCAAGCAAGGCTTCGGCGGTGGTGATGGGCGGCAGGCAGGTGCGTCCGCGGCAGACGAGCGCCCAGGCCTCGGCACCGTCCGGGCCCCCAATCCTCGACTGGTTCACGGCGAGCAGGGTTTCGGCCATCGCTTCGGGAATTCCTCCCGGAACAAGCCGGAAAGGTGCGATCCGCATGACGGTCTTATTGATGGCGAAACGGGTGACGGCCAACGCCTCAAGGCGCGCTGCCTCGGGACCCGACCCCACGACGACGATCTGCACCGGATCGAGCAGGAGCCTCTCCAGCGCCAGCCCATAGCTGCCGGCGGAGAGGCCGAAATGCTCGACAATGCCGGCAAACGAGCCGAGGGTGTCTTCGGCAATCTCGCGATATTCCTGGCGGCCGCTCAGTGCCTCAAGACGCAGCAGAGCGGAGGCGGCTGTCGGGTTACCGGCAGGGGTGGGCGAGTCCTGGAGCGGTTTGCGGCGCGCGCCGAGGGCGCCGAGGGGTGCAACTCCACCAGCGGGCTCGGCGGCATCGTAGAACGCGGCGGCCGTCCCATCGTAGAAGAGGGCGATCATGGCGTCGGCCAACTTGACGGCCGCGCGATAAAACCTCATCTCTCCGCTTGCGAGCCAGCCATCGATGCAGGCATGCACGGTGAATGCGTAGTCGTCGAGCGTGCCGGGCACTCCCTCTTGCGGCTGGACACTGCCCTTTGATCCCGCATCGGGGTAAGCGATGACGTGGCGCAGCGTTTCCTCTCCGTCCCACGCCTCGGCCAGCAGCCGGTTCAATGTGCGCAACGCAAACTCCCAGGCGGAATCCATGCGCAGCACCCGCGCCGTTTCCAGATAAGCGGTAATGGCCATCGCGTTCCAGCCGGTGTAGAGGGTTCGGTCGATAAACGGCTTGGGCCGTAGCCTGCGGGCCGCCAGCAGCTTGCGCCGCGCACCGTCAAGGAGCGGGCGAAGTTGCTCCACGGCCTGACCGGTCTCGGATGCAAATTCGGCCATGGTTTGCTTCAAGTGCAACACGTTCTTGGCTGGGTTGTGGTGCATGTCGCCCAACTCGCCGATGTCCCAGTAGCGCGCCACAACCTCCAACTCGGCCGGTTGCAGGACTGCGCGCACCTCATCGAGGGTCCAGGTAAAGTAGTCGCCGTCGTCGTCGAGGTCGATATCGGCGTCCTGGGAGGCGTAAAAGCCCCCGTGCTCCCGGTCTGTCATCCAGTCGTCCAGCCAGTGCACAATTTCGACCGCAGTTTCGAGGAAATCGGGGCGGACAAAGCTCTGGAAGCCGTGCACATAGTTGCGCAGCAACTCGGTATTGTCGTAGAGCATCTTCTCGAAGTGTGGAACAACCCAGCGCTCGTCCACGCTGTAGCGGTGAAATCCGCCGGCCAACTGATCGTAGACGCCGCCGCGGGCCATTTTTTCAAGCGTGGTGGTAAAGGCATCGCGAGCCTGGGCATTGTCGCGGCTCATGGCTACTTCCAACAGCAGATCGAGCACTGCTGGATGGGCGAACTTGGGTTGCGAGCCGAATCCGCCATTGCGGGGATCGAACAGGCTGAGAGCCGAGGCGGCGATCTTGTCGACCAGTGCGAGGGTGAGTTCGTCGCCGCGACCGGAGAAGCTCTCATTGTGCTCGATGGCGGCCATCACGCTGGAAGCCGACTCGAGCGCTTCCTCGCGGCGGTCGCGCCAGACCTGGGCCATGGTCAGCAGCACCCGGCCGAAGCCGGGACGGCCAAAGCGGTCGTCGCGGGGAAAATAGGTGCCGCCAAAGTAAGGCCTGCCGTCGGGAGTGAGAAACACCGTGAGCGGCCAGCCGCCCTGGCCGCCAATGGCTGAAACCGCCGCCTGGTAACGCGCATCCACGTCGGGGCGCTCGTCGCGGTCCACTTTCAAAGCTACGAAATGCTCGTTGATGAGTCTGGCCATCTCCGGGTCTTCATAGGACTCGCGGTCCATGACGTGGCACCAGTGACACCAGACGGCGCCGATGTCCAGCAGGATGGGCTTGTCTTCGGCCTGGGCGCGGGCGAAGGCTTCCTCGCCCCACGCATGCCACTGGACTGGCTGATGCCGGGCCGAGCGCAGGTAGGAAGAGGCTGCATATTGCAGCAGGTTAGCGGCAGCGGGCGTTGGGGAAGCGTCCTCATGCATGGGCTGAGGATACATGGCCCAGGGCTGAAACGGCCAGCCGTTTTCTGGTGTTCTTCGGTTACTGACCGGTGATAATTTTCCTGTTCCGGCGGGTCAATTCCACACCGGCTTTGGCCCTCGTCCCCTCTATGCAGCACGCTCCAGGCATCCAGTTAACCCTTTTCCTTAAATAGGCGACCGGGATTATCTCTTACAAGGACCCCATCGCCATGTTCGCCTAAGTCCAGAAGCAATTGCCGCAGGGCGCCGTCGTGCAGGACGTTATTGCTGATGACACAATTCTGGAGACCTTTGTAGACAATGCCATAGGAAGGACTGAACTTCCCGGTACCACCGTCATCTCGCCCCGCCTGCAGATTGTTACCCACGCAGGTTATGCCCTGGGATCCGTCCAACAGGATTTGCGCGGACTCCCGGCTTTCAAGATCCGCCAACTTGCCGCTGCGTTTGAAGTAATTCCCGGTGATGGTCATCTGGGAGCAAGGAACACGACCGCTGCGCAGGGCGATCCCGCAGGTTCCGGCGCGATCAAAAAAATTCCCCGTGATCTGGTAGCCGTCGCCACCGGTCACGAGCATGTTTTCCTCGTAATTCCACTCGATTCGATTGCCGGTAAAAGTGACGGAGGCATTTTCCTGGCGTGCCGCGAAACCCGCGCGTTCATTTCCCGAAAACCAGTTATCCAGGAGAAAGCCATCCCAACCCTGCAGGCTCAGGCCATCGCCATGGTTGTAGGCGAACATCGAGTGGCGGACACTAAAACACCAGACACGCATCAATCTTGCGCCGTCCCCACTGAAGCGTGCCACCTGACAACGCTCGATGCGAAAGCTATCTTCGTGTTTTCCATACTCCGATCTATTGGTGGAGATTCCGTGAATATCCCTGCCGAGTCCGCGGCCGTCGAGCGACAGGCCCTCGATAGTGGCGCCACGGGCGTCCGTAAGATTCAGCAGGCAGGTGGAATTACCGTTCGCCAGACGCAGCACGCTTCCCCCAGGGCCGCTATAGTTCCACGCCGGAGTGCCCACCAATGCGATGCCCGGCCGCACATGGAGCTCATGGGTCAGATACACCCCCGGAGGCACGAACACTGCGCCACTTGTCTCTGCGGCGGCATCCAGAGCCCTTTGAAGAACCGGGGTGTCGTCTGTCTTGCCATCGCCTGCCGCGCCGAGCTTGCGGACATCGAGGAACTCGTGGCTTACCGGAGCTTCCGGTCCTGCCGAGGCTGCCGCGCTGAACAGAAGAGAGGCCCCTCCGATCATGGCGCCCCTCGCGAGATCGCGGCGGTTCAGAAATGTTCTTTCCGTCTCAGCCATACTTCTCCTTGTTGTGTGTCAGCCTTCCAGAAGGACCGCAACCGATCCAGGAGCCATCTCCAGCTTGCCGGGCCAGGGTTTTGGTTCGGGCTGCTCGGGAGTAACCCACGTCAGGTCCGCCAACCTCGGGTTTTCGAGAGAAACTTCGCAGACGATGGTATCCATATCGCTCATATTGGCAAAGGCGACCGCGCGGCGTGTGTCATTGCGGCGGTAGATGGTATAGGTGCTCAGCGGCGCGCCGCCCGCAGTTACCCTGGCGCCGATGGTGTCACGGAACTCGGCGTCCCATATCCAATCGCGATATCTGCGCCTGAAATCGTCCACCGCACGGCCATAACTGAGTGAAACCGGCATCTCGTCGAGATGGCCGTGGAAGTCGCGCGGCTCATAACTCATCGAGAAACGGTAAAGCAGGCAAGCATTGATCATCTGCCGGTCGTTCCATCCGGTAACTGCAACGGACATCGGCGCAAAAGGATCGATATATCTGCCGAACGGAACAAAGCCCGCGCCGATGCGGAAGTAAGACATGTCATAGGTTTGCAACTCGATATCGTACGGCGATTCGCCCGCGAAGAGAAACTCCTCTGGATCGATGATGGTTCGGAACCCTTCAATGAGCGGCACATCTCCTGAAAAGACGGCCCCTGGAACGGCGTGACCGTGGCTCTTTGAGAAGCAATAGGGGCTCATGTGCCACTGACACTCGTCAAACAGGATGCCGCTTGCGCCCAGGTCTACGCTCTTGCGGAACTCTTCGAGAGCGCGCTTGCGCCAGGCAGGGCTTGCCTGGCACATCCCCGCGCCATGCCGCGCGTTGATTTCGCCGATCTGCGTCGGCGTGTCGTAGTTATAGCCGTTGAACTGATATGGATCGCCGTACGGATCCTCGATGGCGAATTGCCGGAACTGGCTGCGATAGGCTGGAGCAGTCACGTCCGCCCACGCGTATTTGTTGAAGAGGACGATCTCAACGCCCATCTTCCTGCTTGCGGCGATGGCGTCTTTGAACTCCTGCGCGGTGCCCAGCCTGGGATCGGTGTCGTGCAGCGGAAAGTCGCGGTCCTGGCCGCCAATCTGCCAACCGGTCAACTGAATCGCCTTGACTCCCCAGCGTTTGCACGCCTCAGCGTATTTCGTAAGATCCTTGTAAGGGAAGGATAGCCTGTCCTCGGATGAGTTGATCTGGATCTGCTGCCAGGAGTGAACATCCTGCACCCACTTAGGCATCTTTGCAGTCTTGAACCAGGTGCGGCGCCAAGCCTTGTAAATGTCTGCCCCGCCATGCCAGTCGCCGGTAAAGGATTCCAGCACGAGCGTCTCAGAGCGCTGGCTGGCGCCGGGCTGCACGAAGCAAAGGTGATTCGGGTCGATGCCAATGGTCGAATCAGCAACTTTATGGGAGGAATCCATGTCACTGGAATTAAAAGAATCGACATAGGCAGGGGCGAGAAAGAAACAGATCTGTACCGTTTGCTTCTGGCCCCGATCATGGTATCCCAAATAGAGCCCGCGAGAGTCGCTGAGGACGAGACAGAACTGAGTATCCGTGCCGAGATTGCGCAACTGGGCGGGAGTGTCGTAGCCGTAGTAGCCAACCTGATTTCCAAATGAGGGCCAAAGACTGCTTGAACCCATTCCGCTGTAGCCCCACGCTACCTGTTGCATGCGCTTGTCTCCGGCAGGAGGCTTGAGCCCCTTGAGACGTGGATAGGTGTAACTCTCAATCACGGCGGAACTGCCGTTGCGGATCTGATAACTGAAATGGACGCCTGCTGCTTCAAGCCGGATCGACTCTTTGACCTCGATGTCGAGTTTGCCCATCCTGTCGCTTTCGAAGCCGGACCAGGTGATGGCCACATCGCTGGAGCCCGATTCAATCCGCGGTTTGGGGGCGTGATGTTCCGTCAGATAATGAAAGCGATGTTCCGGGGCCGGTACATGCAGCCGCAGGCCAGCGCCTTGCAGCTTCCAGGCCTGGTCTTTCGACTCCAACGTATCGACGCAGCCCGTCTCTCGATTAATGGCGACGAGCCAGTGATCGTTTTCGAGTAGCAGCAGGTCAGGAGCGGCCGCAACCGCGCCGGGCGCAGCCGCATTGACCATCAGGCCCGAAGCACCGGCGGTCAGAGCCACGCCCAGAAATTTACGACGCGATAAAGCCATGCAGGAATCCTCTGCCCTGCGAAGCTAATTCAGTGAGCCGTGCGCGTCAAGTCGGCCCACGGTATCAGGGCCCTTCATGAGAAGGCCCTAACTATTTGCGAGTTCTGCTTCGATGGCGCGCACAAGTGCCGGATCGTCCGGCGCGGTGTCTGGCGCGAACCGCCGGACCACTTTGCCTGCCCGGCTTACGAGAAACTTTTCAAAGTTCCATAGAATCTCAGGCTCGGGGTTAGGAGCTATTCCGTAACCTTTCAGCTTCTCGCGCCACGAAATCTCGCCCAGGCTGACCGCCTCGGGCTGGGCTGCGATCAAAGCGGCATAGAGCGGATGTTTGTGGTCGCCGACCACGGTGATTTTGTCGAAGAGCGGAAACTTGACGCCGAAGTTTGTGGTGCAAAATGTCTGAATCTCCTGGTTGGTGCCCGGCTCCTGGGCCTTGAAGTCATTGGCGGGGAAACCGGCAACCACAAGGCCCTGGCCTTTGTATTGCTCGTAGAGATTTTCCAGGCCCTCATACTGCGGAGTCAGGCCGCACTTTGAGGCTACGTTGACGACCAGCAGAACATGGCCCTTGAACTCGGCCAGTGATGTGTCTTCGCCGGTGATTTTTTTGACCGGAATGTCGTAGATCGATGCGCTCATGATTTCTCCCTCCAACATTCCCATCATATAAGCACGGACCGAAGGAAGAATCTGCAAAGGAAGGAATGATCGCAGCCAGAAATCCGCATTCACGGATTGGAATGGGCCGCATGAAGTTGCACGAGGAAATGCTTGTTCGGCAGGAAGCATTTCCTCGGGAGACTGAGGCCCCGGACATTGAGGACTTCAAAGGTGACGCTGCTGAAGCCGCGCCATTCTTTGAGGCAGTCAAAGTCGAATGCCTTTGACTTTTACAGAGTTTCCTTAGCTCAGCAGTTGCTTCCCTACCTTGATGTATAACTCGACCGCTTCAAGCAGTTCCTTTTTTGCCAGCTTCTCTTGCGGCGTGTGGGCCACATGGATGGACCCAGGACCGAGCAACAACGGCTCGCCCCAGTTGCTCAACTGCGGAATGTCGGTGGAGAACTTGGCGATCATGGTGGGCAGGCCCTGGATGGCGCGGAGGCGGACGAAGGGAGTGTCGAGGGTGAACTCGACTTCGGCAAGGCCGGCAGCGGCTTGCTGCAGCGCGGCGCGCACCGGAGCCGAGTCAGTGACAGTGCGGACCAGAACCTGGGCCTCGGCCTTGTCGGCAATGACGTTGGGGGCGTGGCCGCCGTGAATCTGGCCAATGTTGATGGTGCTGGGGCCTACGTCCTCAAGCGACGGCAGCGGAAGCGCAAGCACCCTGGCCAAAGCCTCGACCAGCTTATGCACTGCGCTTTCGCCCAGTTCGGGATAGGCGGAGTGGGCCATCTTGCCGGTGGACTTGAACGCTGCGCGCAGGGCCCCCTTTGAGGCCAGGGCAAGACGATTGTCCGTGGGCTCTCCGTTGATGAGGAAACGGCTCCCTTTGGGCTCGAGGTTGGCGGCCTTGGCCCCGGCGGAGTCGCGCTCCTCGCCTGAGACGAACAACAACCCAATGTGAAATCCCGCCGCGCGCAGCGCCTCGGCGGCGGCCACCTGGGCGGCAATGATGCCCTTGGCGTCAGAAACACCGCGGCCATAGAGGAACTCCTCATCCTCGCTGAAGGGAATGTAGGGCGGAACGGTGTCCATGTGCGTGGAAAACACCAGGTCAGGCGTCTGGCCGGCCACACCGGCATAGACATTCCAGCGAGGGCCGGCTGTGGCGCTCTCGGGCGGCTGAGCTACGGGTGTCTTTTCGACCGCCCAACCGCGGCGCTCGAGGAAATCGGCTAAAAAAACGCCTACCAGGCCCTCGTGGTAGGTGGTGGATTCGATTTCACACAACTCACGGGTAAGACGGATGGGGTTAATCGGATTGGCGGATAGAGGCTCTAGCATGATGCAGTCAGAATACCTCACAAGGTTGTTTGCCCCTCCAATGGCAGCCTGTTTTCTCGCGCCGAAAGCGTCCTTGAACCTTGAGAACTCTCAGTGGTGACAGTGCGCAGTGACGATTTGAGATGAGAGAATACTTACCCTCTGGGCGTAGAATGATGAGTGGAATGACCACCACAATCGCGCTCGGCCCAGCGTTTTTGAGTTCCGGGAACTCCATTTCGGCGAGAACCATGCTGCGCAGTGTGGATTTGTGGGGCCCCGCGGGGCGGTTGGAAGCACTGGTGAACGAGGGCGCGCCCGAGGCGCCATTTTCGGCGCTGGTGTGCCACCCCCATCCCCTGGGCGGCGGCAACCTGCACAACAAGGTCGTCTACCATGCCATGAAGGCGCTCAACGAGCCGGATTGGGGGCTGGGCTGGCCGGTTCTGCGCTTCAACTTTCGCGGCACGGGCCTGAGCCAGGGCAAGCACGACGGCGAAGCGGAATCCGGCGATGTGCTGGCGGCGCTGGACTGGCTTGAAAACGAATACAGGCGTCCGGTGGTGGTGGCCGGATTCAGCTTTGGAGCGGTCATGGCGCTCAAGGCTTGTTGCGGCCGTGTCCAGGCCAGCGACGAGACCAGGCGCGATGTTGCGGCACTGGCTGCGCTTGGACTGCCCACCCAGAACGAGGGACGCGCCTACCGTTATCCCTGCCTTGCCAATTGCACCATTCCCAAACTTTTCCTGAGCGGAGATCGCGACCAGTTTGCGCCGGCGACACAGTTGGCGCAGGTGGCCGGCTCGGCCGCCGAACCCAAGCGGCTGGTGCTCCTGCCCGGCGCCGATCACTTCTTTGCAGGTCAACTGGAGCCGATGCAACAGGCGCTCGCCGGTTGGCTGAAGGAGCAACTGCCATGACACCGGTCACAGATATGGCTCTTGAAACTTTGCACGCCACGGCTACTGAAATCTTTACCGGCGCCCTCAAAGCCTGCAACATCAGCTCGGCTTTCGACAGGCGCATCCGCTTTGAGGGCAACACGCTCCATCGCCTTTTGCCCGACGGCAGCGGTCCGGCTACCATCAACCTCGCCAGCTACAAGCGCATCTTCGTGATTGCGCTGGGCAAGGCCGCTGGACCCATGCTCGATACCCTGATGGAGCGCATGAAACGCCGCCAGGGCCTGCGCGGCATCTGCTGCTCAAACCAGTTGCCCAAGACCCGCAACTGGCGCTTTCGCTACTTTGAGGGCGGCCACCCACTGCCTAACGAGGACTCATTCGACGCGGCCCGCGCCACGTTGGCCATGCTCAAAAAGGCCAAGAAAGACACGCTGATCTTCTTTCTTATCTCCGGCGGTGGCTCGGCCATGTTCGACCTGCCCCTGGACCCCAAGATCTCGCTCGACGACACCATTGCCTTTCACCAGTTGCTGCTGGCTTCGGGCGCGCCGATCAGTGAGATCAATACGCTGCGCAAACACTTTTCCGCGGTAAAGGGCGGTCGGCTGGCCATCGCCGCGCCTGAAGCAGCCAAGGTGAGCCTGCTGGTGCCCGACGTGCCCCTGCGCTCGCTGGACGCGCTCTCCTCCGGTCCCACCTCGCCCGATCACTCGACTGTCGCCGAGGTGCGCGAATTGCTCGCCAGATACGATCTGGGCGTCAAATTGCCACCCTCGATCCGGGCCTTCTTTGAGCGCGAAGATCTTCCCGAGTCGCCGGGCAACAAGGGCTGGCGTCCGCCGTTCTTTCCCAAGCTGCCATGGAACGAGGCGGTTCCTGCGCGCCGAGTGACCGCGGCGGCCACCATGAGCGGCGAGGACGAAGCTTTTCGCGATTCGGTCTTCGAGATACTGCTCTCGAGCCACGATCTGGTGGAGAACGCGCGCGCCCTGGCAGAGAAGGCGGGCTACTACACCGCAGTGGACAACAGTTGCGACGACTGGGACTATGCCGACGCCGCCCGCTACCTGCTGGAGCGCTTCCACGCCCTGCGCGCTACCCACCCGCGACTTTGCCTGATCTCAGTCGGCGAAGTGACGGTCAAGCTCGATCGCATCCCCGGCGCCGGGGGCCGCAACCAGCAGTTTGCTATGGCCTGCGCCCTGGAACTGGAGAGCCATCCAGGCGAACGGCTGACCGTGCTCAGCGCCGGTTCCGATGGCATCGATGGCAACACCCAGTCGGCCGGGGCCATCGCCGACCCCACCACCGTGGCCCGCGCCCATACCTTTGGATTCCACCTGAAGGCCTCGTTGGCCGCCTTCAACGCCTGTCCAATGTTCACCGCTTTAGGCGATGCTGTCGTGACCGGTCCCACCGGCCAAAACCTTCGCGATCTGCGCTTGCTGATTGCCGATAAAGGCTAGAACCTGTCTCACAAATCCGAGGGGCGATTTCATCCGATCCCGGGTTTGCTCTAGGACAACCGCGGGCGCGTGGCACGATACCCGCGCTGTGCTGAACGGCGTGCTCCGGGTGCTGGGAACTTCCTCGGCTCCGTCCACCTCGCCTGCCTCCACTTGCTTTTCAGGCATTCATGAGGCCAGCCCTAGAGCGGTTCCAGTTCACGTGGAGTTTCCGGCATCGTGCAGGGTGCTCTTTCTTAAGGAAAAAGCCACTCAGCAGCGGCGATTTCTCTCTACTGCAACTGGAGAACCGCTATAGCCGTTTGGGGCCAGCCCGCGTTACCCGCAGACGGGGTGGAATTCCCGGGGTCCGCACAGGCGCGTCTTCGTCCGCGGTGTGGCGCATCATCCACCCAGCCAGTGTGGGCGGACACCAAGAGCGCCGGATACAATACTGGGATGGAGTCGCGCAGCCAGCCTCGGCGTTTTGTCCCGCGGATTTGCGCCCGCCGGGCAGGCGGGCCGGCATGAAGAATTTTCTGCGCCTCGTGCGCTACGGCCTGCCCTTCTGGTTCCAGTGGCTGCCCGGAGTGTTGTTTCTCGCCATGGTTGGCGTGCTCGACACCTTTCGCACGCTCCTCTTTCAGCCCATCTTCGATCAGGTTCTACGGCCTGACGCGCCCGAAGGTCCCATCACTCTGGGTCTTCCCAGGAGTCCGTGGCACTTTGATCTGAGGATGGTCGTTCCACATTTCATGCACATGCACAATGCATGGGACGTGGTGGCCTTTGCGTTGATAGTCTCCACGGTGCTCAAGGGCATCTGCGATTATCTGGGCACCTATCTCGTCAACTATGCCGGCTTCGGCCTCATTACCGACCTGCGCAACCACCTCTATGAAGCCACCCTGCGCCGCTCTTCCAGCTTTTTTCACAAGCACGCCACGGGCACCATCCTCTCCACCCTCATCAACGACGTGGACAAAGTGCAAACCGCGGTCAGTTCCGTCATCGGCGAGTTTCTACAGCAGTTCTTTACCTTCCTGGTCGGCCTTGTCCTCGTCATCCGTCTCGGCGGACATCTGAGTTGGGCGCTGCTGCTGTTTGTGCCTGTGGTCATCACCTCCTCGCGCAAGATCGGCAGGGAAGTCCGCACCCGCACCCGCAGCGGCCAGGACAAGCTGGCCGAAATCCAGAACATCCTGCATGAAACCGTCACCGGCAACCGCATCGTGAAGGCTTTCAGCACTGAACTGTGGGAGGTTTTGCGCTTCAAGAAGGCCGCCAGCCGCCTGTTCCGCGCCAACCTGCGCAGCGTGCGCATTCAGTCCATCAGCTCGCCATTGATGGATACCTTCGGAGCGATAGCCATTGCCATGTTTCTGTTTATCGGACGCAATGAAATCCTCCACGGCCACATGACCATGGGCATCTTCGGTGCCTTCATCATCCTGCTCTTCAAGCTCTACGATCCTGTCCGCAAGTTTGCTTATTTCTACAACAGCTTCCAGCAGGCCATGGGCGCCTCGTCGTCCATCTTTGCTTTCTTCGACGCCGAGGACGATGTAAAAGAGCGGCCCCGCGCGGCCATAGTGAAGAACTTTCACCAGTCAGTTCAGTTTGAAAACGTGGGCTTTTCCTACTCCACTGACGAAGGCGAGCACCAGATTCTGCACAACGTCGATCTCGATGTACGGGCCGGCGAGGTGTTGGCGCTCGTGGGCCCCAGCGGCGCCGGCAAGTCCACCCTGGTCAACCTGATTCCGCGCTTCTTCGACGTCACTTCGGGCCGCATCCTCATCGACGGCCAGGACATCCGCGATTGCACCCTTGCCTCTCTGCGCCGCCAGGTTGCCCAGGTCACCCAGGAGACCATCCTTTTCAACGACACGGTGCGCAACAACATCGCCTACGGCCAGCCGGAAGTCAAATTCGAGCTCGTCCAGCGGGCCGCGCAAAACGCCCTCGCGCACGACTTCATCCTGCGCATGCCGCAGGGCTATGACACGGTCATCGGCGAAAAGGGCTTCCGGCTCTCCGGCGGCGAGCGCCAGCGCATGGCCATTGCCCGCGCCATCCTCAAGAACGCGCCCATCCTGATCCTTGATGAGGCCACCTCGGCTCTCGACGCCGAAAGCGAGTCGCTGGTGCAGGCTGCGCTGGCCAACCTCATGCACGGACGCACCGTGCTGGTCATCGCTCATCGGCTCTCCACCATTCGCCGCGCCAACCGCATCGCCGTGCTCGAAGATGGCCGCATCACCGCCATCGGCTCCCACGAGGAGCTTCTGATTTCCTCGCCTACATATCAGCGGCTCTATCAATTGCAATTTATGGACGTGCCCGAGCCACAGGCATCGGACCATTTGGAAAGCGACCCGCCTCAATTGGAACTGGCGCTTACCACCCGACCGGAGGAGTAGCAGGAAATGCCCATTTATTCCATGACCGGGTTTGCCCGCGTTCAGGTTCGCGTCCACGATGAACTCAGCTACATGCTCAGTGTCAAGAGCGTCAATCACCGCTTTCTCGACGTGCAACTGCGCATTCCATCCGGCCTCGACGCACTGGAGATGGAACTGCGCAAGGCGCTCAAAGACAACCTGGTCCGCGGCCACGTCGAGCTCACTCTTTCAGTCGATCGCAGCGCCCAGCAGAAAGCCGGCTACAACCGCGAGTTGGTGGCTGGCTATGTTGCCGCTTTTGCCTCGGCGCGTGAAGAATACCGGCTCACCGGCGAGCCGGACCTGAACGCAATTCTGCGTCTCCCCGGCGCTTTGCAGAGTGAGAATCGCGGCGACGACGATTTGGCCGCCCTTGCCGAAAGCGTGCAGCAGCAGATTGCCCCGTTGCTCGACGAGTTGAAGATCATGCGGGCGCGCGAGGGCGAGGCGCTGGAAGCCGTCCTGCACGGCACCCTGGACCGGCTCGCCGAGGCAACCGAAGGAGTCGCCGCGCTGCGCCCCGAGATTGAGCAGCGCCATCAGGAGCGGCTGACCCAACGCCTGCTTGCGGCCACCGGCCCCGAATTCAATCGCCAGCGCCTGCTCGAAGAGGTTGCCGTGCTTGTCGAGCGCAGCGACATCGCCGAGGAACTGGCTCGCATGACCACACACATCGGCCACTTCCGCGAACTGCTGGCTGCGGGCGGCGAAGTGGGCAAGAAGCTGGATTTTCTTCTCCAGGAAATGAACCGCGAAGCCAACACGCTGCTCTCCAAGACCGGTGGCCTGGGGGGCAAGGGAACGCGCATTACCGAACTGGGGCTGGCCATGAAGGCGGAGATCGAAAAGGCCCGTGAACAGATTCAGAACGTGGAATGAAGCATTCTCCAGTAAACTGTGGTGCCGGGCGCACCATCCTTTTCGTACGCCGTGGTGGCTGCGAAAAGGGTGAAAAAACGCAAGGAGTTGCATTCGTTCCGGATCAAATGACGGCATAAAGGACAATCGCATCGTGGCTGGTATTCTCTTTATCATTTCGGCGCCTTCGGGGTCGGGCAAAAGCACCCTGGTCAGCGAGTTGCGCAAGCAGGTCAGCGGCGTCGAGTTCGCCATCTCCTGGACCACCCGCGCCCCGCGAGGCTCTGAGCAGCACGGGCGCGAGTACAACTTCACCACCCGCGAGCAGTTTCAGCACATGCTCGATGCCGGCGTCTTCCTCGAACACGCCGAGGTCTTCGGCAACTTCTACGGCACTGCCCGCCAGTCTCTTGAAGAGGCGCGCGCCGCCGGCCATGACCTTCTGCTCGACATCGACGTCCAGGGCGCCGCGCAGGTCCGCGCCAGGATGCCCGAGGCCGTCAGCATCTTCGTCATGCCCCCCAACCCCAGGGTTCTGCGCACCCGCCTGCGCAATCGCAGCCGCGCCGAGGGGGTCGTCAATGAAGAGGAAGTCTATCGGCGCCTTCACGCGGCCAGCCGGGAGATTGAGAATTATCGCGAATACAGCTATATTCTGGTCAACGACATTCTGGACCGGGCGGTGGCGCAACTTGAGGCCATTGTGCTTTCTGAGCGCTTCTACCGCAATGGCGAAGTCATCGCGTACCGCTCCCGCAGGGTGTTGGAGGTTGCCGCGGCCTGCCTGCAAGCCAACTCGCAGGAGCGGCTCAAGCCTGTGCTGGAGGCCTTTGGCATTCTGGGTTCCTCCGGCCAGCAACAGTTTGACTTTGACGAGGACTCCGAAGAGGAAGACTCCGTTGGCGATGAGGAGGAATCCACTGAGGAGAAATCCGATAAGGATGGAGAGGATTCCCATGACGATTGAGACCAGCTTCGATTCCAACTACCGCAAGGTTCTGGTCGCCGCCCGTCGCGCCCGCCAGTTGCAAAACGGCTCTCACGCGCTTGTTCACAGTCAGTCCACCAAGGCCTGCCGCATCGCCCAGGAAGAGATCGATGCCGGCAAGATCTCCTACGTCAAGACCGAGACTCCGGTAGTAAAGCCGCTGGTCGAAGGCCCAGCCATCCCCATTCTCCTCAGCTAGCCTTCCCGTCTTCCACAATCGAAACGTTCTACAATCGATCCATGAGAGTAACCGTGGGCGTTTCCGGCGGAATTGCCGCATACAAGGCGGCGGAACTGGTGCGCGCCCTTCAGCGCCAGGCCCTTGAAGTCCACGTGGTCATGACCGCCGCGGCCTGCAAATTCGTTCAGCCGCTCACCTTCGCCTCCCTCACCGGCCACAAAGTCATCACCAGCCTCTGGGACGAATGGGCAGACGGTGAAGCCCCAACCGAGCAGAACGGCATCGAGCACATCGCTGAGGCGCAGTGGGCCGATGCGTTGGTAGTCGCCCCGGCCACGGCCAATATCCTCGCCAAGTTTGCTCACGGCATCGCCGACGATTTCCTTACCACCACGTATCTCGCCACGCAGGCGCCGGTTCTTGTAGCGCCTGCCATGAATGTGAATATGTGGGAGCATCCGGCCACCCAGGCCAACCTTGAAATCCTGCGCCAGCGCGGCGTGCGCGTCGTCGAGCCCGGCACCGGCGAACTGGCCTGCGGCATGGTGGGCGCCGGACGCATGGCCGAGCCCGACGCCATCGCCGACGCTGTCCTTGGAGCTCTCGGCCGCCGCCACGACCTGGCCGGCGAAATCGTGCTCGTTACCGCCGGCGGCACGCGCGAAGCCCTTGACCCGGTCCGCTTCCTCGGCAACCGCTCTAGCGGCAAGATGGGTTATGCGCTGGCTGAGGCCGCGCACAGCCGCGGCGCTAGAGTGATCCTCATCAGCGGACCTGCCGCCCTTCATCCACCCGCGCACTGCGAGCTGGTCAAGGTAACCACCGCCGATCAAATGCGCCAGGCTGTCCTGGAACGCATGACCGAGGCCACTCTGATCATCAAGGCCGCCGCCGTGGCCGACTACCGCCCTGTCAGCGTCTCCGAACAGAAGCTCAAGCGCACCGGGCCCATTACCCTGGAACTCGCGCCCACTGAGGACATTCTCGCCGAGGTTGTCCGGCGCCGCCGTCCCGGCCAGCTTATTGTCGGTTTTGCCGCCGAAACCAACAACCTTATGGAAAACGGCCGCGCCAAGCTCCTGGCCAAGGGCGCGGACGCCATCGTCGTCAACGATGTGGCCGGGGAAGGCGTAGGCATTGACGCGGACGTGAACGCGGCCACCTTCCTCACCCTGTCCACCGCCATCGAAATGCCAGAAATGCCCAAGCGCAACCTCGCCGACCGCATCCTCGATGAGATTCTCACCCTCCGCCATCCCCGCCCGCTGGTGCTCGAACTCGATGACCATATGGATGAGAAATCGCGCCAGGACCAGGTGCTGCAACAAGCAGTTCCGCCAGCGCGCCGCCAACTGATTGTGGAGTAAGAGAATTGGCGCAACAATTCGATCCCGCAACCCGCGAAGCTCTTGTAGCGCGCCTTCGCTTCTACCGCGACCTGGGCCTTACCGAGTTCTACCGCCGCCCCGTTGACCCCGCGTTTCTCGCCCAACTTGCAGCCCAGCCCCATGAACCACAAAGCTTGGGCGCCCCAGGTCTCGCTTCTGAGAACTGGGATGCGCAGGCCGCGGAAGAACTTCATCTGGCGAAGGGTACGGGCGTTGGCCCGTACATCAATCCTGCGCTATCAACGGGGGCTTTAGCCCCAGAGGAAGGATCTTCGCGAAACGCGCCGACCCCTTCTCTTTTTTCCGCAGACTCTCAATACGATCAGCAGGAGGCCCCGCCAATCCCCCGCCGCAAACCGTTTTCCACGCCCCCGCAGATCGCCGAGGCCGTCCCACCGGCGGATCACGCCGCTGCCCTCCAGCTTATCCGCGACGACATCGGCGACTGCACCCGCTGCCCGCTCCACAAGGGCCGCAACAAGCTCGTTTTTGGTGACGGCTCGCCCACTGCGCGCCTCATGTTTGTCGGCGAAGGCCCCGGCGCCGACGAAGACGCTCAGGGCCTTCCCTTCGTAGGCCGTGCCGGCCAACTGCTCAACAACATGATCGCCGCCATGGGACTCAAGCGCGAACAGGTCTATATCGCCAATGTGGTCAAGTGCCGCCCGCCCGGCAACCGCACCCCGGAGCCGGAAGAGGGCAACACCTGCTCCCCGTTCCTTTTCCGCCAGATCGACGTCATCCGCCCCCAGGTCCTGGTAGCTCTCGGAGCCACTGCCGCCACGTATCTCCTAGGCCAGCGCCAGCCCCTCGCCGGATTGCGCGGCCGTGTGCACGCCTTCCGCGGTTCCCAACTTATCGTCACCTATCACCCGGCGTATCTGCTCCGTGACCCCCGCCAGAAGAAAGAAGCCTGGGCCGACCTGCAAATCGCCATGCGGGAATTGGGCCTCAAGCCGCCGGCAAAGAGTTAGGGCAGAGTACTTGTGTGAATACGCTGGTCATTGACGTCGGGCAAAGCATTGTTGGTGTTTACTCCGTCCAGGAGAAAAGTTGCGTCTCGTACCAATCCGAACGCACCGAACCGGAGCTACGCTAGCCAGGTGCCGAGCGGGCCGTCCGTGACCTATTTCAGCGCATTGCGTTGTGCGATGACCTTCTGCAACGCTTCGCTGAGAGAGCCCCGGAAGATCAGGATCTTCACTTCCAGTACGGCGCGTTCACCGGGCGCCAGCGGGGCCTGCGGATCGACGTGCTGACAGGTGAGTTCCGGGTTGCTCCACACGTTCCCGGTGGTGCGCGTGAAGCTGGCGACAATCCACTTGCCATCCGCCGAAAGCGTGGCAACCATGGGTTCGTCGACAGCGCGCGACTTGTTGTAATACGTGATGCCGTCGCTGCGATGCTCCACGCGTTCCGCGGGCACCGGCCACGTATAGGAAGCCAGATAGCGCGACGGCAACCACTCATTCAAAGGCATGGTCAGGCGCTGCGGCGTCTCCGAGGCAAGCAGATCGAATCCCTCCTTGTGATGGACATAGGTTCGCTCCAGTCGCGCATCATGGAAGATTCCCGTAAGCCGCGGGTCGGTGACGGCATAGATCATGTCGTAGGACACAGCCGATCCATTCACGAACTCATAGTGAAACAGAACGCCATCGCTTTCCAGCGTGGCTCGCGCCAGCATATGAATGCCTGCCTTGAAATCCCTCTCATACTCCAGCGATTGTCCAACCTGTCGCCAGGCAGGCGGTTCTCCCTGCTGTCCGGGCCGAAACAGATAGAGGTGTTGTGACTCGCCGCTGCGCTGTTCCTTCGCGGTAGCGTGCTCCGGAAAGATGACCTCGATGGTGCGATCCGTGTCAGGATGGCCCGGCAGCACAACGCGCAGTGTTGGTTGCGTGTTTTCCGCGGCGACCAGCAGTCGCACTCCGTCTGCATTTTGAATCGCGGCGGGCGCTTGAGGGCAGAGAAGTATCGGCCACGACATCGCCATCCCCGCAAGAAGAGAGAGCTTGTGTCCGCGTAATCGCAGTTTCCTCATGAGGGACCCCAGTCAGTTGCCTCCAGACCAGATGTTCGCTCAGGCCCACTCCCGCCACAACTTCACACCGCCCAGCAGCCCGGTCTCATTGGGCACAATGCTGACGTTTTCGCCCGGCACGAAGTTGATCTTCTTCGTATTCCCGCCGCCCAGGTAGAGGTGGTCCCAGTTGAACAAGGCAGAGGTCTGCACAATCGCGTCTTGCAGCAGCAGGTTCCATTCTTTCTTGCCGTACTTATCCAGCCCGCGCCGCCCAATGTAGTCTTCGTAGGTCTTCTTGCGCCACGGGTGATGTCCCAGTTCCAGGCCTGGGCAAAGCCGCCCGTCGGTAAACAAGGCCGATCCCATTCCGGTGCCCAGCGTGAGCGTTAGTTCCACGCCGTCGCCCTTGATGGCTCCATAGCCTTGCACGGCCGCGTCGTTTGCCACGCGCGCCGGCTTCTTCCAACGCTTTTCCAGTTCTTTCTGTAACTGAAATCCCACCCATCCTGGATGCAAGTTGGCGGCCGTTAACGTGATACCGCGCTTGATGACCCCAGGAAAGCCGACAGACACTCGATCGAAATGCGGCAACAGCTTGTGCAACTCCTCCAACCCGGCCAGCACTGCCTCTGGCGCAGGCACCTGCGGAGTTACCACGCGCTGTCGCTCGCTCACCGGCTTGCCGGCGGGGTCAAGCAGCATGGCCTTCAACCCCGATCCTCCAATGTCGATCGAGAGCGTGACGGGCGATTGGGTTTTCGGCAAAGCGCTGGGCGCAGGAGCTGCGGTCGTTGAAGTGATAGCTGTCATCAGCAATGAATTGTACTGCTCGCGGCCCGGTTTGCAACATGATGCCGGGCAGACCCCTTACCGGGCTCCCGCCGCCACGGGCTGAAACTCCTCGTTCATCCAGTTCTTCAGCGCTTCCATATTCTGCGGCCGCCCCAGGAAGTCCTTCACCAGTTCGGTTGCCGGTTTGCTCGCTCCGGGGTCCAGCACTGCCCGCCGGTAGCGCATGGCCGTGGGACCATCCAGCAGATTGCGTTTGTCGAATTGCGCGAAAAAGTCCAGGGCAATCACCTTGTCCAGCAGATAGGTGTAGACGTTCGAGGCATACCCTGTAAGGTGCGTATACGCGGTATAGAAGCGATCCCCCTCCACCGGCGCAAAGGGGCTGAATCGTTCCCCGTCGGCCTTCCATAGAGCATCTAGGTCCAAATCGGACGGCGCCCGGTCATGCAGTTGCAGCGAGTAGCTGGCGTAGATCAGTTGCCTTTGCAGCCATTGCCCGCGTCCATACGCGCTTGCCGCGTTCATCTTCGCGATCAGACCTGCCGGAATGGTTTCGCCCGTCTGGTAGTGCTTGCCAAATGACTCCAGAATCGCCGGGTCGTGGAACATCTCTTCCAGCATCTGCGAGGGCGATTCCACAAAGTCCCCCTCCACGTCGAAGCCCCCCTCGCCGGACCATTGGCCCTGGCTGCCCAGGATGTGATGCATCAGGTGGCCGAACTCGTGGAAGAAGGTGACCACCTCGTTGTATTGCATCAGCCCAGGGTCGCCCGCTGTTCCGCCTGAGAAGTTGCACACCAGCATCCCCTCGGGTAGCTGTTGCCCGCGAATTCCCGGTAACACAGGCGCGCTGGAGAACCATTTGTCCTTGCCCTCGCGCGGATGCATGTCGAGATAAATGCGCCCCAGTAGCTTGCCCTGGCTGCCTTCCGCCGCATCGTACACTTCGAATGTGTCCACCGAGCGGTCCCAAACCACTGCGTCCTTTACCTCTTTGAACGACACATGGAACAATCGTGCGGCGGTCTTTAGAATGCCTGCCTGCACCTTGTCGTAAGGAAAGTAAGGCCGTACGCTTTGCGCGTCAAACGCGTACTGCGCGCGCTTGTACTCTTCACTCCAGTACACCGCATCGGCCAGGCTGATACGCGTGAGCCCCGGCTGTCGTTGTCGCGCATAGGCCAGCAACTGGGCATTCTCCCGGCCGGCGGCGCTCCGCGAGGCCTCGTCCACCTGCTGGAGCAGCGCCTCCACATTGGCCGCCGAGCCGATCATCTGATCGGCCGTTCCAAGGTCCGCGTAGTGCGCAAAGCCCAGCGTGGTGGCCAGTTCCTGCCGGGCGGCCACAAGGTCCTTGAGCACCTGGACGTTCTTGGGATACGCCCGCTGGTGATAAGCCACGAACATCCTGCGGCGCAGGTCGGCGCTCCTGGCAAATGTCAGCACCGGCCACACGTCCGGCTCATCCGTGGTTAGGGTAAATGTGCCGTCCGCGGCTGGTTTGTGCCGCGCAATGTAGTCGTCCGGCAACCCGTCCAGCTCGGCCCGGGAGGCAGTAATCTTCAGCGTCCCATCGGCTATGTTGCGGTCAAAGGTGAGCGAAAGCGCGGTGATCTTGTCTTGCAGCGCGCGAATTTTTGCTCGCGTCGCATCGTCCTTGTCGACGCCGGCCAGCCGGTACTCCAGCAGCGTCCGTTCCAGGTAGTGGCGGGTCGCCGGATCGCCGGCTGGCAAGGGAATCGCTGCCAGCGCGGTGTAGACCCTCGGGTTAAGGCTCAAGTCGGTGGCGGCGGAGCTGATCCTCGCCTCCATTGCCTGTCCCTTGTCGCGCAGCGGCGCCTCGTCAGCCAGCGAGTAGAGCAGGGAAGCGTTGTTACTGGCCACCGTCAATTGATTCTGGGCATCGTCATAGGGCCGCAGCGTGTTCTCTACCGTTCGCGCCCCGGTAACCGCCAACAGCTTCGCCACGTCGGCGTTTTCCTCAGCCAGCCGTTGATTCACCCACGATTCCAGCGCCGCCGGGTCGCTTCCCTGCACCCAGGCATGCAACGGGTCCGCAACGGGCTGTTGTGCGCCCGCCTTCAGAACATTGGCTGACAGCGCGATCAGTGACACGATAACGATGGCAATACTCTTTGCTGAACGCATGGCACGAGTATTGCACTTCGATTCCACTCAGAAAACGGCAATTTACATAATTTTCGCGCGGCGCGCTCTTCTTTCATAAACAAAGCGGCAGGCGGGTCACCCGCCTGCCGCTTGCTCAGAACGTTTTGGATTAAGCAGTATGCCTTATTTGGGCTGTGTGGCCGCGTTATGCTTCTCGCGGTAAATCTGCCGGCTGGCGCCGTTCTGCTCCTGGTTGATCTGCTTCTTCTCTCCACCGGTCAGTTTTCCGCCGTTCGCTGAGCGGTCGGCATGGACTTGCTGGTTGATTCCCTGCTGGCGATTCTCCGCGCGAGCCGTCTCGCCGGCGGTCATCTGGCCGCTGCGAATTCCCTGCGCAATGCGCTCCTGCTGGTTCTTCTGTCGCGCGCCAACCTCGCCTTTGTAGTTCTGCGTGGCGGCATTGTGCTTGTCTGCGTAAATTGACTTGCTCATGTTGTTCTGCTGGTGGTTCACTTGCTTGTGCTCGGCTTGCGTCAGCTTGCCACCGTTGGCCTGGCGGTCGTCCTTGATCTCGCGATTCACGTTGGCTTCGCGTGTCTCAAGGTTCTTGGTCTCGCCCGCGGTCAGTTGGCCGGAGCTAACTCCATTCGCGATGCGTTGCTGCTGGTTCTCGCGCCGTTGGTTCACTGTTGCCGGCTTGTTGGGATCGTCGGTTTGCGTTGTGGGAGCTGACTGTGCAAAAAGGGAGCCGGTCAGCAAGGTGGATGCAGCGGCGATCATAAGTAAACGCTTCATGAACTTTCTCCTTGGTCTTTCAAATCGGTTCCCTAACATGCAGAGCCGTTATACGTTAGGGAAACCCCGCATCGAGTGGGTTGTTGTGCAAGGATTCGAAGAAAGACTAGAATGCCGCCACAATGACTCGAACAGATCAGAGAAATAATCTGACAAAATCAGTTCCAACGCAGGACACTTGCCCCATCCCCTACACTGATTCTTGTCTCCCATGCCCGTCTGCTGCGAAATCGCGTTGCCTGTTCCGCTGGACCGTACCTTCACCTACGCCGTACGCGAAGGTCAGCTTCCGCAACGCGGCGCGCGTGTCATCGCGCCTTTCCGCAACGAAAAGCTGATCGGCGTGGTCACCGCGCTCAACGTCGAAGCTCCGCCGGACTTCGAACTCCGTTTCCTTGAAGCCGTTCTCGATGAGGAACCTCTGCTGAGCGATAGCCTGCTTGCTCTGGCCGAGTGGATGGCCCAGTACTATCTCGCCCCGCTGGGCGAAGTACTGCGCGGCATGTTGCCCCTCATGGCCGAGGTCCGCCGCACCGTCTACTACCGCATCACCGATCTCGGCCGCGATGTGCTTGCCGGCAGCCTCGACGGAGACTCGCCGCAAATCGGCCGCAAACGCACAGCGCACAAGCCCGGCGCCAAACGCAGCGGCAAATTATCTGCGGAAGACCAGGACCTGGAGCATCGCGTTCTCACTCGCCTGGCCTCCGGCGGCCCGGTCAAAGTCTCCACGCTGCGCACGGCCACGGCAGCCACGCTTCCCGTCCTCGCCGCCCTTGTCCGCAAAAAGTGGATCGCTCGCGAGACCGCCGCCGTCGAACGCGACGCCCGACGCACCGAGCGGTTCGCCGTCTTGATTCCCGAGGCGCGGCTGCCGTCTCTTACGCAAAAGCAGCAGGCCATTTTGGCCGAGCTTGCCGCCTGTGCCGGCGAGCTGCCACTAGCCGAGTTGCGCCGTCGCGATCTGCCCTCCTCCACGCTGCAAACCCTGGTTCGCCGCGGCCTTGTCCGCATCGACGAGCGCCCGGCAGTCTTCCATCTCGGCGGCATCGAGCCAGTCGCACCCCCGTTCCGCCTCAATGAACCGCAAACCGGGGCTCTTGCCGATCTGGCAGCCGCTCTTGGCGCATTCAAGCCTTTTCTGTTTCACGGAGTCACGGGTTCAGGCAAAACCGCCGTCTATCTGGCCGCCATGCAGCGCGCTCTCGATCGCGGCCTCTCCTCCATCCTGCTGGTTCCCGAAATCGGACTCACGCCTCAGACCGTCGGCCTGCTCGACGCCGCCTTCGGACAAAAAGTCGCGCTGCTCCACTCCGCGCTCACCCCAGAGGAGCGCAGCGACCAGTGGCGTCGCATCCGCCGTGGCGACGCCCCTATCGTCGTTGGCACACGCTCGGCCATCTTCGCCCCCGCGCCCCATCTCGGTCTCATTGTGGTCGACGAGGAGCACGACCAGAGCTACAAGCAGGAGGAGACGCCCCGCTACAACGCGCGCGATGTGGCCGTGATGCGCGCCAAGCTGGAAGGTGCGGTGGTCGTTCTTGGCTCGGCCACGCCCTCGCTTGAAAGCTGGCAGAATTCAGCTCGCGGCAAATACACACGCATCGAAATCCGCGACCGCGTCATGAACCGCCCGCTGCCCGAAGTCGAGCTCGTTGACATGCGGACGGAATTCCAGCAGACAGGACAGGAACAGCTATTTTCCAGAGCCCTCGTCGAGCAGACTCGCGAGGCCCTCGAACGCGGCGAGCAGGCGCTCATCCTGCTCAACCGGCGCGGCTACTCTTTTGCTGTCATCTGCCGCGCCTGCGGCGAAAAGCTTGAGTGCCAGAACTGCGCCATCTCCCTGACCCACCACAAGCCGCCAGCCGAGGATGCCGGCATCGCGCGCCAGGGGCAGCGCCTTGTGTGCCACTACTGTGGCTTCCAGCGCACCGTTCCCGCACGCTGTCCCAAATGCGACAGTGAGCACCTGTACTACCTGGGCGCGGGATCTCAACAGGGAGAAGAACGGCTGGGTGAGATCTTTCCTTTCGCGCGCATTGGCCGCATGGATCGCGATACTGTCCGTGGACGCCACGATCTTGAGCGCCTGCTCGCCCGCCTGCACTCCGGCGAGATCAACCTGCTCGTCGGTACGCAAATGATCGCCAAGGGCCACGACATTCACGGTGTCACGCTGGTGGGTGTCGTGGGCTGCGACCACGCGCTCTCTATGCCCGACTTCCGTGCCGCCGAGCGCGTGTTCCAGTTGATGACCCAGGTTTCAGGCCGCGCCGGGCGTGGCGACCTGCCCGGCCACGTCGTCGTGCAAACCTACTACCCTGACCACTACGCCATACTGGCAGCCAGTACACACGACTACGCCAGCTTCGTCGAGCGCGAGCTCAAATACCGCCGATGGATGCATTACCCGCCCTTCGGCGTATTGGCCAATGTTCTGGTGCAGTCGCAAAAATTGGAGCAAGCGGCCGGCTGGTCCGCCGAACTGGGCAAGTGGTTCCAGCAGAACGCCCCTGAAGGCGTCCGTGTCCTCGGCCCATGCACCGCGCCCATCGCCCGCATCAAGGGAACCTATCGCTTTCACCTGATTCTCAAGGCCGCTTCGCGCCGTGCGCTCAATGACGCTCTACGCGCCATGCTCGCGCACACTGAGTCCACCGGCCTGCCGCGCCGCAACCTCGTTGTCGACGTGGATGCGCAGCGCCTGATGTGAGTGTGAGCCTGGCCGCTCCATCAACTCTTGTGAGCGTCGCCTGCGGCCAGAGTATGTAACTCTTTGCCCGGTTTGAAGCGTACCGCTTTGCCGGGGGTTATGTTGACCTCGGTGCCAGTGCGGGGATTGCGGCCAATGCCGGTTTTGCGGGCGCGGACGCTGAAGACGCCAAATCCGCGCAGTTCGATACGCTCGCCGGCGGCCAGAGCCTGTTTGAGACCCTCGAATACCGTATCCACCGCGGCTTCTGCCTTGGTGCGGGGCAGACCTGTGCGTTCGATTACATGATGGACGATGTCCTGCTTAATCAATGGGGTAACCTCGTTCGCCCGACTGGAATGACTGTACTACGCCTTGTAGGGTTGATGCTAGGGGTTTTGCTGCAATTCTGGAATCGAACCCTCAGAATCTCACATTCTTCCTCCGGCGATGTGCCTCTCTTGCGTCTTCGAAAGCCTCTCCGCCCCCGGCAGAGCTCAAATTTTAGAGAGATCATTGTCACTTGCGGGGGCCTTCCGTAAGATGATAGGTGCAAGTTCGAGAAACCCAGGCAGCTTGATCCGGATAAGCAAATAATCCCCACCAGGAGAGGCATGTCGATTCAGAGCGACCGTTGGATCCGGGAGCAGGCCATTCAGCACCGGATGATCGAACCCTTCAGTGAGAAGCAGGTGCACGATGGGGTCATCTCCTATGGGCTCTCCTCCTATGGCTATGACCTCAGGGTCTCCGACGAATTCAAGATTTTTACCAATGTGAACAGCGCCATCATCGATCCCAAGGCCTTTGACGAGCGTTCTTTTGTCTCTGTCCAGGCCGACTCGGTCATCGTGCCACCCAACTCCTTCGCATTGGCTCGATCCGTTGAATATTTTCGTATCCCCAGGGATGTACTGACGATCTGCGTTGGAAAATCAACGTATGCGCGTTGCGGAATCATCGTGAACGTAACGCCGTTCGAGCCGGAGTGGGAGGGATTTGTTACGCTGGAAATCTCCAATACCACCCCGCTGCCGGCCAAGGTGTATGCCAACGAAGGGCTGTGCCAGATTCTTTTCTTCCGCTCCGACCAGGCCTGCGAGATCAGCTATGCCGATCGCAAGGGAAAATACCAGAAACAACAGGGCATCGTGCTTCCCAAGCTCTTTGGCTGAGGTAGCGCGGTTGGCCGGGGCGGCGAATGGGCCGTGCAGCGGTTTTCCAGTTGCCGTGCAACGAGGCCGCTGCCGCCGGGTGCCTTTTTCCAAAGGGTAAGACACCCCGGCTGGTGGTAAGTGAGTGTGAATGGGAGAACCGCTCGGTTCTGTGGGATGAGGAGCGCCGTGCGCTCCATCCCGCACAACGGGCGCAGCTCTCTGCCAAGTGACGGGAGAGCAGAATGTCTGTGATTTGCAATCTCAACCCGATCCGGGTCGGTCTGGTCACCGATGAGCCGATCCGGCTTGAGGGACTCGTAAGTATCTTCGACCAGCCGGCCCGGGAAGGCCACGCTCAGCTCATCCCGGTTATCGGGACTATGGAAGAACTGCTGAACGGTTCCAATCTGGGGTATCTCGTAATCGACTTGAATTCTTCATCCAACGGATTGAAGACTCTGGAAGCCATTCGCCGCGTGCGTCCCGGCATCCGGCAGATCGTCATTGGTCCCATGGGAAATGAAAAGCTGATCCAGGATTCGATCATTGCCGGCGCCAGAGCTTACCTCGATCTGACCTCCGGGCCCGAGATGGTGCGCAAGGCCATTGAAGAAGTGGCTACCGGCTCCATCTGGGCGCCGCGCCGCGTGCTTTCCAAACTCATTGACCGTCTGCTCGCCACACCCGACTCCAGCCTTGCCGAGGCCAACCCCCACTTGACCGACCGCGAGCGCCAGGTGTTGGACTTGATCCTGATGGCCCGCTCCACTCGCGAGATCGCCCAGCAACTCGGCATCGAGGAACGCACCGTAAAGGCCCATGTGGCCCGTCTGATGCGCAAAACCGGCGCTGAAAACCGGATTGAGCTCTCCATGCGCGCGCTCAACCTTTCCCTGCCGCCGCGCACAGGCAACGTCGGCTAGCTCATTGACGGATCACCTGGCCCTGAAACCGCTACCCTGAAGTCGACGCCATCGCGTCTGCCCACCCTCACCCAAAGGGTTACCTAATGTACTAGTCCTTAAGTACTCTTGTGCGATTCAGGCGTTTTCCACAGACTCATTTACAGAAACAACGCAGATCTGGGGAAAGGAGTTCCCAGGCAGCATGTTTCGCATGAAGCCTGGGAACTCCTACTTTTTTGCGTTTTGCCGCGAGAAACCGATCAGCGTTCGACCTGTTCAGCCCTCCCCAACCTCCTTACCCTCCATTTAAAGGTCAAGTGTGGAATTTGTCGCTCTTGATCCGCATGCCCGTGGCAGGATCCGCCGAATGCAATCCTGGCCAGGCGGGAACAAAACTGCAAGCACATTGCTTATCGCGCGTTCGGGTGCGGATGCTGTAGCCTGTTGCAGGAGTCCCAATGGTCGGATTCCGCGGAGGAACCAACTACCCCAAAGTTGCGCCCCATAGCCAGACTTGGGCGATGTATCCCGAAACGTAGCGCTCTAGTCGACTCTACCCTCAGGAGCGGTGATTGAGCCCAGAATCGAGCCAGGGATCGCACCGGGTCGATTCCGGGCGCTTGAACGCGCTCATTTTGATGCAAGACTCAACCGTCCGCGCCGGAAAAGGCTGCGGAATGGAAAGGATAAGGATATGAAGAAGACGATCGCTTCGATCTGCCTCAGTTTCATGCTCACATCCACGGCCTTTGCGGCTTCCTCACGGGACGATCTGCAGGCCCGCATCGACTCCGCCAAGCTGGTTTTGGATCAGATTATGAATGCCGGTGACAGGAGCATCCCGATGAATATCCTGGAGCAGGCCACCTGCATCGGCGTGGTGCCCGGATTGATCAAGGGCGCCTTTGTCTTCGGCGCGCAGTACGGCCAGGGCGTGGTTACCTGCCGCACCGGGCATGGCTGGAGCGCACCGGTCTTCATTCGCATGGCCGGCGGTTCGTTTGGCTTCCAGATCGGCGGCCAGTCCACCGACCTCGTCCTGGTTGCGGTCAACGATCGCGGCTTCCAGGACCTGCTCAAGAGCAAGTTCAAGATCGGTGGTGATGCCGCTGCCTCGGCTGGCCCCGTGGGCCGTAACACCCAGGCCGCTACTGACTGGAAGATGAATGCCGAACTGCTCACCTACTCGCGCAGCAAGGGCCTGTTTGCCGGAATCGACCTGGACGGTACCAGCGTCAGCCAGAACAAGGAGGACACTGAGCTCTACTTCGGCCAGTCGCACAGCTTTGAGTCCATCCTCAGGGGCGATGTCCCAGTCCCCGATGGAGCAAAGCCCTTTGTGCTCGGCGTAGCGCATTATTTTGTCCAATCCAAAAACCACTAAACGCCAAACCGGGGTCCCCAGTGAGCGATTTGGGCTCACTGGGGTGGAAATCGGGGTCCCCAGTGAGCGATTTGGGCTCACTGGGGTGGAAATCGGGGTCCCCAGTGAGCGATTTGGGCTCACTGGGGCGGGAATCCGGTCGGGAGGCTAAACTGTTCTTTGCCTCCAACGATGCGGGATAACCCCATGCACGAAAACCTCGAGTATTGGCTGGTTGTGGCCGTGGCGCGCAGCCTCGGTTTCATTCCGCGCCGTGTGGCGCGTCTGCTGGCCGGTTTGCTCGCCTTCGCCGTCTATTGGTTGTTTGGCCGCCTGCGCCGTGTCGGCGTCCGCAACCTTGAGCTGGCTCTCCCCGAGCTCTCTTCCAAAGCCAGAACGGAAATCCTCCGCGGCGTCTACCAGCATCTCGGCTGGCAACTGGTCGAGTTCTGCCGCATGACCCGCTATACCCCCGAAAACACCCGCAACTGGATCCGCACCGACGGCCTGGATCACTTCCTCGCCGCGCAGGCCCATGGCAAAGGCGTGCTGGTTGTGACCGGTCATCTGGGCGCGTGGGAGCTCTCCAGCTTTTACCACTCCCTCATGGGCCATCCCATGGGCATGGTCATCCGCCGTCTCGACAACCGCCGTCTCGACGATTTCGTCAACGGTATCCGCTGCATGCATGGCAATCGCATCCTCCACAAGGACGACTTCGCGCGCGGCCTGCTCACGGCCATGCGCGCCGGCAAAACGGTCGGCATCCTTATGGACACCAACATGACTCCGCCGCAGGGGGCCTTCGTAAAGTTTTTCGGCATGGATGCCTGTGCCGCCACCGGTCTTGCTCACGTAGCTCGCAAAACCGGCGCGGCCGTGTTGCCGGGCTTCATGCTCTGGGAACCAACTGAGCGCCAATACGTCCTCCACTTCGGCCCTCAGATCGAAATTCCCCACACCTCCGACGCGCAAGCCGATATCCTCGCCGGCACACAACTCTGCACAGCCGCCATCGAGTCCTGGATTCGGCGCTATCCTGACCAGTGGCTCTGGATTCACCGCCGCTGGAAGACCCGCCCCGCGGGCGAACCGGGGCTCTACTAGAAAAGCCCCAGGCAAGCCCGATCACTTGGCGGGTGCGGCTCCAGCCGTTCTGGAATCGAAGCAAAGCGGCAATGTTTTGAAAGGGCGTGGCTTTAGCCGCGCCGCAGTTGGAGCAAAATGAATGTGGGTTAAGCCTGCGAGGGAAATGCCAATCATCTCTCTGATTTCCAGGAGGCACGCATGACGCTGGGTGAACTGGTCGAAATCCTGGGCGGCAAGCTGGTGCAGGGAAGACCGGGACTCATTCTTGCCGGTGTGAACTCGTCTGACCTGGCCGGTCCCGCGCACCTGGCCTTCGCCGAAGACGCGTCCTCGGCCGCAGCTGCTTTGGCGGGTGGCGCGGCAGCGGTCGTTCTCAAGCCTGGGTGCATCGAGGCGTACTCCCAGGAGCCTTGCGCCGGTATCGTCGAGACCGATCAACCCCGCCTCTGGTTTGCGCGCGCCGCCAAGCTCCTTAATCCAGCGCCGCTCGCAACCGGCATCCATCCCACGGCAATCCTCGGCGCACACAGCGCCCTCGCCGCCGACGTCACCATCGGGCCCGGCGCAATCCTCGGCGACCACGCCTCCATCGGTCGAGCAACCCGCATCGAAGCCGGCGCGGTCATCGGTCACGGTGTCCACATCGGCGAAAATTGCCGCATCTATCCCCGCGCAACCATCTATCCCGGCACCACCCTCGGCAACCGCGTAGTCGTCCATGCCGGTGCGGTCCTGGGCGCAGACGGCTTCGGCTACGTCCGTGATTCCTCTACCGGCGCTTACACCCAATTCCCGCAACAGGGAACTCTGCTCATTGAAGACGATGTCGAAATCGGCGCCAACTCCACCATCGACCGCGGCGCGCTCAAGCAGACAAGAATTCGCCGGGGAACCAAGATTGACAACTTGGTCCACGTCGGCCACAACTGCGACATCGGCGAAGACGTCATCCTGGTAGCCCTCACCGGCATCTCCGGCTCCTGCACCGTAGGCAACGGCGCGGTTATCGCCGGTCAGGTAGGCATCGGCGACCACGCTCACATCGGTCCCGGCGTCATCCTTGGCGGCCAGGCCGGCGTCCTCACCGGCCAGACCGTCACCAACGAGGGCCTCAAACCCGGAACAGTACTGTGGGGCACGCCTGCACGTCCCCTCAAGCAGGTCCTGCGCGAGATTGCCATCGTGGCCCGCCTGGCAAAAAGCTCCCGCAAAGCTCCAAACCGGGAGCAGGGAGCAGGGAACAGGGAACAGGAATAGCGCCTCAGTTCCCCATATGGAAGGAAGGCCCATACGGCGCCGCGAACCGCCGTTCCCACGCGCCATTTTTCTTCAGTTGGCTGTTCCAGTAGTGCTGCATGACAGGCAGCCTGCACGCCGCCGACACCAGTGCGGCGGTCAGTGCTGAAAACCGCTCGACGCTGGCGACTGCCTTCAGTTCCGTCTGGCCGAAGCGGCCGTTGCGTGCCAGTTGCCCGCCCAGCGTCCGCAGCCGCGCCCAAAGCTTCTCGTTTGCCTTGTCCGGCATTACCTGGAGCGATTCGCCTCCGGGACGCACAATCGTGCCTGCGTAGGGCGAGCCAAGCCGTCTCGCCAACTTCTCCAGGTAGCGTTCCAGTGGACGCGAATGAAGCGCCTCCGGAAATCCCGACTGCACCAGAAACCCGAGCGCAGGTTTCGCGCCGCCGTCCCGGGCCACTGCCACACGCGACGCAAGGGCCTCGATATATGCCTTTACAATCGCCGGCATCGAGTCCGTGTAGAGCGGCATCCCGATAAGAACCATATCGGCCCTGGCAAACGCCTCCACGGCCCGCTCGAATTCGGCTCGGTGCGCCAGGTGCAGGACCTCGGGCGCTTGGCCCCCGTCCCGCTCCCAGCCCTCGGCCACCTGCGCCAGCATCTTCATCGAATTTGACCGCTTGCCTCGCGGCGACCCGTTAAGCAACAGCAGTGAGTTCATTGGCCACCTCCTCGGCACTGCGGTCCGTGACCGCGGTAAAAACCAGCCTGGATTTCAGGTTGCGCGCCGCCCGCCTCCACATTGCCGTGGTGATCTCGAGGTCCTCGGCGTCGCAATCGCTTCCCGCGCCCAGCAACAGCCCAAACTCCGGGTAGCTTGCATAGCGCGCGCGATGGTGCATCTCGCCGCCTTCGATTAGGACGTACGGATGCACCAGCGGGATCATCTGCTCAAACGCGCGCTTGAGCAGTGCGCTCGTAAAGCCCATGGTGACCGGCGAGGCCAGCACCACTAGGTCGGCATTGATCGCGGCTCGGCGCACCTGCGCGCTGTCGTCCCGCTTTACGCACTCGCCCGGCGTCTTGACCCAGCAACCGAAGCAACCTGAGCATCCCTTCAAATCGAGTTCGCGAAGATCGAGCGTGGTAACCGTGTGGCCAGAGGCCGCCAGCCGCTGAGCAACCTGGTTGACATATTTCTGGAATTCCGACCGTGGATAGGGTTCCCCATTCAGAATCGTGATGCGCATGGGTTTATTCCTTTCATTCAAAAATCTCACTTCTACGATGTAGAATTACGATTCGCAGATAATTCTACGTAGTAGAACTAATTTGTCAAGCACTTTTTAAGCTGAACCCAAATGCAAGGCGGGGGAAGGGAACCATCTCCTTTTCTTTTAGCGACTTGCCAGTTCTACGCCGTATAATTTTCCTGGTCCATAGAAGAACCTCGGGAGGAGCCAGACCCCATGCCAGGGAACAGAAAGCCACGTCAAACTAATCCACGCGACCAGAACTCTGCGTCCCGCCGCAAGCGCCGCGAGGGTCCCGTATCGCCGCTCAAGCGCGAGCGCATCGTCTCCACCGCGCTGGAGCTGGTTGACCGCGATGGCCTCAGGGCTCTCTCGATGCGGAGGCTGGGGGCGGAACTTGGCGTTGATCCCATGGCCGTTTACTATCACATCCCCAACAAACAGGCCTTGCTCGACGCCATAGTCGAGGCGGTCATGGCAGCAATCGACCTTTCTGTCGATAACCCGGCAGACCATCCCGAGGAGCGCATCCTGGCTGCGGCACGCGCCTATCGAGACACGATGCTGGCCCATGTCAACGCGCTCCCCATCATGCTTGCCCACGGTCCGGCCACACCCGCGGCCATGCGTCCGGTCGAGCGGCTCATCGGCATCCTGCGCGACGCCGGTTTGCCTCCGGCCCAGGCCTTCGCGGGCATGCAGATCCTTGCAGCCGCAGTGCGTGGCGCCGTGGGGATGGCGCCTGCTCCTCAAGACGCCAACCCGCCGGCTCCGGAGCAGATTGAAGCCATGTTGCGCCTCTTCCCGCCCAGCGAGTTTCCCAATCTGCTTGAGGCAATGCCCTTCGCCCGCGACTTTTTTGAGCACGGCTTCGACTTCGGCGTCCGCATCCTCGCTCGCGGCCTTCTCACCGAGGCGCGGACCGGTCAGCCGAGTTAATGTGGGAATCCGGTCGAGTTGAGTTCAGTTGAAGGTACTGTCGTTGCTGCGCGGAACGTTGCGACAGAATGTGTGGTTTCTGAGCCTTCGTCCTAAGACGGTTTCTCTGTCAAAAAAGGTTCCGCTTTCAGTGATCCGTCGCGCTGCTTCACCAGCATCTGCACCTTGCCCTCAGCGGCGTCCAACTCCTGCTTGCAGGCAGCGGATAGCCCAACCCCTTCCTCGAAGAGCCTGAGCGACTCCTCCAGGGGCAGGTCGCCCTTTTCCAGTTGATCGACGATGGATTCAAGCTTTTTTAGCGATTCTTCGAACGACGGCATGGCATTTACTCCGTAACATGAGCTGGCAGCACGCTGGCAATCACCTCGGCTGCGGCAGAATAGCGTCCGAACGGCGCGCTTACCTGTACGCCTTCGACCATGGGCCGCACCGCCTCCAGCATCTCTTGCGCAATCTTGATCCCTTCTCGCCGGGCGGCATCGGGCGACTGGCATTGAGCCATGCGCAGCATGATCTCCTCCGGCATTGACACGCGCAGATCGTTCTTCATGAACTCTGCATTGCGTAAACTAGTCAGCGGCCAGATTCCCGCGATCACCGGGATGCGATGACCTTCAATCCGCTTAAGAAACTCTTCCAGCAGCCGCAGGTCGAAGACAGGCTGTGTAATGGCATACTCCGCGCCGGCCTCCACCTTGTACGCAAAGCGCCGCAGTTCCTGCTCAATGTCCGGCACGCCGGGGTTGGCTGCCACGCCGATCGTAAAGTTGGTGCTGGCGCCGATCGCGTTGGCCCCGATGTCCAGCCCATGGTTCAACCGCCGCACGATGTTGACCAAACCGATGGAATCCACGTCAAACACCGCGGTAGCGTCAGGATAGTTGCCTAGCTTGGGCGGGTCGCCGGTCAGGCAAAGAATATTGTGCAGCCCGATCGATGAGGCCCCCAGCAGATCCGACTGAATGGAAAGAATATTGCGGTCGCGGCAGGTGTAATGCAGAACCGTTTCGATGCCGGTGTGTTGCTGAATCTGGATGCACAGGCTCTGTGCGCTCATGCGTGCCGAGGCGCGCGGCGAATCGGGCACGTTGATGCCATGGACCCCCAGTTTCGCCAGCAGCCGCGCGCCCTCGATCTCCTTTGTGCAGTCGATTCCTCTGGGCGTGACAATCTCCACCAGCGTGACGAAGCTCCCCTGCTCCACCAATGCCCCGATGCGGGAACGCGCACCCAGCGGCGCGGGCGGCGTCTCGGTATTCAGCGCCGGAGTTGCGCCGGAACGTTCGATGCGCGCCTGCGCATCGATGGCCCGCATGGCCGACCGCATGGCGCGGATGTGGTTGGGCGTGGTGCCGCAGCACCCGCCTACAATCTGTGCTCCCGCGGCAATCGCTTTGCGGGCGAAACTGGCCATGTACTCTGGCGAGCACAGGTAGATGTTGCGGCCCTCCACGGCGCGCGGCATGCCGGCGTTGGGCATCGCCGCAAGTGGCAGCGTGGTGGCTGTGCGCATGCCCTCGATGGCCGTCAGCACCGTCGTCGGCCCGGTCGAGCAGTTCACCCCGATCACGTCGGCGCCCCACTCGGTCAGCAGGGTCGCGGCGTGCTGCGGCGACGAGCCGTCCAGGCAGTTGCCCTCCTCGTCCATCGTCACCATCACCACCACGGGCAGTTCGGGAGCGGTCTCTCGCGCGGCTTTCAGCGCCTCGTGGGCTTCATCCAGGGCGGGCATGGTTTCGATGATCAGCAGGTCCGCGCCGGCCTCCGCCAAAGCCTTTATCTGTTCGGCAAACGCAGCTCTGGCTTCGTCCAGGCTGGTTTTGCCCAACGGCTCCAGCCTCACGCCGAGCGGGCCTATCGAACCGCCCACCCAGGCCTCGCCGGCCTGCTTTTCTTTCAGGTGTTCCACCGCTTGGCGGGCCACTTTCACCCCCGCCGCGTTGATTTCGCCCACTTTCCCTGCCAGGCCATGCCGCGCCAGCCTGAAGCGGTTCGCGCCAAACGTGTTGGTTTCAAGAATCTCCGCGCCCGCCTGCAGATATTCCTCATGGATGGCAAGAATCAGGCCGGGGTCCGAAAGGTTCAACTCGTCGTAACAGCGGTTGATGAAGATCCCGCGGGCATAAAGTACAGTGCCCATGGCGCCGTCGGCGAGCACGGGACGATTGGCGAAAATGTCGGCGAATTGGGTCATTCTCCTGCCATGCTAAGCCAACCGGCCAGCCCGCGCCATAGGACCGGCCCGCTTTGTTATACTTCGGAAGTCATAAGCTGGTTAGAAACCGGTTCCGGGACGCAGATTTTGGCTATCCGTCTCACCGGCCGGCAACCGCTATCGATTTGTTCACGCTGCGGCCATGGCCGCGGACATAACCCATTTCCAGGGTCGATGTATTTCGAAGGCCGGGATGCGAAGTTGACGCGACCATCAGGAAGCGGCAACCTTGCTCAAAACTTAACAGGGCAAGGAAACCCTGGAAATGCCAGAATCCGCGGCACGCTCCGCGCATTCCGTCGAGGTAGGGGATTTTGAAGAAGAGAAGTCTTTGGATGAGCGCCGCCGCTGCCCTTGTGGTCGCAGCCGCGCTGGCAGGTTGTGGCGGCACTACGTATTTTGCGGGCCGGGTGCTCCCCCCCAGCGGGTTGACCAACCGCGTCCTGATCGCGATCCAGAACAGCAGCGCGTTCACCGCGGGCGCTGTGCAGTTCGTGGACGCCTACTACGATATCCGGTACCGGTATAACAGCACCAATGCGAATCCTGCGTTTACCATCTCCGGCTTTTCGGGTGCGCTGCCCATCTCCATCCAGAACATGCCCGAGGAGCAGTTGGGCGCCATCTACGGTTCCGGCGACGGCAGCTTCACGCTCATCAACTATGCCAAAGAGGCCACCGGCGGTTCAATCAGCGGATTGAACGGTCTCTCCTCCAGCATTTTCCTTACGCGCAATCAGCTTTACGCCTTCGCTGCCAGCCAGTCGTCCCACGTGCTCACGGTGGTCAATAACTACACCAACACGTCCTACTCGCTCAGCCTCCCCGGCGTCTATCGCGTCAGCGTGAATCCAGGCGGATCGGTGGCGCTGGCCTTTGTTCAGAGCTCGAGTTACCCGAATTCGAATTACGTCTATTATCCCCGGCAATTGACGGCCGCGCAGACCATCTCTTACTCCGGCGGACCCTCCACCTGGCCCAAAGCCGCGGTAGATTGTCAGCCGCTGAATTTGCCGGTTTGGTGTCTCTTCCAGGCCCAAAGCCCCGACCACGTTGACGCAACCGGAAACTACTACGGCGCGCCGCTGGTCTTTGACCGGCCGATCAAGGCCGTCTTCTCTGCCGATGGCGGGACTGCCTATATCCTCAGCTGCGGCCCCGAGTGCGGCGGTTCCAATTCCTCCATCTCTCTGTTGCCGGTCGCGCCCATGATTTTTCTTACCGGTCAGCAGTCCGGCCTGCTTCCCTGCAATACCGCGCCTTGTTCCAACGCGCAGACTGTCCCCATTACCAACATCCCCATCCCCGGCGGCGCCAGTAATGCTCTGGTCGATAGCTCCACGCTCTACGTCGTGGGCCAGCGGCCTGTCCAGGTAGAAGGCCAGACCCTTTTCGCCGGAAACATGACCGTGGTGAACCTCTTGAACAACACGGTGGCGCCCTCCACCAGTGCGGCTCCTAATCCGGTCCCGATCAGCGATGGCGCCCCCGGCGCAGTCAGCCGCATGTTGCTCGCCGACGACAACACCCTCTGGATCGGCATGACCAAGTGCAACAACGGTGCGCGCGCCAACAATCCTGGCGCATACCCCGGCGGAGACGGCTGCCTTACCATGGTCAACACCGCCAACAATACGGTCACCCTGCTGGAGCCTTATCTGGGCGACCTCACCGGCATTGCTTCGGTCACCGGTCTGCACAAAATCTATGTTGCGCAGGGCGGCCAGGTGTACATTTACTCCACTGTGGACGGCTCTGCCCTCAACAACGAGTACGTGACTGTAACCGGCACAGCCTACGACGTGGCCTACATGGATGGGACCAGCGACAGCAACAACACCGTCTACTGAGCGGCCGCGTACCGGCTGCCGAGTGCCTCAGGTCCCGATTTTGAGACCTGGGAAACACAAGACTCCATCGTTCGTCTTTTCCAACCACGAGGGCACCGTGCCCCATCCTTCCGCTTTTCTTCGGGCGAAAGAGGGGAAACCACGAGCCTTCGCAGTCCACTCATCGAGAGCAACCGCCAATGACCGGTACTTCTTTGGCTGATCCTCCAGCGACGGATGTCCTCGCTATCGCCGCTCACCGCGATGACGTGGAACAGACCTGCGGCGGAACCCTTCTGCGCATGGCTTCCCGTGGCCTGCGCACCGCCATCCTCGATCTCACCCAGGGTGAAGCCGGAACCCGCGGCGGCGCCGATGAACGCGCCCAGGAAGCGGCCGAAGCTGCCCGTCTGTTGGGCGTGGGCTGGCGCCAGGCCCTCGACCTGCCCGACGGCGCGGTCGAAAATTCCTTCGAGGGCCGCATCAAGATCGTGCACATCCTGCGCCGCCTTCGTCCCCGCGTGGTCATTCTTCCCTACTGGCAAGCACGCCATCCTGACCACGCCATCACCGCCACGCTGGCATACGAAGCCTGTTTCCTCTCCGGCCTCGCAAAAATAGAAACTGGCCTGCCGCCTCACCGTCCCTTCAAGATCGTCTACGCCAGCCTCTACGCTGACGTGCGTCCCAGCTTTATCGTGGACATTACGCCTTTCATTGAGCAGCGCCACGCCGCTCTCATGGCCTATCGCTCGCAGTACGCTAACCAATCTGCCGGCAGCGCCCTCTTCGTCCCCGAAGAGGAGATTCGCGAGCGAACCTTCGCCGAAGCTCGCCACTACGGCTTGCTGGGCGGCGTCCGCTACGCCGAGCCCTTCGTACAGAAGGAAGTGGGCCTGGTCGACGACCTCACCCTTCTGCCCGTCCAATCCATCTGAGGAAGCTTTGAAGGGATGCGCCTTCGACCGCGCCGCAACAGCTTCACAAGAATGACTGCGCTTTAGCCTTCGGACGAAATGTACGCCGAGATCCTCCCATCGGTTGCATCAAGAGAAATCCAATCGATAACAATTGCTTATCGAAATCCAAAGCACAATAACTTTGCATGATGCGCCATCATCCCTCACACTCGGGTCAGAGGCAGCCAATGACGCAAACCTGGGACCCGCAAGCCTATGGCCGGAACGCCGCATTTGTGCACGAATTGGCCGGCGGAGTGCTCGAATGGCTCGCGCCGCAGCCCGGCGAGCGCATCCTCGACCTCGGCTGCGGCGACGGCCAACTGACTCAGCGCATCGCTGCCACCGGCGCTGCTGTTACGGGTGTCGATGCTTCGCCGGATATGGTCGCGGCAGCGCGCTCTCGCGGCATCGCCGCCCACCAGGCCGCCGCCGAGTCGCTGCCTTATCCAAACGCCAGCTTCGAAGCGGTCTTCTCCAACGCTGCCCTCCACTGGGTCGAAGGACAGGACGCCATGATGTCGGAGGTGCATCGCGTTCTCAAGCCCGGCGGCCGTTTCGTCGCCGAGATGGGCGGCCACGGCAACATCGCCGCCATTCGCGTCGCGCTGATGGCCGTGCTGGCACGACATGGTTATGGCGATCGCGAAGATGGCGTCAACTACTACCCCACCCCGGACGCTTATGCAGCCCGTCTCACGCGCCATGGTTTCCGCGTGCGCCAGATTGCGCTCATTCCGCGCCCCACGCCGCTACCCGAAAGCGGCATGACCGGCTGGCTTCGCACCTTTCGCCGAGGCGTCCTCGACGGCCTGCCGCCGGAGATGCGCGAGACCGTCGTGAGGGAAACAGCGGAGTTGCTCGCGCCGGCCCTCCGCGACGAGGAAGGGAAGTGGACCGCCGATTATGTCCGTCTCCGCTTCAACGCGACTGTAGCTCTCAAGCCTGACGCGAAAAAGAAGAAGAGGAGCCGCCCCGAGTAAGTTGACGAGTAGGAGCATCCGCAAGAAGCACGAACAGACGCGCCGCCAGGCTTCTCTTCCGCAAACGCCGGCTCCTTCGAGGTAGGCATTCTTTTGGCCTTGCAATTTGCCTTATGAGCGATACAATTGCAGGAATTCTGGGTCGAAAGAGGAGATTCCAGCTTGCATGACTATCCTCCACTCTCTTGCAAATGAGATATATCTGGAACTTCGAGGATGAGAACATGAAAAAGTCGGGCGCGAGCCAAGGCCAGCCGGCATCGGAGCTTATCTCGAAAAGAATCGCTGAACTCGGGGACTGGCGCGGGGAAACCCTCAGCAGAATGCGCAAGCTCCTTAAGGAAGCAGACCCGGACCTCGTCGAGGAGTGGAAGTGGAGAGGCACTCCGGTTTGGTCGCACGACGGCATCATCTGCACTGGCGAATCCTACAAGAATATCGTGAAGCTTACCTTCGCAAAGGGCGCGTCTCTGAAGGATCCGGCCCGTCTCTTCAACTCGAGTCTCGATGGAAACACACGCCGCGCAATCGACATCCACGAAGGAGAAGAAGTTGACGAATCCGCCTTCAAGACGCTGGTTCGCCAGGCGGTCGCCCTCAACAGTTCTCGCAAGTCGAAACCTTCGAAGAAAGCCAAGTCCTGACTAAAACGAACGGTCTTTGTGGCTTCAAGCAACTTCGGCGAAGCCGGCTAAGGGCAAGCTGCAGGAGCTTCCGTTCGTCCAGTCTTCTGAGTTCGGGGTTCAGAAACTCGTAACCGCTGTCTACCGGCATGAGGACGAGATGGCCCAACGAGGCTACTACAGCGTCACGCCTGATTCCGGTTTAAATTTTCTTGAATCCGGAGAGAGACAATCGGCGCACTTCCGGCCACCACGGTCTTAGGATTTTCTTTATAGGTTCCGGCACCACTCGTTTTGCCCAGTCACGCACACTTTCGGGCCCTTGTCGTGGCTCTCTGGCCCCGGAGCCAGTTTGAGAGGACCAGACAGTTACATAATCCGACTGTTGCGGTATTCCCTTGAAAATCTCACGCTGCCGCAGACGTCGCGCTCTGACCATCACATAGGCGGGCCGGCTATTCGTGAACTGGACCCGGCGTCCAACCCTGACGGGGTCCTCAATGCGATAGCAGGGGGCGCCGGGGCGATTCTCACACACAAGCATCTCTTCAACAGCGTAGCCATTCGGCTCAGAGAAAATGCGCCAGTAAAGTTCGGGGCTGAACTGGTAAAAGCCATGGCCGGGAAAATTGTTGACTGGCCCGACCCCCAGGAAATGGCCACCCACAGCCACCATCTCCATTGCGTTCTCAATGGCCTGCGGAAAATCGAAAACGTGCTCAAGCGTCCCGCCATCGAACACGCAGGAATACCTGCCCTTGAGATTCTCCGGGATAGGCTTGTTCATGTCGTGTACGATGGTCGCTTGCTCATAGTCTGAGAAATCGAGCGATTCCACATCGCGCGCCCCCAGCAGTTCCAGAACGGGTTCGATGAAGCGGGACGTGTGCGCCGCCTCGATTGCGGATCGGATATTGGTTAAGGGAAAGTTGTTCTGCCGTAACTGTCTCTCCAGTTCTTGTCGTGAGACATGGCACGCCTGCCGCCCGAGCGTAAGGAATCTCTCAAACGAAACCGTGCTTCTGCTGCGCAGCAGAAATCGAAGTGCCTGTGGGTCAACTCCCATGCGTCTCTCCAAAGCGGTCTTTGAGCGGCTGCATCCGGCGGGAACAAGGGTCCAGGGGAAATCGATTCAGTGAGAGGATCCCCGCAATGCGGTCAGCGTCTCCTCCACCGTCGGCTGCACCTCGTCCAGACGCGCCTGGGTTTTTCGTTTAACCAATTCTTCCTCTGACTCCAAGACTGGCAGGGGCTCTGGAATCGGCAAAATCGATTGTAACGGAACGGTTTGTCTTCGAAAGAAACAGTCCGTAAGCGATTCCGTGGGACTCCGCCTCGCAATACCGTTCTAGCGCGTGAAAAACATTCTTCCGCCAATGCCCATCAGTGCCACCGCGAAGATGCGCCGCAACCACACCTCGGGGATGTGCTGCGCGCCCACCGCGCCGAAGTAGCCGCCCACCAGAAACCCCGCCGCCAGCAGCAGCGCCACGTGCACGTCGGCGTTCCCGTTCCGGTAGTACTCAAGGAAGGCGAAGATGCCCACAGGCAACAGCAGCGCCCCCAGCGAGGTGCCCTGCGCCTTGTGCTGATCCATCCCCAGCAGCCAGATGAGTGCCGGAATAAACAGAACGCCGCCGCCAATCCCCACCACGCCGGAGACCACTCCGACCACCAAACCGACCAACAGAATCATCCAGGTCATGCATCCTCCCAGGGCTCGGCAATGAGCCGATGCCGGCCCGGACCCTGCCCAAATCATGGCGTGCGGCGTGGCTGCGGACCTTGCGCACAGAGTCGTCGCAGGGGCTCCCGACCGCGGCCGCCGAGCCTCTAACCGGCTACCTCAATCCGGGGAACCGCCCACACAAGCAGCAGTTCCCCGGCCTTATTCTATGCGGGTCTTCTCAGTCCGCTTGCAGTGCCTTGCTGCGGAACAACAGCCCGGCCACGGCGCCGCCCAGGCTGGGTACCAGCAGGAACAGCCACACCTGCGCCAACGCCTTGCCGCCCACCAGTAGCGCAGGCCCAAAGCTGCGGGCCGGGTTCACGCTCACGCCGGTGATGTGAATGCCGAAGATGTGAATCACTACCAGCGTGATGCCGATGGCCAGTCCCGCAAAGCCCGCTGGCGCGCTCTTTTGCGTCGAGCCCAGAATCACGATCACGAAAATCATCGTCGCAACAAACTCGAAGACAATGGCTGAAGTCATGCTGTAGCCGCCCTGGTAGCCGGGGCCCCAGCCGTCCTGGCCCAGGCCGCTGGCGGCAATATTGTAGCCGCCTTCCACGCCGCCGGCGATCACTGAAAGCACCCAGGCCGCGAGCACTCCGCCCAGGAACTGTCCAATCCAGTAGCCGAGCATCTCGCCGGCTTTCATTCTTCCGGCCACCCACACGCCCAGGCTCACTGCCGGGTTGATGTGGCATCCGGAGATGGGGCCGATCCCGTACGCCGCGCCGATCAGCGACAGGCCAAAGGCGAACGCGATGCCCAGAATGCCCACTTTGTCGCCCGCCACAACCGCCGTTCCACACCCGAAGAGCACCAGGATGAAGGTGCCCACCAGTTCCGCCAGGTATTTCTTCATATTCCCTCCTCTTTCGTTTCCGGTTGATCTCCAGGACTCACGCGAGTCCTGTTCGTGCGCTGCGCATCTCTTTCCGGCAAACTCGGTGTCCTCAACGATGCCCAAATGGCGCCCACTTCGTCACTGGGCTGAGAAACCTGAGTATGGCCCAAGGGGTAAGAGGGCAATGACGCTGGCCGGGCAGGAAGAGAACCGCGTCCAGTAGCTGAATGTGCCCACGGAGTGTTGCAGAGTCTGCGGTGCGGAGTCAACAAAAAGTTCAGTTTACAAGCGCAGCACGCCAGGCAGCGGCCGCTCCGTGCTCCGCATCCCCGGCCAAATTCATCGTACGTTTGCAAATTCTTTGCCTGATTGCATTACTCTGTTAATGGTTCCGTGCGGCCTCCGAATTCCTTGAGTTGAACGGCCGCCGGGCGAGGGCTGACCGTTTGAGCCAAATCGTATTTGTTCTGGAAGATGACACGGATATTTCGCGGCTTGTGCAGCATCACCTTGAAGCTGCGGGATTCGCCGCCCGGCTTTACCACACCCCGACCAACGTGATTCCCGATGCCGAGCGCCAGGCCCCGGCCTTGTTCCTGCTTGACATCATGGTTCCCGGGGGCGATGGTCTCGACGTATGCCGCAGGTTGCGTAGTCACCCCGCTCTTTCCACCATTCCCATCATCTTTTTGACCGCCCGCGCGGGTGAGAACGATCGTGTACTGGGCCTCGAACTGGGGGCCGACGACTACATCACCAAGCCTTTTGCTACCCGTGAACTGGTGGCCCGCGTCAAGGCCGTGCTGCGCCGCTTCGAGCGGCCCACCACTCCCTCGGTCATCAGCTTTGAAGAAGTGGTTATTGATGCCAACGCCATGCAGTTGAAGGTGCGCGGCGAGCTCACCACCACCACGGCCACTGAGTTCCGCCTGCTTGACTACCTGGCGCGGCACCCCGGCCGGGTCTTTAGCCGCGACCACCTGCTTGACGCCGTCTGGGGCGATGCGCGCTTCGTCACCCCGCGTTCGGTCGACGTTTATGTGCGCCGCATCCGTGAGAAAATCGAGGTCGATCCGGAGAATCCCCGCTACCTGAAAACGGTGCGTGGCGCCGGTTATCGCTTCGAAATTCCAAAAAGCGAGTAAGAAACCCAAAAAGGAGACCGGCTCCCGGCCGGTCGCGCGCCGGATGATGCCGAATAGGAGCAGCGCCGATTGACCCGCAAAGTATTCACTAAGCTGCTCGGCCTGTTCGTCCTGCTGCTTGTCTTCCACACCGTGGTGATGGAGTTTGTCTTCCACCGCATGGTGGAACACACGGCAGGGGCGACCTTTCGACTGCTGGGCCGCGAGGCTTTGTGGTCCGGCCTGATCGCGCTTGCGGTTGCCCTGCCCGTGGCGGCATGGGCAGCCGGCAGCATCTCCAGGCGCCTGCAGCGGGTTATCGCTTTCGCTCGGCGCATCGCTGATGGCGACCTGAGCGCGCGCCTGGGACGCGACGGCAGCGATGAGCTTTCCGGCATGGAGACTGCCCTCAACCAGACCGCCGAGCGGCTGGGCCAGAGTTTCGCTGAGATCGAAAGCCGCCGTCAGGAACTCGCGGCCATCCTGGATTCCATGCAGGAGGCCGTCGTCGCCATCACCCCGGAGGGGTATGTGCGCTGGTCCAATGCCGTCATGCGGCGCATCGCCGGCTCGCAGATTTACTCCGGCAGGCCGCTCGTCCACTCCGTGCGCGACCCTGAGGTCCTGGCCTGCGTTCGCAGGGCGCTGGAGCACGGCCCGGACCGCCGTGAGGTCTGCTTTGGCCGTGCCAGTTCGCTGGCGCCGGGCCGTATCTTCGAGATCAACGCCACACCGCTGCCCAGCGGTGGGGCGCTCATGGTGCTCCACGACGTCACCAGCATTGAGGCCGCCGAGAGGTCCCGGCGAGATTTCATTGCCAATGTGAGCCATGAGCTGCGCACCCCGCTGACCTCCATTCAGGGCTATGTCGAGACACTGGTCGAGGACCCCAATCCAAAACCTGAGACTACCCGCGAATTCCTCGGCGTCATCCTCAAGAACGCCAGCCGCATGAACCGGCTCACTGAGGATCTGCTCGCCCTGGCCAGCGTCGAAAGCCCGGACTACAAGCTGACGCTTCAGTCCATGCGCGCCAGCGCGCTGGTCGAAGACGCTATCGAGTCCCTGGGCGGAATCGTGATTGAATCCGAGGTCGAACTGGAATCGGCTGGCGCGCCCGATGCTCTGGTCATGGCTGACCCCGACGCCATGAATCAGGTCTTCGGCAACCTGATTGAAAATTCCCTCAAGTACGCCAAATCCGGCCGTTGCATTCGCGTCGGCGCAACGCTGCACTCGCCCGATGTCGAGTTCAGCGTCCAGGACTTCGGGCCCGGCATCGCCTCTGAGCACCTCGATCGCATCTTCGAGCGCTTTTACCGCATAGACAAGGCCCGCTCTCGCGAGTCCGGCGGCACTGGCCTCGGTCTGGCAATCGTCAAGCACATCGTCCAGGCGCACGGCGGACGCATCTGGGCAGAGAGCGAACTTGGCTCCGGTGCCACCTTCCACTTCACTCTGCCTCTGGCGCATGTACCGAACAGCCCGCAGGCAGTCAATGAGGCTCCGGATCTGGCCGCAAGTCCGCGCGCGCATGGTTAAATTGGCCGCCAGCCAGGGCGAAAGCTCCGCCTTGAACCAAGTCCGCGCGCGCATGGTTAAATTCGGGAAGACCGCTGTTCATCCAGTCCGCTTTCTACAATTGTCTGGCGCAATAACATTTTGAGGGAGCCAATCTGTGAGAAATCTGCCGATTGCCGTTGCGCTGTTGGTTCTGGCTTTCAGCACCGCTTCGGCCCAGAAGTTGACCGGGGCTGGGGCCACCCTCCCTTATCCGATTTATTCAAAGTGGTTTAGCGACTACAGCGCGGCGCATCCCGGTGCCCAGATCCGCTACCAGGCCATCGGTTCGGGCGGCGGCATCCGCAAGGTTACGGCTGGCCTGGTCGACTTTGGCGCCACCGACGGACCCATGTCCGACTACCAGTTGGCCGCTTCCAGAATCAAGGTGATTCACATTCCTACCGTGCTTGCTGCGGTGGTGCCCATCTTCAATGTCCCCGGTGTCAGCGACGTGAAGTTCAGCCCCGCCGTGCTGGCCGGCATCTACCTGGGCGAAATCCAAAACTGGAACGACGCGCGCCTCGCCAGGGACAATCCCGACGTAAAGCTCCCTGACCGGAAGATCGTCGTCGTTCACCGTTCCGACGGCAGCGGCACCAGCTACATCTTTACTGACTACCTCAGCAAGGTCAGCAAAGAGTGGGCCGGCGGCCCTGGCCGCAGCACCTCGCCCGTATGGCCCGTGGGCCTGGGCGCCGGCAGCAATGAGTCCGTCGCCCGTTTGGTTCGCAAGTTACCCGGCGCCATCGGTTACGTCGAGCTGATCTATGCGCTGCAAAACCACCTCAACTTTGGCGAAGTGAAGAACGCGGCCGGCAACTGGGTCAAAGCCACCATCGAAGGCGTTACCGAGGCTGCCGACGGCACCCAGCAACTTCCTCCTGACTATCGCGTCTCCATCACCAACGCCCCCGGCGCCAATGCCTACCCCATCTCAAGCTTTACCTGGCTGCTGGTCCCCGTTCGGTCTGCCGATGCCGCCAAGGCCAGGGTCCTCAAGGATCTGCTCCGCTGGATTATCAGCTACGGCGAAAGCGAAGCCTCGGCTCTCTCCTATGCCCCCCTCCCCAAGCCGGTTGCGGACAGGGTCCTTCAGACCATTGCTTCGTTGCGGTAAACCGGTGCTCACAGGAAGCGTGCAAGCCGGTAGGGATGGGTCCTCACCCATCCGTTAATCCCAGGACGCGGCTTTTCAACGTTTTCGCCAGGCGTTTGCCGTTTTCCGCCCCAAACAGCCCCAAAACCATCGTCTATTCAACTCCCCTTAACATTTGCCGTAGAGAATCGGATGCGGCAGTAATTCTGCATGGGAGATTTACGTGAAAAAGACTTTGGTTGCCGTTATGTTATTGATCCTGGCCATGAGTACGGCTCAGGCCCAAAAGTTGACCGGGGCGGGCGCGACCTTCCCTTATCCGATCTATTCCAAATGGTTTAGCGAATACAGCGCGGCGCATCCCGGCGTTGAGATCAACTATCAGTCCATCGGTTCCGGCGGCGGAATCAAGCAGTTCACTTCCGGACTGGTTGATTTCGGCGCCTCTGACATGCCGATGACCGACGAGATGCTGTCCGCTTCCAAGGTCAGGCTGGCTCACATTCCCACTGTTCTCGGTGCCGTGGTGCCTATCTTCAACATCCCCGGCGTCAGTGACGTCAAGCTCAGTGCCGGCGTAATGGCCGACATTTTCCTGGGCAAGATCGGCACCTGGAACGACGGGCGCATCGCCAAAGACAATCCCGGCGTCAAACTGCCTGACCAGAAGATCATCGTCGTGCATCGCTCCGACGGCTCCGGCACCAGCTTCATCTTCACTGACTACCTCAGCAAGGTCAGCCCCGAGTGGGCCAATGGACCCGGCAAGGGCGCTTCGCCTGCATGGCCGGTAGGCGTTGGCGGCAAAGGCAATGAAGGCGTGGCCGGCCTGGTCCGCCAGTTGCCCGGTGCCATCGGCTACGTTGAGCTCATCTATGCCCTGCAAAATCACATCAGCTTCGGCGAAGTGAAGAACGTCGCCGGCAACTGGGTCAGGGCCTCCATTGACGGTGTCACCGAGGCTGCGGCCAGCATCAAGAATATGCCCGCCGACTATCGCATCTCCATTACCAATGCCCCTGGCGCCAACGCCTATCCGATCTCCAGCTTCACCTACCTCCTGGTTCCGCTCAAGTCTCCCGACGCGGCCAAGGGCAAGGTCCTCAAGGACTTGCTCAGCTGGATTATCAACTCCGGCGAAAGCCAGGCCCCCGGTCTCTCTTATGCCCCGCTCCCCAAGAGCGTAGCGGAAAAGGTGCTCAAGACGGTCTATTCCTTGCAGTAGGCCGGGAAAAGGGATGCCTCTATCCCCACAAACCCTAGATACCCATCCTTGCGTCTGCTTTTCGGCGCAAGGATGGGAAACCTCGAACCTCGGTCGGCGTCGCTCCAAAGCCAACAGGGACGCATCTACCCCTCCAGCCATTCCCGTATCAGCCGGTCGACGAGCGGCAGCAGATGCTCGCCTGTGCGCGGCAGAACAAATGCCGATTCCGACCCATCCCAGTCCAGTTTGAAGCTGGTGGAAAGCGCCGAAATCCAAATCTGCCGCATCGGTGTATTCGGCGTGATCACGAATTTGCCCGCCGGTTCCTCGAATAGCACGTTCACCGCGCCGCCCTGCTCCTCCACCTCGAAACCGGCTCCCTCTTCTTCCTCGCGCAGGATCAAGTGCTGCATCAGAGAGTCAAGAGCAGTTTCGGCCAGATTGCGGAATTCCAGTTCGTCTATCATGGCCCCAGTCTATAGCGGTTCTCCAGGCGCTGTACCCCGAAACCGTGGCCGTCAAGCCGCTTTCTCCCCCTCCGTCCTCACAACTCCGGCGAAACAGTTTCGGCGTACCTACTTCGGGTTTTTCCCCTGTATCTCCTGATTTCCCCGGTTATTTTGGGCCTTCTTGATTATTTTCTTTGCTTTTTCACCGGAACCTAGCAGATTCTTCACCGTCCCGCCGCCATACTCGTCTCAGATCAAAATCCTTGGGTCAGGGGGCAACGCTATGCGTGTGCTTTGGGTGACAGTAGGGATTCTGGCGGTCGCACAGGGCGCCTGTTGCATGAATTCGCAACCGGCTCAGCCATCCATGCCAGCTGGCCAACTGGTGCGCGAGGTCGTCTACAACGAGCTCAACGACCATCAGGGCCACGGCTATTGGCGTTACTGGATTGAGCGCCACACCCCAAGGGAAACCCGTCTGGAAGATCAGGTGGAGACCGCCGAAGGCCCCGTCACCCGGCTTGCCCGCACAAACGGCCTTCCCCTCAGCCCCGACGGCCAGCAGCAGGAGGAGGCGCGCCTTCAGCATCTGCTCACCTCGCCGGCGGAGCAGGCCCGCCATCTCCAGGAGTATCAAGAGGACGAAAAGCGCATCGGCAGGATTCTGGCCCTCCTGCCCGACGCCTTCCTCTACGAATACGCGGGCGAGGAGAATGGCTGCTACAAACTCAGCTTTCACCCCAATCCCAACTATCCCGCCCACTCCATCGAGGCCCGCATCTTTCACGCCATGAGCGGCTCCCTGTGGGTCGACGCCCGCTACAAGCGCCTCGCCCGCCTCGACGGCCATGTCGCGGAGAATCTTGACTTCGGCTACGGCATTCTGGGCCGCCTTTACAAGGGCGGATGGTTCCAGTTGCAGCGCACCCAGGTTAGCGCCACTGACTGGAAGACCGAGCGTCTCGAGGTGCACATGTGCGGACGCGCTCTGCTCGTCAAGTCTTTCGCCCGCGACACCAGCGAGAGCCGCGGCGGTTTTACCCCCGTGCCCGCGAACATGAATCTGTCCCAGGGCATGGCCCTGCTTGAGCAGACCGTTGCCCAAGCCCAGCCCGTGGCTCATCCCCGAGCCAAAACCGCCTTGGTTTCCCCGTCGGCCCTCGCCTTCCATTGAAAGTCTTCATCCAGCCGCAGCGTCCGTGCTAATCTCTGCGTGGACTCCCTCTGCGGCCGGAATCGGACAGAACGTCCTCAAAAAGGATTAAACTTTGCCGCCTCGACGCCGATAGGTCTCGCATCGGGAGTCCCTGCATCGAGGAGCGAGGATGGAGATCAGCCCAATCGCCGGAATCCGCGCCCTGCCGGTCGTGAAAACCCCGCCGGTCGCTCCGGAACTCCCCGCCGTCTTTGACATCGACAACTCCGCCCGAACCGGCGACGAGACGTATTCGCCCAGCAACGGAAAATCCGCTGGCAGCTCTGAAGACCAACCCCCTGAAGACGAATTCGACAGCACCGAAGAAGACAGTCAGCCCGAGCCCGAGCCCGAACCAGAAATCCCCTCCGCACAAAACAACCAGAGCCGCCAGATCAACTTCTTCGCCTGAGCCCGTCGTCCCACGCGGGTTGCCTCATCCTTAACCCAGCCAAAAAGTGAGGGGCACCCAGAGATCTAGTCCTGGGAAGAAGTAATTGGCGGGTGCCCATCCTTGAATCGCTTTTTGATTCAAGGGGGGAAGCCACGAACCTTATCTCGCCGTCCTTTCCACGCCGTAGTTCTGATCCAGGCAATCTGAATATCCGCGATCCCCCGTGAATTCAACAGTTCTTCACACCACGGCCTTGCGCAATCCAGCGTTCTGATGTAATTTACTAACCAGTTAGTTAAAATGACAGCCGCGACTCCAGCCCGAACCCAGACCGAACGCGCAGACCAGACCCGCGCCCGCATCCTTGACGCTGCTATTCGCGAGTTCAGCTCCAATGGCCTGGCCGGAGCCCGCACCGAGCAGATCGCCGAAGCCGCGGGCGTCAACAAGGCGCTGCTCTACTACTACTTCAAAGGGAAAGAAGCCCTCTACTCCGCCGCTCTGGAGTCGGTGGCCGAGAGCGTCAGAGTCTCCAGCATGGCCGTGCTGGAAGGGAACGGCTCTGCCGGAGAGCGCTTTCTCCGTTCGGCACTCAATCATTTCGATCGCATCCACACCAATCCCGGATTCCAGAGCCTGATGCAGCAGGAGATGATCCGTCTGCACCGTGGCGAAGACAACGCCCTCAAACCACTCGCGGATAGAGTCTTTCGGCCCTTGATGGAGCGGATGCAGCAGGTACTCGAAGAGGGCATCGTTTCCGGCGAACTGATCCCCGCCGATCCCTCGCAGATCCGCTACGCGGCGCTGGGAGCCAACGTCTTCTACTTTCTATCCGCGCCGTTCATACGGATGATTCAGGGTACCGACCCTTTGGAGAGAAGCGCATTGGAGTTCCGCCGGACCTCCGCCATCAAGTATCTGGGACAAACCCTTTTTGTCGACCGGGAGCAGGGGGTATGGATAGCCGCGCGAGTGCTCGCAACCACGCCCATGCCCAGGAATGGCGGTATTCTGCCGCGGCCGGCGCCGGAATTCCGCCCAATCGAGAATCAAAAAGTGAGGCGCAAGTGAACGCACGCAATCGAGTTTTTCTCATCCTGGGTTTGCTCGTCGTGGGCTCCCTGATCTGGTACCTGGTCACCACCCATCGCTCCAGCGATTTGCAACTGATCGGTACCGTGGATGCCAACGAGGTGCTGGTAAGCGCCAAGATTCCCGGCCGCATTCAGACGCTGGCCGTCGACGAGGGGCAGGATGTGAAGGCCGGTCAGTTGATTGCCATCATCGAGAGCGACGACCTTCAGGCCGCGCGCAAGGCAGCCGAAGCTACCGCCGCCAGCCAGAAATCGAAGCTTAGCGAAACCGTCGAGACCGTGCGCCAGGACCGCGGCGAAACCGGCAGCGCCACCATCAATGCCGAAGCCCAGCTTCAGGCCGCGAAGGCCGCGCTGGCCCAGGCCCAGGCCAACTACGAGCATCAGCAGGCCGACACCAGCCGCACCGTCGCCCTGGCCCAGCAGGGCATTATGAGCGCGCAGGCCCGCGATGACGCGGCCACCAGCCTCCAGGCATCCAAAGCCGCCGTCGATACCGCCAGGGAGAACGTTGCTGCCGCGGAGGCATCCCTGCGCCAGGCCCGCGCCCATGAACTGCTCACCGGCGTTGCCGCCCGCGCCGTCGACGAGACCCGTGGCGCGGTTGAGAACGCGCGCGCCCTGGCCGAACAGGCCAAAGTCGAGCTGGGCTATTCACAGGTCTTTGCCCCGGTCAGCGGCAAGGTCAATGTCCGCGCCGCCCGCCAGGGAGAGGTAGTGGCCATGGGCGCGCCCATCGTCACCATCATGGATCTCACCGAAACATGGGTCTACGCGCCCCTTCCTGAGACGCAGGCCGACGCCGTCCAACTGGACGACAGCCTGCGCGTCGTCATGCCTTCGGGCGCAACCGTCTGGGGCAAGGTCATCTCCAAAGCCGCCGAGGCCGACTTCGCCACCCAGCGCGACATCAACGGCGGTCCCAAGCGCGACATCCAGACCGTCCAGTTGAAGCTGCTCATCAGCAACCCCGGCGAGCGCTTTGTTCCCGGCATGACCGCTGAGGTCTACATCCCCAAGAGCAAGCTGGTGAAACAGTGACTGCGCCCGCCCAACTCGCTCCGGCTATCAACGGCAACGGAGCCGCCGCTCAGGTCTCGATAGCGGTCGAAAACATCGTAAAGCGCTACGGAACCTTTGAGGCTGTCAAAGGCGTCAGCTTTTCCGTTGCCGACGGCGAGATCTTCGGCCTCCTCGGCCCCAACGGCGCGGGAAAAAGCACCCTCATCCGCATGATGACCACGCTCGTCCCCATCACCAGCGGCCGCGCCATCGTCGCCGGTTACGACGTGGCCAAGGACCCCGACGCCGTCCGCCGCGTTATCGGCGTCATTCCCCAGGCCCTGACCAGCGACCCAGACCTTACCGTGGAAGAGAACCTCAGCATCTACGCCAAGCTCTACAGCGTGCCCAAAGTCCAGCGCGAAAAGAACATTCAGGAAGTCCTCGAGGCTGTCGATCTGGTCAAGTGGCGCGGAGCGCAAACCAAAACCCTCTCCGGCGGCATGCGTCGCCGCCTTGAAATTGCTCGCGGCCTGGTCCACAACCCGCACATCTTTTTTCTCGATGAGCCCACCACCGGCCTCGATCCGGTCTCCCGCATCGCCGTCTGGGAGATGCTGGACAACCTGAGGAAAACCCGCAACCTCACCATGCTCATCACCACCCACTACATGGAGGAAGCCGACAAGCTCTGCGACCGCATCGCCATTGTCGATCACGGCAACCTGGTGGCCCTCGGCACGCCCATCCAGCTCAAGCAAAGCGTTCCCGGCTCCAACGTCGTCGAAGTCCATTTTGACCGCCAGGACGACCAGTGGCAGACCCGTCTGGAAGGCCTCGATGGCGTCACCAGCGTTCAGGCCGAAAGTGCCGGCTTCTATCGCGTCCTCACTTCCTCCGGCTCCAGAACCACCATGCAGTTGGTCGAGATGGCCGCCCAACTGGGAGAAACCCTCACCTCCCTCAGCGTCCAGAACACCTCCCTCGACGATGTCTTTGTTCACTACACCGGCCGCCAGCTTCGCGATGAGCAGGTCAAGCCCGTCAACTTCGTCATGCCGCCACGTCCGGGAGCCTAGTCATGAACAGAATGTTCGCCATCGTCGAGCGCGAGATGCGCAAGTTCTTCCGCTCCCCCGTGCTCATGGTCATGTCCATGATGCTTCCCCTGGTTCAGTTGCTTATCCTGGGCAATGCTTACGGCGGCAAGATCCGCGGCTGCAAGGTCGCCATCGTCGATTACGATCATGGTCCGCAGGTGGTCAGAATACGCGAGGCCTGCGCCGCCGTGGCCGTCAACATCGCCACCTTCACCACCGTCAACTACACGGATGAGCAGCAGGCCCGCGAAGACGTGCGCACCGGCAAACTCGATGGCGCCATCATCATCCCCGCCCAATACTCCCGCCGCGTCTACGCCCAGGATGCGCCCAAGCTGGGCCTCGTCGTCGATAACTCTGATCAGTTCACCAGCTCCAGCATTGAGTCTGAGATACAATCTCTCGTCACTGCGCTCAACGCACCTGTCATCCAGCCTCGCGTCATCAACGGCATCGCGCTTCAGTTTGTCGAGCTGTATCCCTACGTCTCTTACATGAAGTTTCTTCTATCCGGCTGCATCTCGCTGGCCATGTATATCTCCGTCATGATAGGCGGCGGCATGTTATACATCGATGACAAGGCCCGCGGCGTCCACGAGGGCTATCTGGTAACTCCCATCTCCCGGCTCGAATTGGTTATGGGCCTCAACATCGCAGGCGCCATCAAGGCCGTTCTCTCCGGCATCTGCCTCACCGTCATCGGCTCGCTCATCGCCGGCCTCGGAACCATCTTTCACCCCATGCAGTTGCTGGAGCTTTTCACCCTCATTCTAGGAACCTCCATCGCCTTCAACGGCATGATGTTCCTCATGATGGTCCGTGTCGACGACCCGCTCGTTCCCCGCGCCATTTTTGGCGTACTCAATACACTTCTTTTTTTCCCCTCCGGCGCCGTCTATCCCATAGAGGCCTTCCCCAAGTGGCTCCAGGCCATCGCCGTCGTCGACCCCTTCACCTACTGCATCCACGGCTTCAAAGCCATCCTCCTCAAAGACGGCGGTTTCCCGGCCATACAATTCGACCTGCTCTTTCTCTTCACCTTCGGCATTGGCACGTTGCTCATCGCCACGCCCTTGTTCAAGCGGACTTTGTAACTCAATCCTGCCTAGAGCGGACAACAAGTTTCCGGCAGTCGACGTTGATAACTCCGGAATGCAAAGAGACGGTCCATTCCTTGTGGGAGGATGGACCGCCTCTGCGCGTCTACCTTTCACACATCAAAAATGTTCTACGCCCCACCCTTGCCAGTTATCTCTCGCCCCAGTCGAGGGAAACCATAACTTCCCACAAAGACGGGTGCCCCAACTCGCTCTTGAGACTAGCGAAACCACAACCTTCAACCACTTGTATCTTCAAAGCGCGTGTCTGGAAGTCCACGGCTTTATTCCCGGCAGAATCCGGATCTGCGCCGCGTCAGATTTGCGTGCAAAGGGCTTCAGCAATGCACAGGCATCCTTTCGTCCTCTGTCAAACCCGTCGCCAAGCCGATCCACGAGCAAGAAAATGGTGTTCGCCGGGGTAAAACAAGGCGGTGTTCGCGTTCTCCGCGAGCAGCGCAGGTGATTTATGAACCAAGGTTGGTGCATTTCTGACCAGGGAGCCCTGCGAACAGTCCCCACACACTGAATAAGTGGATAGATTTCCACACTATGCACAAAATCCACAGAATTATCTTTTGCAAACTATATTGACAGAGCAAATCGAAAGCGAGCATAGTTACTTTCATTCCGGGTTGCTAGGTAAGTTTAAGCATCTTCATTCGTGACGATTAGTAAGCTTACCGAATGGCCCCAGCAGGGAGCACTAAGTGTTGAGCACGGAGCAATCCGCGGGCAGCACAGGGCAGGAAGCGTAAGGCACGGAGCAATCCGTGGCGAGCGTGGAGAATCAAGTGTCGAGCACGGAGTAATCCGTGAACGGGGCGATCGCGAAGAGTCGAGCACGGAGCAATCCGTGAGCGGAGCGGAGCGATAAGTGCTGAGCACGAAGCGATTCGCGACCAGCACAGGACGCAAAATGTTGAAGACGGAGCAATCCGGGTTCAGCAGAGAGCGTCAAGTATCGAGCACGGAGTAATCCGTGAGCGGGGCGAGTGCAAAGTGTCGAGCACGGAGATATCCGTGAACGCACGGAGCACTAAGTGTTGAGCACGGCGATATCCGTGTCCAGCACAGGGCATTAGGTGTCAACCACGGAGCAATCCGTGTATAGCACAGAGTGCCAAGTGTCGAGCGTGGAGTAATCCACGAACGGTGCGAAGTGCGAAGGGTTGGAGCCAGCAACTCGGGACGTTTTTTGCCCTGAATCTTCTCACATCACATAGAGATGGTTGAAAAATCAACCTCTTATTTGCTTCGTCGCAGCCTTACCCTAAAATCCAGACCACGGATATAAGTTCTGTTCCTTCCGCGCTGTCCGCTTACCCGATCTTCCTCATCCGTTCCCTGATCGGCTCATTGTCCGCATACACCCGCCACTCCGCTACCAGGCCGTCCTCGATAAACACCCGGAACGCCGCCGGGGTATTCCACTGGTTCTCCGCGCGCGGCTCCGGGTGGTCCAGGGCTCGCCCTTGCGATTTGGGAAGTTGCCCAACCTCCGCCTCATATGCAGGGGCTCTGGGCGAAGCCAACTCCCCTGCAAGCAAATCTTGTTCGCTGGAATGAGGCGATTGGCCTCCTTCTCTGGGGCGAACAAAGGTTCCCTGCGCCACGCCTAGCATCACCACGACCGGCCCGTCGCAGAAGCTCTCCTCCACGGCAATGGTGTAGTCCGGAACCATACGGAAGTACCCGATCCACCCTGTCCGCATCTTCTCCCGTCCCTGGACCACATTGCCCAGGGAGTCGACAAACCGGTGCTCCGGCGTCATCAACTCGGCCAGCGCGTCCACGTCCTGCCGGTTGATCGCTCGCACAAAAGCCTGCGCTACGCCCTCCGCTGAATCCTTCATGCCGCCATTGTACCCACACCGTACACTCGCCTATCCGAACCCCACCCCCTACAATAAGAGAGAACTTCAACCACCGAGGAAAATCATGCCGCTCTCCGGAGAAGCCATCCGCCTGATGAACTATATTGACGACGTTGCCGTAACCCTGCGCCGCGTCCTGGCCACCATCCCCACGCTCACCACCGAGGAGCGCGCCCGCGTCGCCGAGCACCTGCTCAATGCCAAGCCCAACGCCGAGGATGTCGCCCACGCCCTCGCCGCCAAGTAAGCACGGCTTGCCTCAGACCGTTGCCATCATCGGAGCAGGCCCCCTCGGCCGCTGGCTCGCCCTCGCGGCAGCCCGCGCCGGCTTCCGCGTCCTCCTTGAAGATGTGATGCCCAACAACCTGCATCACGCCCGCGAAGCCCTGCGCGCGCAACTCGGCCCCGAAGCGCTGCCGAATGTAACCTTCGTCTCCACCATCGAGGACGCTGTCCGCGAGGCCGATCTGGCCATCGACTGCGTCCCCGACGAACTCGAGTCCAAGCTGGAGATCCTCTGGCTTCTTGACCGCATGGCCCCACCCCGCACCGTACTGGCCACGCCCACCACCCGTCTCTCCATCGCCGACCTGGCTGCCTGCACTTATCGCCCAGAGAAGTGCATCGCCATTGCCGCAGAAGCCTCCAGCCTGTCGGCAGGCGCCTGCACCCAGATCCTACTCCGCACCACTACCAAAACGAGCCCCGAAGCCGTCGCCCTCCTCACCCGTTTCTGGCGCCAGCTAGGCGTCACCCCCGCCTTCGCCCCCGACCCAGCCGAAATATCCGCACACTGACCCCTGACCTCTGGATTTCCCCTATTCAACTTTTTCGAGATTTTTGAAACGTGTCATTTTCACGTCTTCGGGGAAACTCTGTATTGCGTTTTCTTATTTTCAGAATTTCTATATCAATGTTGTTCCCAATCCAGGGAATTCTACGTCTGCGCTTGCGGCAAATCGGTGTCTTTGAGGCCTCCATTTTCAAGCCGTGTTCAAAGGCAAGGTTTAGTAATCGGTGATCGTCAACTATTCCCTGTTCCCTGTTTTTCCCAATACTTGCTCGTAATAGCGCACGTAATGCGGCACCACCAGCGTCGAGCAGAACCGCGTCTGCGCCGTCTTCCGTGCCGCTTCCCGCATCGCTTCCAGCCGCTCTCGATCCTTGAGCAAACTCAGCACCCCCAGCGCCATGCCGTCTACATCGCCCACGTCATACAGCAGCCCCGTCACCCCATCGTCGATCAGCTCCGGAACCCCGCCCACCCGTGTCGCAATCGACGGAACCTTGCACGCCATGGCCTCCAGAGCCGCCAAACCAAACGACTCCAACTCGCTTGGCATCAAGAGGATATCGGCCAGCGGCAAAAGCTCGTGCACCCTGTCCTGCTTGCCCATGAAGTGTACTTTGCTATGAATCCCCAGGTCGTGCGCCAGCCACTCCGCTGCCGATCGTTCCGGCCCGTCCCCCACCAGAACCAGCCGCGCCGCTGTCTGCCGCACCACCTCCGCAAAGATTCTCACGACATCCACCACGCGCTTGACTGGCCTGAAATTAGAGAGGTGCATCAGGATTGCCTCGTCCGGTGCCGCCAGCCGCTTGCGGGCCTGTGCCCGGTAGACCGCATCCTTGATGGGTGCGTACACATCGCAGTTGACAAAGTTTTCCACCACCTCAATCCCCCGCGTCACGCCGAAGTCCTGGATGGTTTGTTCCTTTAGGTAGTTTGAGATGCTGGTAACCCCGTCGCTCTCCTGGATGGCGTAGCGAGTGATGGGAAGGTAACAGCGATCCAGCCCCACGAGCGTGATGTCGGTGCCGTGCAGCGTAGTCACAAAGGGTAGCCGTTGTCCCTTTGCAGCGAGCATCTGCCGCGCCAGCAGCGCGCTCACCGAGTGGGGGATCGCGTAGTGCACATGCAGCAGGTCAAGTCCACAGAATTCTGCAACTTCGGCCATTCGTGAAGCCAGCGCCAGATCGTATGGCGGGAACTCGAAAAGCGGGTAGCTCGAAACCGGAACTTCATGATAAGAAATGCCTTCGTCCCTCCCATTCAGCCGGAATGGCTGTGAATAGGAGATGAAGTGCACCTCATGCCCCAGGGCCGCCAATTCGATGCCCAGTTCCGTGGCCACCACGCCGGAGCCGCCGTAGGTAGGATAACAAGTGATGCCGATGCGCATGGGGCCTTTCCAATCCAACTGTATTTGTCTGTCTTCGACTTGGACGCTCCCGGTGGGGCAGAAGATGGAAACGCGGCCAAGCTGCCTGAGATCATTGATTTTCGTCAGTCACCGGGCGATCCTCGCACCGTCCTGCAAATCCGCGAAGGAGATCACTTCGATGTCGGGGAATTGCCGCAGCGATTGCAGCGCTCTTCGTTCCGTTTCGCGTGAGGCCAACAGGCGGGTGTGCGCCTGGGCCAGATCGGCGTCATTGTAGCCGGGATGTGTGACCAACTCCCATGTGCCCGGCGGTAGCGGGCGGAGCAGGGAATTCATTGCTTTCGAATCAAGGGACCCAGTCGCGAGCACGCCCACAGCGCCGTCTGTCGTCGTAAAGCCTTGCTCAGCCACGATGCGCCGGAACGCAGGCTCAAGACTCCGCAGCAGGCTGACTTCCGCACGCCGAATCCAGGAGGCCCCGCGCGTGGTCCGCAGGCTCCAGGCGGGCTCAAAAGGGTTGCGAATTCTGCGGATGCCTTCGGCTGCCGCAGCGCGCAGCACAGGCTTGAGTATCGCCGGAAACATGTGCACGTGCTTGTGCGTGTCGATGTGAGTCAACGTCAGTCCCGCAGCTTGCAAAAGCGCGATTTGCGCCCGGGCCTCAGCCTCAATCTCCCTCGAACGGATCCTCCCGGCCATCAGCTTTCTCAAGAACGCTCCCAGCGTCTGCTCGAAACGTCCCGTCCGCCGGTTTACGAGAGTAGGAATCTCTTCAGCCGTCAGCACCGGGTCGCCATCCACCAGAACCACGTGGCAGCCCACCCCCAGCGTGCGTGTCGAGCTGGCAATCTCGATGGCCTCTTTGGTTGCCGCTGCCCGTGCCATCAAGGTAGTAGAGTTGAGCACTCCCTCCTCATGCAACTCAGCAATCGCACGGTTCACCCCGCCCGTCATCCCAAAATCATCCGCGTTAACAATCAACCGTCCCACGGGGTGAGTCTATCAGCCACGGTCAGTCGCCCTGCCACAAGGGGCTGTCGCGCTGCTATCATAACCCAAGGCCGCAATTGCCGTGCCGCCACGCGTGGGCGGTTAGCTCAGTTGGTTAGAGCGCCTGCCTTACAAGCAGGAAGTCCGGGGTTCGAGTCCCTGACCGCCCACCATTAGAATCAATAATTTATAGAATTTATTGAACAGCGGCCTTTCCGATTTGTACAAATTTTGACTAGAAATCTTGAAGGCTGGTGTTTTAGTGGCCTTGAATGGCCCTTCAATGGTCCCTTGTGGGAAATCGTTGCGGTGTAATATCGTTTGCGGTTTTCTGGAGAGGAAACTATGTTTACCGTCGCAGAAATTGAAGGCGGCCCAATGTCAAACGCCATCTTTTGCTTGAACGGTCATTTTGTCGCAGCCTTTAATCGGACTCTTCGCGCTAGGAGCGGAGCGCATCTCCGAGCGTTGATGGAGCGCGCATCGCAAAACGAGGGTGAAGAACAATGGGCGAGATTTTGCACAGAATGCGGAGCCTCGAACATCAATTGTTGCCAGCATTGCAATACGTTAATTGGATACCCTTATGTGAGGTACAGACCTTCATATTGCAGCGGCTGTGGGAAAGCTTTTCCTTGGACAGAATCAGCCCTTACTGCTGCAAGGGAATACACCGAAGAACTCCAGCAGTTGGATCAAGCAGAAAAATTAAACTTGAATAGAAGCATCGTTGATCTGACAAATGACACTGAGCGAACACCGTTGGCAGCAAATCGCTTCAAGGAATTTATGACCAAAATTGGTCCAAGTGCGGCGACAGTCCTTACCGAAACGATCAAATCTGTTGTAAGCGAAGCCGCGAAGAAATATATGGGTTTATGAAGTTGAAACAACGTTGTCAGATACCGCAACCGCTCTGCGCATTGCCTCCGCCCGAACGTGGGAATACTTCTTAATCATCTTTGGACTCATCCAACCGGCAATCTCTTGAATGGTTCCATCGTTGACCCCGCCAGCGGCCAACCGCGAAACGGCGCTGTGTCTCAAATCATGCCAGCGCAATCGCTCGATAGACCCGCGCACCTTCGCCGAGTGGGGCGTGGACTACATCAAGGAAGACTGGTGCAATACGCAAGGCGTGAACGCGCGCGAGGCCTATACCAAGATGAGCTGGGCCATTCAGGCCACCGGCCGGCCCATGATCCTCAGCCTTTGCGAATGGGGGGATAAACGACCATGGCAATGGGCGGGTGATGTGGGAAATCTATGGCGCACGACCGGAGACGGAAAGGATTGCTGGGACTGCGGCGCAGAGACCGCGATCAAGCCCGGTGGTTACCCTCGCGGTTGGACCTGGATTCTCGATGCGCAGGTTGGATTGGAGAAGTATGCGGGGCCGGGGCGCTGGAACGATCCAGACCTGCTGTTAGCGGGCCTTCCTGGGTTGATGGTGGAGAAAGTGCGCGCGCAGTTCAGCCTGTGGGCTATTCTTGCCGTGCCGCTCATGGCCAGTTGTGATTTGCGCACCATGACGCCTGCCATTGCCGAGATTCCTACCAACAAAGAGGTTATTGCCATCGACCAGGACGCTCTGGGTAGGCAGGGAACCAGAATTTCGAACGCGGGCGAGCATGAGGTGTGGGTAAGAAAACTGAGGGACGGTGACCGAGCTGTAGTGCTGTTCAACCGCGGCCATGAACCCGCGACGATGAGTGTCTCCCGCAAAGAGGTAGGCCTGGAAGGCTCCACTGCCATGCGCGCAAAATCTATGGAAGGGAGAAACGCTGACACCAAAAGGGGGCCGATTCACAGTGGAGGTTCCTCCGCACGGCATCAGATTGATTCGCATTGCGACCATGCCAGGCCTCTGATGGGGCAGGCGGGAAAGGAGTCCGCGGCGGCGGTCTTCGGCCGGTCTGCCGCCGCGGCAAGCCGTCAAATGCAATCTTTGTCAGAAAAGGGCCGATCTTCGTTACAGATTTGCTTCTTCCCCGCTCTTTAGACTGCTTATGCCTGCATCCCAGCATGACCAGGTGGGACGCGCCGGGAAGGAATTCGAAATGATGAATCGTAAGCTCAACGTAGCAATTGTCGGACTCGGCTTCGGTAAGGAGTTCATTCCGATCTATCAGCAGCATCCCGCAACCACCCTTTATGCGATCTGCCAGCGCACACGCTCGAAGCTGGACGAAGTCGGGTCGCTCTATGGGGTAGAGAAGCGCTTCACCAGCTTCGAGGAGCTGATCGCCGATCCTGAATTGGATGCGGTCCATATCAACTCGCCGATTCATCTTCACGCCGCGCAAAGCATAGCCGCACTGCGTGCCGGCAAGCATGTGGCCTGTACCGTCCCCGCCGCCACCACCGTGGAGGAATGCCGCGCAATTGTTGATGCGGCGCGGGAGTCGGGCAAGAACTACATGATGATGGAAACCTCCATCTATACGCGCGATTATCTTTTTGTCCGCGAACTGCGCGATACCGGCCAATTGGGTCGCATTCAGTTCATGCGCGGCAGCCATCAGCAGGAAATGGCGGGCTGGCCCGGGTACTGGGAGGGTCTGCCTCCCATGCACTACGCCACCCACGCGGTGAGCCCATGCCTGGCGATTGTCAACGGGCAAGCCGATTCCGTTTCATGCCTGGGGTCGGGGCGCATCGCCGAGCAGCTTGCCGCCAAGTACGGATCGCCCTTCGCCGTGGAGACGGCTCACTTCAAGGTGCGCGGGCAGGAACTGGCCTTCGAGGTGACACGATCGCTGTTTGAAACCGCTCGGCAATACATTGAGAGCTTCGACGTGTACGGGGACAAAGCTTCGTTTGAATGGACGGCGATCGAAGGCGAGCAGCCGATTGTTCACGTGGGCGAGAAGCCCGGCCGAGTCGATGTGCCGGATTACGCCCGCCTGCTGCCAGAGCCGATTCGGCGGTTCACGAAAAAGGGAGTCTACGATGAGGAACATGCGCACCTTTCCTTTACGCAAGGCGGAGGCCACGGAGGCTCTCATCCTCACATGGTGCATGAGTTCGTGAGCAGCATCGTCGAAGGCAGAGCATCCTTCCCGGATGTTTACCAGTCGGTGAACTGGACCTGCGCCGGCATTTGCGCCCACGAATCCGCGATGTGCGGGGGAGAGGTACGGCAACTGCCCAAATTCGAGGAAGCGGTGACGCAGCGATGATTCGTTCGCAATCTCCAATGGGTCAGGATCGCGCTCGCCCGGAAGAATTCTCGGGCGAGTTGAAAGGGCATCGCTTGCTGATGACGAGCGTGCGAACCGGAAACACCGAGATATTCCTCATTGATCCCTACGATGGGTCGGCGACAAATCTGACACGGAATCCGGCATCGCATCAGCGCTATCCGAGTTGGTCGCCCGATGGAAGCAGGATTGCATTCACCTCCGACAGAGATGGAGCTTACAACCTCTATGTCATGGATGCCGACGGCGGAAACGTTTGCCAACTGACGCACGACGCGGCGCCGCACGTAGTCTATTTTCCGAGTTGGTCGGGAGATGGCAAACGCATCGTCTTCGGCCTGGCTGGTTGCGAGCCCGCGTTGATGTGCGAGATCGATGTGAACGGCGGGCCTTATCGCATCCTGGGCGAGGGGCGCGATCCACACATTTCCGCCGGTGGAGAGCTGCTCGCATTCACGCGCCATCTGGGTGCAGGCTACGCCGTCTTCCTCATGGAGACGGCCAGCGGCTCGATCAAACAAGTGACCTCGCACGAAAATCCCATGGGCGCCGTCACGCCCACCTTTTCGCCGGATGGGAAGACCGTCGCATACAGCGACGCCGTAGACGGCTGCCTGGAGTTGTTCACCGTTTCGGCGGAAAGCGGAGAGATTCGGCAGCTTACAAACCTGCGGCAGTTTGCTACCTGCGCGGCATGGTCTCCGGATGGCAAGTGGATCACCTTTCGGCTGACCGACGAGGATTTTTGGAATCACCCAGATCGCATGAAGATTGCATACGCGGAGCGGCGGGCAGACAAGCGGCCGGTTTGGTTGATGGGCGCAGACGGCTCCGCACCGCACCCGCTGGAAGCGCTTCGTTATCAATGTGGCATCGATGGAAGCCGGGCCGTATGGGATCCGCTGGGAGGCGAAAGATGAAGCTGGGAGTCAATTCATTTCTGTGGACGGGGAACTTCGGGCCGGACCAATTCAGCATTCTGCCCCGCGTCAAAGAGTGGGGTTTCGATGCCTTTGAGATTCCCATCTTCGACCCATCGAAGATCGATCTTCGCGCCATCCGCAGGGAGCTCGACGCCAACGGTCTTGCATGCACGATCTGCGCGATCCTTCCCCCTCGCCTGAGTCCTATCGACGCTGACGCCGCGGTGCGATCGAAGACTCTCGAGCACCTGGCGCGCTGCGTGGAGTTCACTGCGGAGATGGGCGCGAACCTCCTCTCAGGGCCTGTCTATGCGCCGGTCGGTTTCCTGCCCGGCAGGCGCCGCACCCGCGACGAATGGAACTGGGCCGTGGAGTGCTTCAGGAACCTGGCGCCGGTTCTGGCTGCGAACGGTGTCACACTTGCCCTCGAACCGTTGAATCGCTTTGAAACTTTCTTTCTGAACACATTGGCCGACGCAGCAGCGCTCTGCGATGAGGTCAACCACCCGCATATCGGCGTCTTGGTCGATACATTCCACACCAATATCGAAGAGAAGAATGTTGCCGAGTCGTGCCGCCTTCTGGGGACGCGGCTAAAGCACATTCATGCCTGCGAGAACGACCGCGGTGTACCGGGTACAGGGCACGTGGATTTTCCCGGCATCGTGAATGCCTTGCGGGGAATCGGTTACGACGGTTACCTGACCATCGAGAGTTTCGGATTCAACTTGCCGGAGATGTCCGCCTCGGCCGCGATCTGGCGCGATTGGGCGTCAAAGCCGGAGTACATAGCCACGGAAGGGATCGCTTATCTGCGGAAGTTGATCCAGGAGTCACCCTATAGCGGTTCTCCAATTGGTGCAGAGGGAAGCCACTGACCTTCGGTGGCTTTTTCCTTTCCGGGGTCCCCGGCGACAGGTCTTCGTCGCAGGGGTGGAAACAAAAGCCACTTTGCACCACGCTGGTGACTCCACGTGAATTGGAGAACCGCTCTAAGCAAGCGCCGGAAAGCAAAGAGCATGCGCATTGGCTTGCTTTCGCAGATCGCATGGGATTTCTGCCCGCCGTCTGGATGTACGGGCCGGATCGAAGAGTCCTCTCATTGGCCATCCGGGCTTTCCCGGCCCTTGCGTTGAATAGGACTGAAAAGGAGAGAACATGCGATGGATTGCAAGGTTGATCTTCGCAGCAGCGATTCTTTTTGCTTATGATGCGAGTGCAATGGCGAGTCAGGAAGGCTCCGATCTTGCACCCACTCCTCCCATGGGCTGGGCAAACTGGAACAGCCTGGGATGCAATTACGACGAAAGCATCATCCGGGCAATCGCCGACCATATGGTTTCTTACGGAATGAGGGATGCCGGCTACCCGCACATGGAGTTGTCGTGCTCCGGGTGGTTCCGCATCGCAGGTAGCGGTCATCCCTGGGTTGTACCTTCCACGGCGCGCGAACTTCAACATTTTCGGAATTGATGTAGACCGAACGAACAAACACCAGTGGCTTCTTTCTCGAGAAAAAGGCCACCTCGCAGGGAGCTCAACGAACTCGCATGTATTCCAGCTGCGATGTAATCAAGTTATGGAGTGTTCTATGAAACGACGCGATTTTATCCGTAACGGTCTTTTGGCCACGCCAGCCCTGCAACTGGCGGCGAAGAGCGCCCTGGCGCAATCGCTTGGGGCCTCCACGCAGGCGCCACTGCGAATCGAGGTTTCAGCCAGCGCAGCCGGAACGCCGCTGGATCATTACTGGAGCCGCTGTGTCGCGGCCGGTCGAGCGAACGAGGGCTTGCGCGGCAACTGGCAGGAGCAGTTGAAGATGACCGTCGATGCCTGCGGCTTCCGCTATCTCCGCTTCCACGGGCTGTTTCACGACGACATGTTCGTTTACCACGAGAAAGACGGCAAGCCGATTTATAACTGGCAGTATATCGACGACCTTTACGACAGGATGCTGGCGCGGGGAATCAGGCCCTTTGTGGAGATGACGTTTTTCCCCAAGGATATCTCCCGCGACAACGGGGGACTTTGCTGGTGGAACGCACACTCCACGCCACCCCGGGATTTCACGCGTTGGAAAGAAGTGATCGAGCACTTTGTCCACCATTGCATCGAGCGTTACGGCGCGCAGGAGGTGCGCGCGTGGTACTTCGAGATATGGAACGAACCGAATCTGGAGGGCTTCTGGAGAGGAACGAAGCAACAATTCTTCGAGATGTACAAGACGATTTCGCTGGCGATCAAGGCCATTGATCCCAAACTCTGGATTGGGGGGCCTTCCACCAGCAGCTTCCATCCGGACGAAGCGGTCTACGAGAGGCTGAAGGCGAGGAAGAATATCAGCGCCGCCGATTTCATCGGGGTGGAGTCCAAGGCCCCATGGATGGAGGAGTTCCTGGCCTATTGCGAGACCGAGAACCTTCCTCTCGACTTTGTCTCGTCGCATCCATATCCGACCAGCTATCCAATCGACTCCACGGGCAATCAACTGGAAGTGAGCCGTCCCGTCACTTCAACCCAGGAGGATATCCTGTGGCTGCGCAAGGCCATGGCGAAAACGCGTTACAAGGATGCTGAGATTCACCTTACGGAGTGGAGTTCAAGCCCTTCCATTCAGGACTTCACGCGCGACTACCCACAGGAAGCCACTTTCATTGTGAAAGTCAATCTTGATTGCATCGGGCTGGCCCAGTCTCTCGCTTACTGGACATTTACAGACATCTTTGAAGAAGCGGGCGCCGCGGACACCGTCTTCAACGGCGGTTTCGGGTTGGTGAATTTCCAGGGAATCGCAAAGCCGGGATTTCATGCCTACCGTATGCTTCACGGCCTGGGCGACACGGAATTGCATCGGGAAGAGGGCTGCATTGTAACGCGGCACTCGAAGAGCGGCTCGCTGTCCATACTGCTCTATCACTATCCTCCGGAAGTGATAGGGGCCGTTCCGATCGCAAAGAAGTCGCGCGAGATACCGGAGAGGACTTTGGCCACGGGACGGCCGCGTAAAGTGGATCTTCAATTGCGCGGATTGCCTCCCGGCGCAAGATATGTTGTGGAAACGCTCGATGCAGACCACGGGTTCGCATTCCGCTCCTGGCAGGAGATGGGAAGTCCGGAGCCTCCAACGCGGGAGCAGGAAGCATTGCTGCGCCAGAAAGCCATGGCTACTGCGAAGGAGCATATCGAGGTTGGCGGCGACGGAACGCTGCGCTGGGCTGAGGCAATCGAGCCTTGGGCGGTTGTGGCCATCCACCCGGAGTAAATGGCCACAACGCCCTGCAACCGGTCTTATAGATGCCGATGGGCTGATTCCGCCGGTTTATTAGACCGGTTCCAGAGCCGGATCAGTCGTTCTTTGCGAATCGGACTTCCCAACGGACAGGTTCTGCGACGCCGTTGAAGCGAATCTTCAAGGACGATCCGTCCAATTGCTTTTCGATCGGAATATCCTTTTGCCCGGCGGCTCCCTTTGCTCCCAGCAGCTTGAATCCCTTGGGAACGTAGATCCACAGCGCATACGGATCGCCGGGAACGCTCTCTGAGATTCCGCTCAAGGTGTTCGTCGATGAATCCCAGGACAAATCCTGCAGCGAGTAGTTGCCGCTGATATGGCGCGACAGCCCCACAAGCTGCGGGCGGTTTTGCAGCGGATGGAGCGACAAAACACGCGTGTCGTGCGGTTCTATCTGTACCGGCATGTGGCTCTTCACCACACCCACAAGCTTCTGGTTCCAGAAATCGAACACCACGAATTCGTTCTGCGGATCCAGGCCCAGCTTGGCGCTCAGGTCGATATCTCGCCGCGTGGCTTTGCTGCGCCAATTGGTCAGGCCAACCACGTCGTAAACTCCGTCGACGGAATCTACTTTCAGATCGAGGATCTCCGGATAGTTGTGGATGTAGACATCGGGCTGCGTTGAACGAAAGGTTTGCCAGCCGGCTTCGGTTCCGCGGCTGAACAGGTCCACGGGAAAGATGGGCAGCGTCGGCATGGTCGCCTGCAACAGACGCACACGCTCCTCAGGCAGCTCGGGCATGACGCTAGCCAGCGGATAAGCTACTCCGGTAAGCGCTACATAGCTCACCAGCGTGCGTGCCTCCGCATCGGTTACCCCGAATCCCACCACGGGATCCTCGCGAATTCTGGCTGTCTCCAAGACCACGGATCTGCGCTTGACCGCCGCTTCCTCGGGCGTCATGGGCAGCCCTAGTTCGAGTCCCTCGCCGGGCATCACGTAGGCGGCGATGTGATTGAAGAACGCGTTGGCATTGATCGAGCTGAACATGGCATACATTCCCTGCCAACTCCCATACAGATCGTCGCCATTGAAGTAGGAGTCAAAGTATCCGATTCCGTTGAGCGGTGTGCCCGCTGGGCAAACCTCGACAAATCGCTTTGGTCCAATGACATCGCGAATCAGTTGCAGCCGATGCCGGTAGTTATCCACCAGATCGGCACTCGGATCGTGCAACTTGCTCCGGTCCACAGGGGGCGCGTAGAGCGGAAAGGCGTGTTCGCCATCGAACTTGTAGTATTCGAAGCCCATATCGTCGAGTTTCCGGAACATGCTCTGGACGAAGTTCAGCACCTCAGGATTGGTGGAATCGAGGGTTGGCGTTGCATAATCGAGCACAATGTTTCCGGCCTTGTCCCGCACATACCAGTCTGGATGATCCTTGACGGCCCCCGCATACGAATTGGGCACGATCCACACGCCAGGGTGCAGGCCCTTCGATTTGATGTAGTCGGTGAGCCACTTCGCTCCGTGCGGGAACTTCTGCGCATCCCAGTTTTCAAACCAGGAGTGTTCGTCGTGTTTGCCGCGATCGTAACCATCGTCGAGTTCTACGTACTGAAAGCCGTAGGGAAGCAGGTGCGCCGCAATCCAATCCGTATTCCGGACCATGTCTTCTTCGCGCACGGAATCGTAGTAGCTGGTCCAGCTCGACCAGACAACAGGCGCTGTCTTGAAAACGCTGTCGTCGAAACGCTTGTAAAACGGCAGTCCCAGTGCCTTGGTGTAGTAATCGGGGGTTAGCCGGATCACGGCGTTGCCTTGCAGCGGCAATTCCAGGTTGAGCACGGCCTGCTTCTGTTGATCGCGCCGCATCCGGCTGCGCTCAGGAAAGCCGATCGCTGTGTCGGATGTCCGGTCGAACTGATCGTGAAACAGCGGGTTGGCTACCTGGCCCAGCCTGAAATACATGCACTCCGGATTCTTCGTCGGGAGCATGGAACGGTTGCGGGTGATGCTGCCCCCGTAGTTCCCTTGCACTTCAGTAGTTCCATCCCAGTTCACCGGCACTCCTTGCGGATCGAGGAGGCGGGCCAGGATGCGATCCTGCGATGCCGGCAAGTCCGCGGTCAGTACGGCGTCGTCGGCGGTACTCGAAATCTTCAGCAGGTTTGGCTCTACATCGAATTGCCAGCCGGTGACCGGATCCTTGGTGCGGATCAGAAGCCGGGTCGCACTGCCGGCTTTGACGGACCAGCCGGTGACAGGATGCATGCCGCTGCCATCTGTCAGGTTGAGCCTGATGTGGTCCATGACCACACCGAGCCCATCATGACTGACGGAAATCAGCCCGCCCGACGGATCGGCGACGATGGTCCATCCCGCCTGGGTCAATGTCGTTTCCGCCTTGTTTTGGGCGGAGAGCGAGAAAGGCTGCAACAGGCATAAGCAGGCTAGGAGAATGACTTTGTTTTGATTCATTGGGTTTCCTTTTTTTGCCGGTCTTGAAACAGCACCGTGCCGGTTATAACTGGTGAACAAGCAACAGGGTCCATGCATCCAGGCTGCGCTTCAACGTGAGCGTGCCGTCGGCTCCAGCCTGGACAAGCTCCTTTTTGGTATTCCATGCGGCGGCGCGCAATGCGCTCGCCTGTTCCCGCGTCGCCGGGTCCGGCTTGCCCATGGCCTCCCAGGCAGCGGTTGCATTCGCGTGCTCCCGGTCAAGAATCTCGATTTCAAAAGGAGCGCCGGACGCCAGGCCGGTCAGTATAAGCGAGGGCTCACGCGCACTGCCGGTATCTGTCATCTTGTTGGCTTCTTCCAGCGACGAAGTTCCGGGAGGAGCGTGGCGAATTCTATAAATGAAGAGCATCGACCCCTGAGGAAACGATCGGGTTTCTCAGCAATGCAAGAGGACCGATCGGCTGCTGAGAAGATGAATCGCTGTCTCCGTGAGCATCCACAGATTGTCTCTCGATATGCTGATGGAAGTTCTGGCGATAGTGGCGCGGCGTCATATGTGTCAGGCGGTGGAAGATCATGCCAAAATAGCTTTGGTCGCAGAAACCAACTTCGAGGCAGACTTCGGAGATTGGCATCTTGCTTTCAGCCAGCAGCTTCTGCGCTTTTGCGACGCGAAACGCATTCAGATATTGCACAAAAGATTCGCCTGTGAGCTGCATGAAGGTGCGGCGAAAGGTTGAGAGGCTCATGTTGACCACCGCCGCCGCATCTTCGGTCGAGATCCGTTCCGCGTAGTTGCGTTCCATGACGTCGAAGAGTGGCTTCAAGCTTTCCAGCGATCCCTTGCGCCGCTGTGCGGCTAAATTGCGCGGGCCGGCGCTGCCAACATGATCCATCAGGAGGACCAGGATCATCTTGACGTAGGTGCGAACACACAGCTTCGCCCGATCGCTGCGTGCCGGCAACTCCTTGGCGATCTCCTGGATCAATTGCTCGATTTCACCAGGCAGAGAGGTACCCTTTGAGACCAGATGCTGCTGGTTTGCAACCTGGGTGAAGAGAGAGTCCAGATACTCAAAGTCGCTTCCCGCCCCCGCGGTGAGCAGCTTGCGGTCAAAGAAGAGGGAGCACACTTCGACCCTTGCACCGGATCGCTCGGTTACCCGGTGAAAAACAGGACTGGTCATGAAAAAGAGGTCGCCCTCGGTCTGAGTCAGAAACGAGTCCTGTACCTGCCAAACGAGTTCGCCGGTGAGGAGGTAAACCAGTTCAAAATAGTCGTGCCGATTCATGCGGAAGGGCCGGGTTCCACTCAGGCTGTGCTGCACAACGTCCACGGGGAATGCGGGGTTGAAGGGCCACACATGAACGCCATTCGCGTTGACCTGCGCCTCAGATACCAGGAAGGAATCGCCGGAAACGAATTCTTGATTGAGGCTCATGTGTACCTCTCTCTTATCTGTTCGATGACAGCCGTACTATAACAAATCTAGCGAAGCGTGCGCCGGAAATGATTTTAATTGAGATGATACTTTTGTCATATTTAATCGGCGGTTTTTCACAGAGACTCCTGTTTTTCACCACTGTGCTTCTTGACCCGTTCAAAGCAGGGCGCAAATCGCCGCAAAACGGCTCTTACGTTTAGGACAATCTGTCCGGCGGGATTGTAGCCCCGGTTTCCTGACATGCTTAGCATGGAGGCTGAGACTGCATGACCGGAGCGCATACAATTGCGGTCGATGAGGAGAAAGCAAATCGTGAAGGCCCCAATCCGTTTCCTGAGAATACTTTGCTCGTCGCTATCGGGCGCGTTATGTGTGTCGATCGCTGCAATCGGGCAGTCTCCAGCCCCGGGTGGCGGGTTGATCCCGGCGAGTTCACCATCTCCGTGGGCGACTCTTCCGAGAATCTGTCGCTGACCGGAGCGGTCACGCTTCCCTGGAGTCCATATGGGTTGAAGGGCGCTGGCTTTCGCCCGCACCCTTCAACAGGTCAAGTCATACGCGCAGTTCGAAGGCGCGATACTCCCACGGTTCGAGCGTGATACGCGCCTTGCCGCCCTCGACGGGAATCCGCTTGCGGTTGCGTCTGTCGAAGAGCAGCGCAACCTGCGTCGTGGGCGGGAATTCCAGGGTAACGGTGCGCTGCGTGCCGGCATCGTTGCCGCAAGTAACGATCTGCGGCAATCCGTCGAACCACTGCGCCATACAATCCGCTTTGATGTCGCTGGCAGATACCTGCGCGTCGCAAATCTCTGGGTAGAGGTCGTAATACTCGCGGACGAGGTGGCCGAGCGGGCCGATCTCCTCGTGGTTCTCTTGTTCGACAAAGGCGCGGTATCCCTGTACGGCATTCCAGAGCAGCGGCTTTTTGACAGGCCAGACGGGCGCGTTTTGGGCTCGCGGCTGCTGCCCCGAAGCTTCAAAGGAGCGCATCTGCGGATGGAGAAAACGCGAGAGCGGCACCGTGAAGGTCATCCCCGACCATGCGTGGCCGTGAGACAACGAGCCATCGATGAACTCGCGTGCCAGGTCACCCGCCCCTTCGCAAAGCAGGATGGTGTTCGGGTCGGCCTTATCCACTTCTTCGCGGACTCGCTGGAGAACCCGGCGCAGTCCCCAATTCCAGATGTCCGGCTGTGGGGCGTGGTTGTGCTTGGGATTGAAGCAGCGATGGTTGTCGGTGGCCAGCATGGAATCCATGAAGAAGCCGTCCACGCCGGTGGTGCGGACGATATCCGCCAGGGTTCTGGCGAACCAGTCCTGCCAACCCGGCTCTGCCGGACACATATCGTAGAAGCCGCTATAGTTCACGGTGGGTTTTCCGTTTGCGTCCATCAGCGCCCACTCCGCGGCCTTGGAACGCCCAATGCGGGAGCGCTTCCAAACGATCAAGCCCTCGACGTAGAAGAGCACGTGACCGCCTTGGCGATGGGTCGCCTCAACTCCCCGGCGCATCGCCTCCCAGCCGCCCAGATTGTCCGCGGGGTAGAAGTAATCGCCGCGATTGAGCATGTTCTCCTGCGTGCCCATGATTTCCGGCTCGCCGAATCCGGGAATGCTCATCATGTCGCTTCCCATCGCGTGACGTTCTTCGAGCAGAAGCGGAAGGTCGTACAAGGATTGCCCGGTACGTAGCAGGCGATCCGGCATTTCCTCGGACAAAACGGTGGTCTCCCGATACCATTTGGCCGGACTGGAGCGAAAGGGCAGAAACTGGCGTTGCTGGCGAAGCCACAGGGCGCCTGTCTTCCACGAGCCGGCGTAGGCATAGGTCAGCACCGGGCCCAGGTCCACGCTATCTCCGAGCTTGATCAGCGGAAGCGTTCCATGCGATTCCGCCTCGTCGTACTCCGCTTGGCCGCCGAAGCGCTTGGCGCCCAAGAGCAGGCGGCGATGGCGCCATCCAACATTAGGCCCGTCGGCGCCTGCAGCCGGGTCGTGGCCGACGATGGCTGTGCGCTGGCGGCAGCCGCCCGGGTCGGCTGCGAAATCGGCACGGCTGTCTTCCAGCAGCGCAAGGCCGCGTCCACCGCCCTCCACCAGGAACAAGGGCGAAGAGAGGCCGCCGAGGTAATCTGCTGAGTAGTTCAATGTCGCAGTGTCCGGCTTTTCCACTCCCGCAAGCTCGCCGGAAAGCAGACGATCGCTCCCCTCAGGATCAAAGCGCACCCGTGACAGGAAGGGATAATAGAGATCGACATCCAAATCCTCCGGTCCATTCCACACTGCTTGTCCGCGCCACTCGATCACGTCGCCTTCCACGGCGATCTCTAGCCCGATTTGCATGGGGAGTCTCGTGTTGCGCAGGTAGGCAAGCAGCCGGAAGTCTGAATGTTCCAGTTGCGTCACCTCAAAGGAGTCCATTGCATAGATTCCCTGCTGAGGTCCGCTCGGTACAACCAGGGTCAGAGGGTTTCCGGCGGGTCCGGGCCCGGCAGTTCGCATTGCCGCATCGCTATAGAGCATGGGGAGCTGCGCCTGCCGTTGGATTTGGAGCAAGTGGAGCTGGAGTCCGCGGCGCTCAAAAGTGAGAACTACGCCGGCCTGGCTCCCAATCTTGATTGTCTCGTTGGTATTTGGGTCAGGTCGCGCGGGAGCAGCCGCGTTCAGTCTGCGCCAGGAAAACGAGGCGGCGGCAGCGGCGGTCAAGCCAAGCATTTTGCGCCTGCTCATGGAAAAGAAGTCGCGTGGATTGGACATCGTTGTCACCTTGGAGATTGTTGGATTCAAGCCGCACTGCGGCGGTTTATGCGGGTGCACTGTGCCCGGGTGCTACTGAACAGGGAATGGGGCACGGCATTCTGCCAGAAGATTAATGTCCGCCAATCGGCGCTTCTATAACAAATGGGCAGGGAACTCGCATAGAACGATCAACGAACCCATCGTACCGGCTCACAAACGGTCCAAATCAGCCTTTCGCTGCAACTCTGAGGTCTTGGGGTGCGGGTGGAATCCTCAGAATAACTGGTTGGATTCTCATAGCCATTCATGATCTTCGCGTTTTATGGTTGGTCCGGTGATTCAGGTTACATTGCACTCTCGCTTCGAGGCGGCATTCAAAAGTGCGCTCGCCTATGACAATCCCGTCCAGGATGTGCGGGTCGTTGTGGAATTCACTGGCGCCTCGGGCGTCGAGCGAACCGAGGCATTTTGGGATGGCGAGAATTGTTGGCGCGTTCGTTTCTCACCCAGCCAGGCGGGCCGCTGGTCGTGGCGTACGTATTGCTCGCCTCCTGACGACAGCGGTTTAAATGGCCGGGAAGGCCAATTCGAATGCCTCGAAGCGGCTTCGCAAGATGAGTGGATCGCAAACGGCCCGCTTCGGGTTTCCATGGATCGTCGGTATCTTGAGTATGCAAACGGCAGGCCTTTCTTTTGGCTCGCCGATACGGCCTGGAACGGTCCACTCAAATCCGACGAGGCCGACTGGGAACATTATCTTGCCGACCGCCGGTTGAAGGGCTTTAGCGCGATTCAGTTTGTCGCTACGCATTGGCTCGGCGCCGCCGCCGACGCCGAAGGGCGCCCCGCGTACACAAACCCGGAGAAGATCCGGATTGAGCCTGCGTTCTTTCAACGACTCGATCGCCGCATCGATCGCATCAACGACTTTCATCTGGTTGCCGCGCCGGTTCTGGCCTGGGCCGCAACCTGGAGCCTAGGCAGCATTCATCTCAACCCCGGCACGTCGCTCGCGGACGATCAGATCATCGTACTCATTCGCTACCTGATTAGCCGCTACGGGGCTCACCAGGTCGTTTGGATTCTCGCTGGCGACGGAAGCTACGAAGGCGCGGAGGCCGAGCACTGGCGGAAGATCGGACGAGCGGCCTTGTCCGGTTCATCTCGCCTGGCTACGATTCACCCTTCCGCCAGACTGTGGGTCAACCGGGAGTTCAATGAGGAATCGTGGTACAGCATGAACGGCTACCAGAGCGGCCAGTGGAACGACGCAGAGAGTTCACGCTGGATCAATGCATCGCGGCCGCAGGCCGAGTTCGCGTTGCGGCCCACCATCGATCTCGAACCGTGCTATGAGGATCATCGCCCGCTGGATGCGCCGGAAGGCAGGATCGATGCCCGCGAGGTGCGCCGCGCAGCATACTGGAGCCTTTTGGCCGGTCCGGTCGCTGGCGTTTCTTATGGCGCACACGGCGTTTGGAGCTGGGAGAACTTCCCTGCGGTGCCCCTCAGCCATCCAGACAGTGGGATTGCACGTCCCTGGCGCGAGGCGATGACCTTGCCCGGCAGCTTCAGCATGTCCCATCTGCATTCCATCGTCTGCGCGATCGATTGGTGGCGTTTGAATCCCTGCCCGGAGATGCTTGCGGCTCAGCCTGGGGACGACGATCCGTTGCATTTTGTCGCTGCGGCCTGCTCGCCGGAGCGCGATCTGGCCTTGTTGTATGCGCCCGCCGGCGGCAACATTCGCATACGCGCGGACTATCTGGCTGGCAGATTGGAGGCGATTTGCTTCGATCCGGCAAACGGCCATCGGTTGTGGACCCAACCGTTCGGTCGTGGAGCCTGCTCACTGGATTGCGGCGCCGATTCGGATCGGCTTTTACTGATAAGACTCGAGGGAACTGGGAGGCAACTCTGATGCCTGTGCGCGCTGCATTTCTGAGATTTCGCCTGATCGCATTTGCCGTTCTCATAACATGTGCGCTGGGGGTTGCTGACCGGGCGCAAGCGCTTCCGCCAGAGACGGAAAGCGGCGTATTCGATATCCGCGCTTACGGCGCGGTGGCCGATGGCAAGACCGACAACACCGCTGCCATCCAGCGCGCCATCGATGCGGCGCAAGTGAAAGGTGGCATCGTTCTTGTGCCGCCGGGAGAGTGGCTTTGCCGCGGCCATCTCGAGTTGAAGGCGGGCGTGCATCTGAAGGGCATCAATGAGGCTCCGCAGTCGTGGGAGCCGAGGACGGGATCGATCCTGGAGCCTACCGAAGGGCGCGGCGACGAGAGCGCGCCGTCGTTTATCGAAATGCGCAGCTCGACCTCGGTTACCGGCATCACCATTTACTATCCGGAACAAATCGTCAGCGATATTCAGCCCTATCCGTGGACGATCCAGATCCGCGGCAATCCCGCCAACGCAAAGGATGTTTCATTCGATTCGACGGTGAACGACGTGACGCTCATCAACAGCTACAACGGCATTCGCACCGGACCGACGGAGAACGGGCGCCACCGCATCCTGAACGTACATGGGTGTGTGCTGCGGCGCGGCATCCTGATTGATTGGACGGGCGACATCGGGCGCATTGAGAATGTGCAGTTCCACTCGCACTTCTGGGCCGGCGCGTCCTTCAAGGGCAATTGGGACAAGGTCTTTAACTATATGCAGCAGAACCTGGAGGCGTTCGTCTTTGGGCGCACCGACTGGGAGTACGTGACCAATACCTTTGTCTTCCCGGCCAAGACGGGATACCGTTTTGTCGAAACAGCGAATGGCTCAATGAACGGTCAGCTCAGCGGCATCGGCGCGGACGCAACGCAGGTTGCCGTGCTGGTGGAATCTATTCAGCCGGAGGGGCTGCAAATCACCAACGGCGAGTTTGACAGTCACCATATCGGGGCAAGCACGCAGGTCGTCGTCGCTCCGCACGCCAGCGGCAGTGTGCGATTTGTGAATTCCGCGTTCTGGGGACCGACGGAGCACAACGCGGTGCTCAAGGGCGATGCCTTTGTCTCCTTCACCGACTGCTACTTCTCCAACGACTACGACGCGCGCGACGCGGCGATTCTGGTGGAGGGAGGCAAGGTGCAGGTGCAGAGTTCGACCTTCGATGCGCGCTCCCAAAAGATGGATCCCGGACACTCCTACAGCGGCATCGAAGGGCGCTATCAGCAGCCCAGCATACGGCTGGCGGCGGGCACGCGCTCGGCGATCATCCGCGGCAATAACGGTTACTACGGCGTGCAGATCCTGAACGAGATCGGCAGCCGGGCCATCCTGAGCGACAACGAGCCGTATACCGGGCCGGGCCCGGTCAAGACAGGCTCAGACGAGGACCGGCCCAAGCCATGAAACTGTCACCGTTCGAGAGGAGCGATATTAACCAGGGGCCAGCTTCGCGTTTTGCCGTTTCCACAGGTGAACGGCTTCTCTATCTCGTTTACTTCATCTATTTCTTCTGCGGAATGACGCAGAGCTTTGAAAGCGTCATTCTCCCGGAATTGAAGGAATACTTTCATCTTGGCTATCAGCAGCAGATGTACGTTGTATTCGCCAAGAACATTCCGTTTCTGTTCTGTCCCCTGATGGCGCTGGTTATTCAGAGAACTGGTTATGTTCGCAGCCTGGCCGCCGCCATCGCGATGTATGCGATTGGAACCTGGTTGCTGGTTCCAGGTTTGCTCACCTCGCACTACGCGATCGTCCTGCTTGGATTTGGCATCATTGGCACCGGCTTCACACTTCATATGGTCGCTGGAAATCCGATGATCAGCGTCCTTGGGCCTTCCGAAAGAGCGTCGAGCCGTCTCAACCTGGGCAATGCTCTCGGCGCCGTTGGCCAGATTCTTGCTCCCGCGACTCTGGCGCTGATCATTCCCGCGACCGCCATCGCCATTGGGAGCAAACTTCCCTATATCACGGGCCTCCTGATCGTGCTAGGCGTCATGCTCGCCTGCGTTGCCGCCGCAACGTTCAGTATGCGCGGTGCTTTCACCGACTACTCGGATGTTTCCTATGGTCCTTCCTCGCCCAGAGCAGGGGGCCGCAGTGCCTGGAAAAACCCTGCCGTGCTGTGTGGCGCAACAATCATCTTCCTCGTGCTCGGCGCGGAGGCGTCGCTGTTCAGCTTCTTTCGCAACTTCCTTGAAGACCCGAAAATCGCCTCTCTTTCCGCGCACTCCTCTCAACGCCTCTTCACTCTCTACTTCGGGTGTTTTGCCGCAGGCCGTCTTTCTGCTGCATGGTTACAGAGAAAGATTTCCCCCGCGCTGCATCTGCTCATCAACCTGACCGCTGCGTTGATTACGATCGGCGTCCTCCTGTTTGCAAGCGGTACGGCTGCGGTGATTGCCGTTCTGGCGCTCGGCTTCTTCGTGTCGATCTTTTTCCCAACGCTCTATGCGTTGATCTTGCGCAACGCCGGTCACTGGAAGGCGCAGGCATCCAGCATGCTTACTGTCGGATTTCTGGGCGCGGCTGTCATTCCTGTTCTTCAAGGCAGGTTCGCCGATAGCGCAGGCCTGCAGCGCTCATATCTTCTCGATGCGTGCATCTACGCGTGCATTCTCATCTACTCCGGCCGCATCTATTGGCTGCAGCTGAAGGCCGTCCGGCAGGGATCCGATTGACCTCCGCTGTCATCGCTGGTTTATGATTCGGCTGATGACTGGCAAAGAGGGGAACAAAGCGGTGGCGCCGGGCCCGCCAGTGCAGAAAGCGCCGGCATTGAAAATCCAGTGGGAGAACGTGCACACGTTCGTCGAGTCGCAGACCAGGGCCGACGGGATGCATATCTGGCCGTTTCCGCCCGCGTTCCCCATGGAAGTCAAGTTCCTTTCCTTTTACCAGAATCGGAGCATTCGCCTCAAGAGACACGACTACTTTGAACTGGTCTACGTGTACTCCGGAAGTGGAGGATATCAGGTCCAGGATCGGGAGTTCTCCATCGAGGGGGGCGACGTTATCGTCCTCAACGGCTTTATGTACCACAGACTCAGCGAAATCCGCACCACCCCGTTTCGCGCGATCGTTCTCTACTTTCAGCCGAGCGTGCTGAATGCCACAGACAGCACCGGAGAGCAGGCGCAGTACCTTATGCCCTTCCTGCTCCAGGATGAGCGCTTCCCGCATGTAATCTCCCGGACAGTCGGCATCACAAAAAAGATTTCCGAGCTGATCCTCAAAATTCAAAAGGAACTGCCCGCCACAACCGACCGCGCCAGGCTGATTGCCCGCACTCATCTTGAGATGATCCTCGTTCTGCTCATCAATCACTACAAGGGACAGTTCGCAACGGCGGATTCCTTTGATCACAGGCAGCGTACGCTGGAGAGGTTGCGCCCTATCTTCGATTACATCGACCTCCACTATCCAGAGCCCATCGCGCTCTCCTGCGCCACCGAAGTTGTCAGCATGAGCAAGCCGCATTTCATGAGGTGCTTCAAGAAAGCGACCGGCCAGTCCTTCGATAACTACCTCAATCGCTTCCGCATTGCAAAGGCACAAGCGCTTCTGGCATCCACGGATATGCCCATTACACAAGTCGGGCAGGAAGTGGGCTTCGCCGACCAGAGCTATTTTGGTCTGGTTTTCAGGCGTCTGCTCCAGATCACGCCGCGCGATTACCGCAAGCAAATGCAACAAGGCTAAGGCCCGCTTACACTCTCGTCGCCACCGTCCGGGTAGTGTGAACAGGCCCTGGATCTCCCCAAGGTCTATTTCGTTGCATCGTTCAATATCCAGGGGATGTTGGCGAAGAACAAAACGGTCGCTTCCTGGCTGGATACGCCGGGGGCGTCGCCTTGACGCCTCTGTGGAGGGCCTGTTTGATGATTTTGTAAGAGAAATGCAACTTATCCTCACATCGGCTCTAACCCCGGGTGCATTAGCAACGTGGGAAGCCCCCCGGTTCTGCCGGGGGATACTTATCCTTCATGACGACTGGCAGACGCATTGGGCGAATGAGTTGGAGTTCGGGGCAGGAAAATAGCCCGTTGGATATGCTCCTGGATACGCAAAATTGCGGCTGTGATGGGATCGTCAGAAGACTTGCACAGATTCTCACAGAGATGCCCCGGGCGTGCGGCTAGAGTTTGATCCTAGCAGGTAGCGAAAAATGGGAATCGACCGCGCATATCATGAGAGGGTTGTGCATGAACGCGAAGACCTTGCCGTTCCACGCAAGGCCGGAGCGGAAGTGGTATCAGGAGAAGCGATGAACGACCTTCGTTTTGCTGTCTTCGGCGCAGGATTCTGGACAAAGTTCCAGTTAAGCGGATGGCAGGAAATTCCGGGGGCACGATGCGTGGCAATTTACAACCGCACACGCGCCAAGGCGGAAGAATATGCCCGGAGTTTCCAGATCCCTGCGGTCTACGATGACGCAGAGTTACTGCTCCGCGACGAAAAGCTCGATTTTGTCGACATTGTTACCGGCCCGGAGACGCACGAACAGTTCGCCATGCTCGCTTTGCGGCACAAACTTCCCGTTATCTGCCAGAAACCTCTGGCTCCCACTCTAGCGGTTGCGGTCAGAATGCAGCAGGCGTTTTCCGGCGAGGCTGTGCCGCTGCTCGTCAATGAGAACTGGCGCTGGCAAGAGCCCATTCGCAGCGTGAAGCATCTGCTCACGGAGGCGTTGATTGGCAGCCCGTTCCGCGCGCGCATCGAAATGATCTCCGGATTTCCGGTTTTTCGCAATCAGCCATTCTTGAGGGATGCTCCTCAGTTCATTCTCACCGATCTGGGAACTCACATCCTCGACACATGCCGCTTTCTCTTTGGTGAGGCTGCCAGTCTTTATTGCCGGACGGAGAAGGTTCATGCGGACATCGCGGGAGAAGACGTCGCCACCGTCATGCTGGAGATGAGGAATGGCACGACCGTGGTCGCAGCGATGGCGTACGCGGAGAATTACCTGGAAGAGGAGTGCTTCCCGCAAACCCGCATCTTCGTCGAAGCCGATCGGGGATCGCTTGAGTTGAAGCCGGGATACACGATCCACGTCACCACGCAGGTGGGGACCAGCGTGCAGCCTGCTTCGCCTATCCACTATCCCTGGGCAGACCCGGCCTACGATGTCGTTCACTCCAGCATCGTTCCCTGTCAGGCGAACCTGCTGCGTTCACTGCAGGGCAGGGAAGAGGCCGAAACCACGGCATCGGATAACTTGAAAACCCTGCATCTGGTCCACGCGGCCTATGAGTCCGCTAAGTCGGGAAAGGCTGTCCATTTTTCATGACGCTCAATCTATCAAGGAACGCCTTATGTGTTGGCACAGAGCAGGTCCCGCAACCTGCTGTGGCCCTTCGAGCCGGCCCTCTCTGTTTATCTTTTTGTCAAGGAGTGTTCAGGTACATCAAGCTCGGGAAGCGCGAAATCCTGCGTGCCGTTTATGTCGCGGTTCGTGATGAGAGCTGGCATACAATCCCGGGCACAATTTCCAATCTCAACATTCGCTCAGACGCTGAGAGCTTCTCATTGAGTTTCGACTGTACGCACCGGGAGCGTGGTATCGACTTCCGTTGGCATGCGGATGTTTCGGGAAGCGCGGACGGCAGCATCGTATGGAAGATGGAGGGTGAGGCCTTCACTTCCTTCCTCAAGAACAGAATTGGATTGTGCGTCTTGCATCCCATTGCGGAATATACAGGAGAGCCTTGTCTTATCCTTCACTCGGATGGCACAAAAGAGGAGTGTCGTTTCCCAGTCGCAGTGGCTCCGCATCAACCGTTCTTGGATGTGAGGGCGATGCATTTTGCGGCCGCGCCGAATGTCGATGCGGAGATTGCGTTTGACGGCGAGATATTTGAGACCGAGGATCAGAGGAACTGGACGGACGCGTCGTTCAAAACCTACTCAACGCCTCTGTCTTTGCCGTATCCGGTCAGGGTCGAGAAAGGTTCGAAAGTCAGCCAATCGGTAATCCTGAAACTGCGCTGGGCTATTCCGGTATGCACCGATCATAAGCGTGCCAATGTCGATGTGATCCTCTTGCTGCAGCCAGAGTCGCGAACGTTCTTGCCGCGTTTAGGGCTTAAGGATGCGCATTCGGATGCCCCTGTCTCGGAAGCGGAAATACGCCGGTTGAAACCGTTGCGTCTCGATCACCTCGGTGTGGATCTGGAGGTGGGGAACCAGTGGAGTGAAGAATCGTTCTGGAAATCGGCTGCCAAGGCGCAATTGCTGAGTCTCCCGATGGAGGTCGCTTTGGCGCCCGCCGGCAATGACGCTGAACTGGGACGAATACTCCAGGAGATCGCCGACCGAAAGGTTGATATCTGCCGTTGGCTTGTCGATGTACGGATGGAGGATCCGGCTCGACGCCGCGCGCTGGAAGTACTGCTTGCAATGGCTCCAGTAGCATTGGGCAAGGGAACGAACTTTGCCGAACTCAATCGCAACAGGCCGTCAGAGGCTCCCGCCGGAGGCGTGTGGTTCTCGCTGAATCCGCAGATGCACGCTGTTGACGACCTGACACTGATCGAGAATCTGCAGGCCCAGTCCTCAGCTCTTGCAAGCCTTCGCGAGTGGATGGAAGGTGCGCCCGTTACGGTCTCACCGGTAACACTCAGGGCGCGGATGGATCGCCGCGCCCATAAGACTCTCTCGCGCCAGCGCGAGCCCGAGCTTCCAGATGCGGATCCAAGGCAGATGTCGCTCCTAGGCGCTGGGTGGACTTTGGGGAGTCTTAAGCATCTTGCCGAGGGCGGCGCGGCCAACGTTACCTATTATGAGACTTCCGGAGCGCTGGGAGTTATGGGCTTGCAAGTGGATTCGCAATCACTGCCAGGATTCGTCTACCCGATGTATCACGTCTTTTGCGATATTGCCGAATTCAAGGGCGCCGAGGTCGTTCGCATCACCTCTTCCGATCCGCTGCGCGCCGACGGGATGGCGTTCGTCGAGCCGGGTCGATTGCATATCATCGTGGCAAATTACAGCGCTGAGACAGTAAAGGTGGGCCTCTGCTTGGCTGCTCTCGCAATGCGGGCGCGAGTGAGCCTGCTTGACGAGGAGAACGTAGAGTTTGCCATGCTTCATCCCGAGTTATTCCGCCAGCGCAGCAGTCACTTTGTGGACGAGCAGGATGGGGAGATTCGCGTCGAGTTGAAACCGTTTGCGCTGGCAACTCTGGAGGCTCCACTTACTCAGCGTTCTGACGAAACTGAAAACATTTTCCTTGGGGGGAATCTGTGAGGCTCGGTATAGGAACATATACGTTTATGTGGTCCATCGGCTTTGCGGGAGTAAAGCCGGCAAAGCCGATGAATGCCTTCAACCTGCTTGCCAAGGCGCGTGAGTTAGGTGTCGGCGTTGTGCAATATGGTCCCAATCTCCCGCTCGACAGTCTGGGCGAGGAGGATCTCTCGGCTCTCGTCGCGCAGGCAAGAGTTTGGGGAATCGCTATCGAGGTTGGGACGCAGGGCCTGGCGGTTGACGGCCTGCGAGAGCAGTTGAAGTTGGTTGCCAAGGTTGGTTGCAAGCTATTGCGCACGACAACGGAAGGGCCCGATGGCATAACTCCTCCGCTGGAAGAGATGCGGAAATGCGTGAGCGAAATACTTCCCGATCTGGTGGCGCAGAATGTGTGCCTGGCGATCGAGAATGGCCTGGTACCTGCGCGAACCCTTGCTGGCTTGATCTGTTCCGCCAATAGCTCCCATGTCGGCATCACGCTCGATACTGTCAATTCGCTTGCGATTCCCGAGGGAACCGAGCATGTGACCGCGATGTTGTCGGAACACGCAAGAAGTCTGCACGTAAAGGACTTCGCGGTGAAACGGCTATGGCACAGGATGGGTTTCTCCGTAGAAGGCCGGCCGGCTGGTGCCGGACAGTTGAACGTTCCCGAGCTCCTGGAAAGGGTTTCCGGAGGTTCCCCGGAGTCGAATGCCATCCTCGAGCTATGGCCGCCGGAACAGGCCACGCTCGAAGAGACCGTGCAGTTGGAAAATGCTTGGGCAGCACAGAGTATCTCGTACTTGCGACGCTACATTGCCAATTAGGCGTGAAGGAGAATTTCAATGGAGAAGACAGTGGTTATTGTTGGCGCGGGAGGAAAAATGGGTATCCGCGCCTCTGAGAAGATTGGTAGCCAGAGTTGCTATCGCACATTTCTGTGTGAGAAGGACGAAGCCAGGGCAGATGAACTGAGAGCAAGAGGCTTTCGTGTCGACCCGGTCGAGGAGGTATTGGGACAGGCGGATTTTATTGTGCTCGCAGTGCCCGATGAGGCGATAGGAAGCCTTTCTCATGCATTTGTGCCGAAGATGAAGCCCGGCTCCACGCTGATTGCGCTGGATGCTGCGGCTGCATATTTGGGCCAGATTCCGTCTCGCCCTGAGATTACTCAAATCATCACACACCCATGCCACCCGCCGTTCTTCACAGAGCAGGCCACACGCGAGGCGCGGGCAGACTATTTCGGTGGAACCGCCGTGCAAGACATCTTGGTTTCCTTGGTCGAGGGATCGGAAGAGGCCTTTATAGAGGGAACAGAAGTCTGTAAGACGATGTTCGCCCCGGTACGGAACGTTCATCGGGTCACTCCAGAGCAGTTCGCATTTCTGGAACCCGCCATGTCCGAACTTGTTGTGGCCACCGCCGCTACGCTGATGAAGGCGTCCCTCGATGCAGCAATCGCGAATGGCGTTCCCGCCGACGCCGCTCATGCGTTCATGGCCGGACACGCGCGAATCGCCATGGCCATCGTCTTTGGAGCCGAGAAGGCGCCGTTTTCCGATGCTTGCCAGGTTGCCATCCGTTGGGGCATGAAGGAGATCATCCGTCCCGACTGGCAGCGGGTCTTTGAACCTGAGACTCTCCGCCAGGCGATAGAGATCATGTTGACGAAGCGTGGCGAGGCCGCCCCAAAATAGACGCTGGAGTTCATGCGTTCTGCAGACACACGGAATCCCGGCACCTGAATCGATTGTGGCTCGATTGCAGAGGCGAGAACGAGGCAGGGCCGAAAGAGAACCGATGGGTGTCATTCTTGCCGTGGATGCCAGCGGGGTAATTGATCAGGCCAGGGCCATGGTCTCAGCCGGGATGCGAAAGGTCGGTGTCTTTAGCAAGTGAAAATGTCCGGTTTTCAAACAGTGGCTGGGACAGGCGATGAGCAGGGCAAGATCATTGTCGATGCCAAAGCCTGGCCAGCGCTGGAACCGGGCACGCACGGCGGAGATATGTCCAATATCGTTCCTTAAATTCACGGCCTGGGGCTAATGGCGAGAATGATACCGATGCCGGCGCGGATGGGTACAGTTTCTATGGACCCGTCCTCGGCCCTGCATATCCGCGCGCCGGAAGCGAAGGACATTAGGAACAGGACTTTCTGCAATTTTCCCGTTGGGGATTCGATTTGCGATTGGGGAGCGAACAGCCCCTGGAATTGGGCGCCGAACATTGGCGGAGCGCCAACAGATATCTGGAGGACAAGCGGAGAAAGGGTCGAACCGGCGTAGCCTTGCATCCTTTGCGCTCCTGGTGCTTGTTGTCTTGGTTTTTAACCCCGCGGCTCGGGCGCAAAGCCAGCCTTCGGCCGCGATCAAACCGCTGCCGCCAGTTCGCATTCACGCCGACGGGCATTCTCTGGAAACCGCCGATGGCCGTCCCTTCTTCTGGAAGGGCGACACAGCGTGGGAACTGATTCACCACACCACTCGCGATGAGGCCAGCTACTATCGCTAGATCTCCGGAGGCGCTGGGAGGGAGAACGTTTCCTGATGTCAAGAACAAGCGAGAGAAGCGTACAATAGTGCCATTTTCAAGCTCAAAAAGGAAATTCCGGATGACAACCTGGATGACCGCGAGCAGGCTCTCACTTTCCTGAATCCAAACAGAGAGGAACGGATGGGCTGTCGCTTAAATCGGGGAAAACTACAGCAGTTTTCCAGTTGCTGTGAGGCAAGCAATGAATCGCAAGAACAGATTCGTCATCATCATTGTTGCCGGCGTGAGCCTGCTGGCTGTTGCCGGCGCACAAGCCCCAAGTCTGAAGGATTCCATCGCGCAGTACGAACAGGAGGTCACAAAGGCAAGGTCCGATCACAAAACGCGTGAGTTGCTCATCAATCTCAATATCCTCGCCTCGTTCTATCGTCAGTCCGGCCAGTTGCGAAAAGCGCTCGACTGCCTCAATGAGGCGCTTCCTATCGAGCAGAAGGTGAACAGTGTGCTGGGCCAGGCAATGACCTTCAACACCATGGGCCGGGTCTACACCGATCTTGGGGAGGAAGACAAAGCCCTGTCGTATCTCAAACAGGCTCTGCCTTTGTGGCAAACGATCGGCCAGCGCACAGGCGAAGCCGATGCGCTCACTTATATCGGCCGCGTCTATAACAACCTCGGCCAGCGTGAAGAAGCGCTCAAGAACCTGAATGATGCCATGGAGATCTGGCACGACATTGACAACCCTGACACCTCAATATCCGCTCAAGCCGCCCCGTCGAGCCGGCCGTCCGGCCGGATCGCAAGAAGAATCGAAGCCGCGAAACAAAAATTCGCCTCGGCGACTTTCATCTCCAGCGCCAGTGCCGTTGGCGAGGCGGGAACGCTCGACAATCTCGGTAGAACGTACTCCGATGAAGGTCAGGGCTTTGAAGCGATCAAGTGCTTCGACCAGTCATTGCCACTCTTCCGTCAGGGTGGCGAGCGCGCCGGTGAGGCTCTTGTCCTGAACGACATGGGCCCGGCTTACGCCGAGGTCGGCCAAAAGCAGAAAGCCCTCGAGTCCTTAAACCAGGCCCTCTCCATCTGGCGCGAAATCGGCAGCCGCCAGGGCGAGGCGCTCACGCTCAACAACATCGGCCGCCTCTACCGCGACCTCGGTCAACAGCAAAGTGCGATGGACTACTACAACCAGGCGCTGCCTATCTGGCGCGAGGTGGGTAACCGCAGCGGCGAAGGGCTCGCCCTCAGTGACATCGGCCGCGCCTACGCCGATCTCGGTCAGCCGCGCAAGGCGCTCGAATACGCCGCTCAGGCCTTGCCCATCTTTCGCGAAACCGGCAGCCGCCGCGGCGAAGCCATGACCCTCAACAACATGGGCAGGGACCACTCCGATCTGGGCGAAGCCCAGGAGGCAATGAAGCTTGAGTTGCAGGCACTGGCAATCTGGCGTGAGGTGAAAGATCAGCGCAACGAGGCACAGGACCTCATGACCATCGCTTGGTCGTACTCGGCGTTTCAGCAGTCCGAGAGCTCTCTGGCCAGCGCTCTCGCCGCCCTATATCTGGCGAAGTCTGTGGGCGACCCAGAGGTCGAGGGCGCCATCGAAACCTCCTTGATGATGGGCTTCCGCAAGCAGCATCGCCTTGAAGAAGCAATCTTCTTCGGCTCTGAAGCGGTCAACTCCTATCAGCTGATTCGGAAAAACATCACCGGCCTCGACAAAAGTCTTCAGGCTGGCTTTGCGCAATCCAAATCCGGCGCCTATCGCATACTGGCCGAACTGCTCGTTGAAGCCGGGCGCCTCGGCGACGCTGAGCGGATTCTGGACCTCCTCAAGGAGCAGGAGTTCAAAGACCTCGTCCCCGGCTCTGCTCCGGGCACCGGTGCCTCCATTGAGCCGCTCAAGCCCTCGCCCGTCCAGCAAAAGATTGAATCTTTGCTCCCCGATCTCGAAAAGAAGGCCCGCGACATCGAAGAATGGAATCTCCAATCCGCTCAGTTGCAGGCCAATCCTGCGCGCACTCACGCCGACGATGAGCAGTTGAAATCGCTGGACGCGAACCTGCAGCAAGCGAAGTCGGCAATCCGCGATAGCTTCGACAATACGATCATTCCGGAACTCGACAAGCAGTCTGCCGCTGGCCAGCCCATTGCCGACTCCACGCAAAGCTATCTGCAAAGCGCACTCGCCAAACTCGGGCATAATGTGATCGGCATCCGCATCCTGCTCGGCGAAGATCATGCTTACGCGATCGTCGTCACAGCGAACTCGCGCCAGAAGTTTGAACTTCCCGCCTCCTCGGCCGATCTTCGCGGCAAAGCATTCGAGGCGCTCAAAGCCATTGGCTCGCACTTCACCGATCCACGGCCGCAACTGAACCGGCTTTACACCATGATCCTGGCTCCGCTTGAAGACGAGTTGAAGGCCATTGAAGCGGCAAGTGGAGCGCAAGATAACGTCCCCACACTGTTGTGGTCGCTCGACGACGCATTGCGTTACGTGCCTATGGGTGCGCTCTACGACGGCAACCATTACATGGTCGAGCGCTTCCACAATGTCCTTTTCACCCCCGAAAGCTACGGCCATATCACGGATGCGCCCATCCAAAGCGGCGATCCGCCCAAGGTGCTGGCCCTGGGCCTGTCGAAGAGCTACGACGGGTTGCCTGCGCTGCCCGGCGTCATTCCCGAGCTCGACTCGGTCGCACACGATCCTTCCATCCCCGACTCGCACGGTCCAATGCAGGGCAAAATTCTGTCTGACGAGCAGTTCACGCTGGCCGCATTGAAGACCGAACTCGGCTCCGGCAGCGTATTCCCTGTTGTTCACATCGCCAGCCACTTCGTCCTGATCGCTGGCATGGGCGATGAACCTTTCCTCCTCATGGGTGGCAACAACGTGGGCGACGCGAACGGCTTCGAGTGGAACCTCTCTGAGATGGAAAACTCGCCCGTTGCCTTCCACGGAACGCGCCTGCTGACCCTCTCTGCCTGTAGCACGGCGAAGGATTACAAATCCCGGAACGGCTTCGAGATGGACAGCCTGGGCATGGTTGCCCAGCAAAAGGAAGCTGAAGCCGTTCTCGCCACTCTGTGGGATGTGAACGATCTCAGCACCAGCCACATCATGAGCAACTTCTACGATCGCTGGGTCAAGAATCCCGCCAAGGGCAAGGCTGAAGCGCTGCGCCAGGCCCAGCTTGCTTTCCTGCACAGCGCTTCCTCTGCAACAGGTGCCAATACCGGTCGCGGTTTCGAATCCATCGACCAATCCTCGACGCGAACTTCCAGCCTCGGCTACGCCCATCCATACTACTGGGCGCCTTTCGTCATCATCGGCAACTACCAGTAGCGCACTCGGCCCATGAAAGGAACCTTATGACGAACTCATCGCTCCGTCTGTTCCCGCTCGCCGCTTCGCTGCTCGCAGCGGTTTTGTTTGCCCCATGCGTTCTCGCGCAGGAAGAGATCACTCCTCCCCAGGGCAAGGGGCACGTGGTTGTCTTCGTCTCCGGAATCATGGGCCCCAAGCACGACAAAGCCCTTTCCGAGGCCATCGCCGCCCTCGGCTACGATGTCTACATTTGCGACGGCCGGCAAATCGCAAGAATGCCGGGTGGCAATCTCCGCGCAGCCATTCAGGCCGCTCAGCAATCGCCACATGCCCTGCCTGGCAAAGTTGCGCTCGTTGGCGTATCTCTCGGCGGCGGGTTCTCGCTGGCCCTCGGCTCAGAATGGCCCGACGTTGTCGCGGTGGACATTGTTTGGTACCCCGCAACCGGTTTTGCCGCTAGGCTTCCCGGTTTTGCTAGGCGCATGTCTGTTCCGGTGCTGATGTTCGCCGGAGAGGCCGACCATTTTGAGAATTGCTGCCTGATCGAAACAGCGCGTGCTATTGAAACGAGCGCCAAGGCCAACAACGCGCCCTTCGAACTCGTTACCTATCCCGGAGCCGACCACGACTTCATCAAGGGAGGAAGAAACTACAATCCCGCCGCGTATGAAGATGCCCTCAATCGCACCGCGGTCAAATTGAAAGCGGCCTTCGCCGGTCAAAGCAGCACGTCAATTGGTGCCAGGCAGAGTTCCGATAACTAGACTGGTTTTTATGATGTTATAAGGCAAGCCCTGCAGGTTGGAACCAAGCCAGGAAGTTATCGAAGCTGATTTCGGCAAGCAACTCTCCGATGAGACCGTAGCTTTCCAAAAAAAAATACCACATTAAATCATGAAGAGCACTAAGTGGCAAAAATGGGTAGTGGGCCTCAATATCCTGGATGGGCCGGTCAAACTCGTGCCCGTAGTTGCACCGGTACTCTGGTTGCTTGGTTGTTCTCTTCTTGATTCCGGTTCTTTTGCATAAAAAGCAAGCCGATTATCCTCCTTCAGTTGATGAGCATGTTCTCAGGGTCTTCGGACGACTTGCGTTTATGATCTTTGCGTTGACCATCTGAGGGCTGCTGCCGCTCTGGGGTTTTTCCTCGCCATTCAGAACTTAACCGACAAACAGCATGTTAGGCCCGCTGCCGTGTGCGCCAAAGCCAGTACCTGGACCAGTCGAGCAGCAGTAGGCCGAGGATCAGGTCAATTGGCTGCCAGTCCGCGCGGTGCATCCGAACCGGCATGATCGGATGTCGATGTAAGTAGCGGGATTTGTCACCGAGTGGTAGACAACAGCCTGTGTGGCAAGGTTTCGCTATAGGTTGGCTACAGTGCCATATGTTCGGCATGGTTCTGGCCAAAGGTGAGGTGACAGGTACAACCCAGTATGCCTGCATGGGCGAAACAGAGACCGCATTGTCTGGCTGTGCGGTGTTCTCGCCGTGGGATTAGTGGGCATTACTTCCAGCGCTTTGGGCGCCTGGCTGGGGCTCGGGCGGAAACTGAGCTGCGATCCATCCCGATAAACCGGTTATCTTCCATGCCTCCCGGTGAGCGGCCACATCTTTGAACTGGACCAGCCGGTCATGAGGCACGGCCGCGGCGATCTTGTCTCTCGCAGGCGGGAATGTATCCGGATCATTCATGATCTGCTGGACACGAACTGCGCGGTCTTGAAGCTGGGACAGATAAGTGACCGGATCGAGCATGGAAACCTTGTTCAAAAAGTCGGAGGTCAGAAGGCTTGCGCGCTGTTCTTCCGGAACCAGCGGCGACGTTTTCAGCCAATCGGGCCAGTCTCCCCAGGGATTGAGCAAGTCGAGCGCTCGAATACGGGGGTCGGCCACCGCTGCCAAAATCGCAATCGAACCGCCCGATCCCTGTCCCCACATGCCAACCTGGTTCGCAGTCAGATCTCCGCGTTGCGCAAGGTAGTCAAGGATCAACTGAACGTCGTGCACAGAGGAGCCCAGAGACTCCTGTAATTCGGGGATGAACCACTCCCTCATGGGGCGGCCGCGAAAGCGTTCGCCGGTCAGTGCGGACACAAATCCCACCGCCGCCAATCCATTGCGTGTGGCGCGCTTGCACCATCCATCGTCCATGAAGCGATCGATTTCGGATGGAAAGCCATACAAGTAAAGTACGACCCGAGGTCTCTCCACTCCATGGGGTTTGACGACATACATATCAATAGGATCGCCGCGCCGCCACTCCAGACGAACCTCTTCGCGGGAGTATGTCGGGGTGTCCATCTTTCCCAGCAAGGCTCCGTTGAGAAGCGGCTTGAGAAGCGACCGATCTACAGGCAGTTTCGTCCAGTCCTCGGCTTGCCGTTTCTGCGGCGTCGCGGCGGATGAGCTGCTTGCAGCTTTTGCCGGAACGGCGGAGGAAAACTGATCTGTTCGTTGTGCGTCGCAACTGCCTGCCGTCAGACTGGCGAAGATGGAGAGGAACACAATACTACGGAACATGGACCCTCGGCGTGAGATGTTGGGATTGAACTCTTACAGGTGCGTTGAATCTGCGCATGGAAAGTCGCCTGAACGGACGCGGTTGAAGGAGATTCGTGTTCAGTGTAAATGAAGATGGGCAGGCCGGCTTACTTCAGTCGGCCTGCCCATAATTCGTTGAGTGGTGCGTGCGAAGTTACTGGCGCTCTCCGGTGTTGCCGAGTTGGGTGGCATTGTCGGTGTTGTATTCTTTGTCGGATCCGACGGAGTAAACGAGTCCGCCTACGTCGCCGCCGCACTCAGCAACGGAGCCCACTCCGTTGGCAGGCTGGCCTGTGGCCGAGCCCGTTCCGAAGCACGGGAAGGTGACGTTCGGAGGCGCAAAGTGAGAGCGAACGATCTGGAGCTGAGCAACCGGCACAAAGTCGGGTTGCGTTGACGACAGGAACTTCGCAGCCGAACTAACCAGAGCCGACGCGGCGCTATAGCCGGTGCCGCTTTGATCCGATACCAGACGCAGAAGAGACCAGATCGGATAGGTTCCATCCTTGACATGCGACAGGGTCACATTGCTCAGTAACTCGTTGCTGCTGGTGGGAATAAGACCATCCGACCAGGTTTCCTGGATGGGATCGACGCCGTCAACCGTAAGGTACTTGCCGGTTTGAGCGGTAGCATTCTTGAAGTTGGCCGCACTCCAGAATGAGTAACCAAGACTGTCGGCATTGTTGAGGACTGCGGCGACTTCGTCGCCGGTGCCGATGGCGCGATAGCGGCCGGCGTTGGTGTTGGTGTTGCCGCTGAATTTCCGGCCCAAACTCGCCGCTGTTTCAACGAGAGGATTCAAGTTAAACGCGCCTGAGGCGCAATGGTAGGGGGGAAAGGATGCTCCGGCAGTATTTGCATTAAACGCGGCAAGCCCTACATCCTGCGATGTCCGGAGTTCAAGACTGTTCGGAATCGCATATTCCATGGTGTTGTAGGTTCCGGAAAGGGGCTCGCGGACAAAAACGGTTGAGCCGCTGATCCCTGCGGCAGTCTGGAGCGCCAGGTCGGACGTTCTTCCGTAAGTGCCGTCCAGATAGCCGGCGAGGGTGGCGCGGTCGATATTCGAGACCAGGAGGCTGCCAAAGCCGGCTTCATTCGACGGGTTCACGAAAACCACGATGGGAACGGCGCCCACCGGAGTCACGGTATAAGTGCCGGGCAAGGTGGCGCCGCTGATCGGATCAGTCCCCGTCAAGTTGAAACCGAAAGCGTGGAAGGCGCCGGAGCCGGACAGAGGTGCTTCTTCAATGTCGTTCCCGATTTCCGGGTTGGCGCCAGAACCCTGATAGCCGAGGCCGAGATACTGCGATCCTGTGGTAACCGGAGTCCCGCAGGCGGTCAAAGCGCGCATCATGGCAAAGGCCGCATCCTCGGGACGAATATCGGTTGCGGCGACATTGACCGGCTTGCCGTTGATTGCAGATATGACGGACGCGGGCAAATTGGTGTCGGTAAAGCCCACCAGGCTGCCTGCGCCGGTGCCAGGAGTGCCGTTTACCACAATTGTGCACCGGGGACTTGCGAAGAAGCAGCGGTTGCCGACCACGGAGTCAGTGTTGAGGTAGATGTTTACCACCGAATCAGTGCCCGGAGCGGCGCAAGTATTGCCGCCGACGGTGCCAGGAGTCCAGGTGACCCACGGCTTGGCCGAGTCTGTGTTGTCGGTAGAAACACGTGTGTCCTGTAGCTCGATGACGCCCGAGCCCGCCGTCCAGTTGCAGCCGGCGGTGGTGGCCGACGCCTGCCCCAGTTCCAGCCACAGCGCCGAGGAACCAGCCGCTGCCAATTGCAGCGTCTGGGCGTGAAGGTTGGCCGCGACGAAAACAACCATCGCAGCGACTGCAACTAGCGCCTGCTTCATTTTCATTCTGCTGCTCCTAGTACTGCCTGTGTTGCGCGGCTCTCACGCGGGGAGGAGAACACCGCTTGATGACAAACCTAGGGCTAACTCAGAACCGCTACGGCTCGATGCCCAAAACATCCGCAGAAACCCTTATACGTTCAACCTCCAAAAAACATTTGAATTTCCGGTGTAATTCGGTGTAATTCATTGAAAATTTACACGCACCTGCGAGCGCTCATTTCCGGCACGCGTCGATGCACTTTCACTCTCCGGAATGCAACATGGATGATTGCGTAATTGTTACTGGAATAATAAAAACATTTGTCACAGACTCGACTTCATTCGACATCTACATGGAATTGAAATTCATGCTATTTTCACGAGCATGCTTAAACCCGCCGACGTAGTATTGCGCTTAGACCTGCAGATGCCGTGTTGACGAGAGAAGAGCCTTCTCCAGAGCCGCACCGCCCAATCGAGCAGGGTTTCAATCGAAATAATGAATTCAGGATTTCAATCGGCGCATCGCAGGAAGTTTCGAATGGTTATCGAGTGCAACAGGGAGGGTTTGTGAAGATTGCACTAACCCATGCGCTGGCCCTGGAAGAAGGTTATTTGGGGAGCTTGGGAGGCTTGTTTTCAACTATGAATATAGGATGGGAAATGTCCTCCGATAAGCTTCACTCGATCACGCAAACCCCGCAAGCGGTGGTTTGGGCTCAATGCATCAAAGCATTGTCCAATTCGCTAAGAACCCATTCCATCCTCTGATGAATAAGCCAAATCGGCCTACTCAGGCTAGTTGCGACTGAAGTGAGGAGCTAATCTGTGATTGAACTCAAGTCATCCAATATACCGACATTTGTGAAGGGCTTTCAGCGCCATATTCTGCTTGCGGGTGTGGTGTTCCTAAGTTCCTCGAGCGTACTGCTCCTCTCCGGGTGCAGTTCGGCATTTACCGGCGGCCATTCGCAGCCGCTGGGCGCAGTAGAAGTTAGTGGGATCACCGGCGTAGTGCATGGCGGCCAGCAGGCAGTTACCACCTCGGCGGTGCAGATCTACGAGGTTTCAGCTGCAGGGGCCGGTTATGGCGCTGCCGCCATGCCGGTTACAGTGGACGGAACGACGACCGGAACGGTTGTGAGCACGTCGACGGACACAAGTGGCAACTGGACTTACCCCACATATACTTGTGCATCCACGTCGGATGAGCTTTATGTAGTATCGTCAGGCGGCAACCCCGGTATCTCGGCTGGCACCGATAACACCTCTCTGGCCTTGGCGGCCGCGTTGGGTCCGTGCAGCAACATCAAAAACGTCGGCTTCGTCGTCATCAACGAGGTAACAACTGTCGCCACCGCATATTCGCTTGCCGGCTTCATGAGCGATTATCTTCACGTCGCAACCAGCAGCACGAACACAGTCGGGTTGACAAATGCCTTCGCGACCTTCAACAACCTGGTGAACCTGAATACCGGTAACGCGCTCACGGTAACGTCGGCTTACGCCACTCCGCCTGCCAACGCTCCCCCCGACACCTTCCGGAGCATCGTTCCGTACGACACCATCAATACCCTCGCGGACGTTCTGGCCAGTTGCGTCAATACTGACGGCGGTAGCACCGTTGGCCAGGGCGGCACGGCCGGCGCCTGCGCCAGCCTCTTTGCCATCACGGGCAACAAAACAGATGAAACGACCCTCGACGCGGCGCTCTACATTGCGCACAATCCAGGTCTTCCCAACGGCGGACAGAACAAAATCTCCGCGTTGTACAACCTGGTGAATGCGCAAGCTCCCTTCCAGCCCACGCTCGGCGAGGCTCCGAACGACTTTACCCTGACGCTCAACTTTACGGGCGGCGGTCTGGGCGGAGTCAACTCGCACAGCCGCTCGGGCGCATCGACTATGGCGATCGACCAATCGGGCAATGTCTGGATCCCCAACGGCGACCGAGTGTCAGTCACCGAACTGAACAACCTGGGAGCACCGCTCTCGCCTACCACTACCATCACTGACGTGGGCCCAAGTTACCTGCCCATTGCCCTCGGCGGATGGGGCGCGACGTATAGCGGTCTCCTGTCTGTGCCTAACCAAATCGCGATCGACCAGAATGGCAACGCATGGGTGGCCGACGCGTCGAACTGCCTGGTCGGGTTCGAATCCACAGGCACTCCGCTGAGCACAACCCCCTACACCGGGGTTTGCGATGGGAAAACCGGCACAACGGGTGTCGCGGTCGATAGCAACAACCAGATATGGATTGAGGCGGGCCAGTTCATAAGTTCCGCTACGGTTTCCGGAAGCACTGTTACTCGCGTTTCCGGCTTCCCGGTTACCAGCGGCTTTGATGCCCTGGATGGCTTCCTTGGCCCGGATTACCTGGGCAATGTCTGGTATGTCGACTCGGGGAACGGCCACTTCGGCGCCTTGACGAACACGGGAGGTGCCTATACCTCATCCAGTCAAGCCGATCTTTCCGGCCCAAGTGGTCCTGCGGCGTTTGGCGCAGGGAACATCTTGTGGATCCCACAGGGTCTGGCCGGAACGAATAACATACAACCGGTCAATGCGACGCTTGCGTCCATCAACACAATTCCCACGGCCTATCTGCCAAGTTCCGAGAGCACTCCATCCGGCATCGCGGCGGATGGAAAGAGTTATTTCTACATGACGAACCAGGCGGGCGCTCTCAACTCCGGGTGCAGCGTAGAGAGTCCGGACAACCTGACAGTCCTTAAATCGACCGGCTCTCTTGTATCGCCTTCTTGCTTCGGTTACGTGGGCGGTTCCGCTTTGACGTCGCTCAGCTCGCCATCCGCGGTTGCCGTGGATCAATCGGGCAATGTGTGGGTCGTCAACGAAGACAATGGCAATCCTGCCGCTTCAGGCCAACTGGGCAACGGCTCAGACGATTCGAATGTGACCGAATTTGTCGGCCTGGCGACTCCGGTCAATCCAGTCCTTTCTCTGGATGCAAAGAACGGAAGCTACGGCGCCAAACCCTAAGTGGGGGTTGAGGATGCTGGTGTAATTTGCGTGGCTGTCGGGGCCGTCTAGATTGCCCCTGCAGATTGAAACATAGGAACAGCGTTTGGCGCACCTGTAGTCAGAATTACTCGGTGCGCCAAACGAGTGAATCGGATTCTCCCGGAAGACGGACAGGTTCAAACGTCGACCGGGACAACCTGAGAAGATTCACGACGCGGGCTTGGTCTATCTCGAAGAACAGGCCCCGGCGCTAACAAAAGCCAAGGCAGTATTCACCCTGGCTCTTAAGGAGAACCACTGTGAAGAAGTTCGGATACATCCTTCCCGTAGCGTTGCTCATTCTCGCAACCACTCTGCCGCTTTATGCGCAAATCGGCTGCACGGACTCACCTGAGAATCCAACCGCCGTGCTCGGTCTCATTGTGAGCGCTGCAAGCTTCGGCTTTGTGCAGGTCAGAAATCGCATCAGGGCCCGCAAGAGCTCTGACGACAAGTAGTCGCATCTGGCTGGAAGATGGCCAGTGCAGAATGTACACACTCATCGGCGCCAGCCCTGCCAGAGTACCGGCTGGGCTGGGCGGGTGCGCCCTGCCGCCCCTGAGTCGCATGGCACTCGCAGCACTGCTGATTCGCCCCGGCGCGTCTTTGGTGCCGGACTCCGGTTCGCGTACGGAACGTGCCACTCAGTCAGTAGCGTTTCAAACGTCATTTAAGCAGCAATTAGTCAGTTGTCCATATCGCTATGTCAGGAGTTCCATTGATTACCGCATTCCGCTCCGGAGCATTCGCAAGACTCCGGCCGTTGCGCAGTCTGACGCTTTTTTCATTCACTCTCGTCTTTGTGATGCTTGGCGGGTGCGGCGGCACGATTAAACCTCAAATCGGGCCTATTGAATTTACGAACGCCAGCGGGGTAAGTGTGCCAGCTGTGACGTCACTGGCTGTCAACGGACAGGTTTATCTGATTGTGACCGTTACAAACGACGACCAACTTTTAGGCGCGAGTTGGACAGTAAGTTGCGGTAGCGAGGTTCCCCCTGGCGGCACCTCGATCGACACGTCCTGTGGCACTTGCAACCCCGCGCAAACGGCCAGCGGCCCGGTTCCGCTCTACCCGTCCACAGGCATCATTACCACTTACAATGCGCCTCCCACAGTCCCAAAGGGAGGGACTGTGACCATCACAGCGCACGCCACGGCCCTGCCGTCGGTCACCTCGAGCGTCACCCTTACCATCGTTGCGACACAGGCCAGTGTTGATCCTGCGACATCGAGGGGACGAAAAGAACCTCCGGCGCAAATTGCCAAACTGGCGAATACATCGTCGGCAAGCGGTGTCACAGGAAGGGCGCCGAGTTTAGAACTATAGGGCTTTGCATTGCTGGAGATGGCGACCGGCTCGAAAATCCAAAAGGGAAATCAATTGAAAAGCTTCAAGGAAATCGGGGTCCCCGGAGAACAGAGTATCTTACCGCTGGTAAGTACAAATCCTGGTGCGGATTGCCTGGCCGTTTACGGTGATGGCAAGTCAGTTTCTAACATGCGTCGCGGATTCTTGCCGGGCTCGATGGCGTTGCCGAGTGCTTTGCTTGCATTGTTCCTGTGCTTCGTCTTCTTCGGACTCAGTGGATGCTCGTTGTCCAAGCCGCAGCTTGGCCCGATTTCCGTTACAGATCCCAGCGGAGGCGTCCAGGGGCAACTTATTTCAGTAATCGTTAATGCTACTGTGGCCGTTAGTGTTCCGGTTAGCGAAGACGGCACGAATCTGGGCGTGGACTGGAGCCTGACTTGTCTCGGCAGCTCCGTTGTTACTTACACGACGAATGTCTGTGGAACGTTGAATCCCGTCCATGTGGGCAGCAACATCAACATGCTTTACACCGCCCCGGCGTATGTCCCCATCGGAAATACGGTGACTTTGACTGCGGCGGTGACCAGCGACCCGTCCCAGCAGTCGAGTATCACCCTAACGATCCTGCCGCAGCCCATCACTATCGCATTCCTTAGTGCGAGTCTGCCTCCGGCTGCCATGGGCGCCAGTGAAACGGGATTTCCTTCAACGGCACAGATCGCCGCGACCGTAACCAACGATCCCATCGCAGCTGGCGTGAACTGGACGGTTACCTGCGGCAGCAGCTCGTGCGGCTCGTTCAGCTCCGCGCTGACCGCCAGTGGCAGCGCGACGGCCTACACTGCGCCCGCCACGATTCCTTCCGGTGGCACGGTGACCGTAACTGCGACCTCGGTCGACGATCAGACCAAGACGATAAGCGCGAAGATTGCGATTATGCCCGTCGCGGTAAGCGTTTCGTCCCAAACCATCACTGTTCCTGAGAACGCTCCAACGGCCTTGATCGCAACAACCGCTTATGATGCGTCCAACGCTGGCATCGACTGGAGCGCACCGGTCTGCGGCACGCCGGGTGCATGCGGTTCCATTTCACCGGCGCACACTGCGAGTGGAGTTGCGGCCACCTACACAGCGCCGAAATCAATTCCCGCCGGCGGTTCGGTGACGGTCATGGCCACGTCGACCTTCTGCAACCAGAACCCAAGTTCTTGCTCCGGCGACCCCACGGCGGATGCGACCGTCACCGTCACGATCAACGTGCCACCACCGATCACCGTGAATGTCGCGGCAACGGACAGCTCGATGCAGTTGAGAGGGTCAACAACCCTGACTGCAACAGTGGCCAACGATTACAGCAACTCCGGTGTGACTTGGCAATGCAGTCCCGGGTCTTGCATCCCCGGCGCCAGTACTTCGCAGCCTTACACGACAACCTTTACGGCGCCCGCCGTCGCCCCGCCCAACAATACGGTGACGGTCCAGGCAACTTCGATCGCGGATACCACCAAGACGGGAACTGCCACCATCGCCATTGTCCCAACCATCTCCGTGGCGTTTACAGCGAAGCCATCCACAGTGACAGCGGGCGTGCCCGCGACATTCAGCGCGACCGTCGCCAACGATGTTGCTCCAGGTGGCCTGGATTGGACGGCAACCAACTGCGGGGCCTCGAACTGCGGTACATTCAACTCCGGGAATCCAAGTGCACCGAATCACAGCGCGAGTGGTGCCAGCATCACCTATACCGCCCCGATCCAGCTGCCTGCGACCACGGTGACGATTACCGCGACATCGACGGCTTCCGAGACAACGTCCCCGGTGCAGTCGGCTTCCACGGCAGTCTCCGTAACACCAGTCACTTATGTTCACTTCGTTCCCTTTGCTCCCAGCGCACTTCCGGTTGCAAACCCCTCCTCGCCAATACTCGTCAATCTGGTTGCCGTTGCAGCCAATGACGCAACTAATGCAGGTGTGGATTGGTCCGTATGCTCTGCTGCGTCCACATGTGGGGAATTTCAGGTAACCCCGGCAATTCCAGCTACGCCTACAACGCAGGCCATCCCTCCCGTTTACTCAGCCACCTTGCATGCCGCGAGCGGCCAGACCGTCAGCTACCTGCCTCCCACTGCGGTTCCCAGCACTGGAAATGTGACTGTTACGGTCACGTCCACTGCCACCAAGAGCGCCAGCGCAGCCGCCGTAATCGCCATGACAAACGATATGTCCGGAGTGACCGGCGTGGCTCTGAACGGTAAAGTGCAGGTCGGTAACCAGCCGGTGTCTGGAGCGACCGTTCAACTCTTCGCCGCAGGGACCACGGGCTACGGTTCCGCTTCGTCTCCGCTGGTCATCTCGAACGGCGGCACGATCGTCACAACCGGCACAGACGGAAGCTTCATCATCCCAGCCGGCTACACATGCCCCGCCCAAACCACGGAACTGTATCTCGTGGCACTGGGTGGCGCTCCCGGCGGGACAACGAACAATCCCCAATTGGGGCTAATGACGGCGATTGGTCAGTGTAGCAACTTGAATTCGTCGGTCTCGCTCATTCTGAACGAGGTCACCACGGTGGCTTCGACATGGGCGCTGGTGCCGTTCACTAGCACTGACTATGCCCACATCGGCTCCGGCAGTTCCAACTACACCAATGGTTTTGCCAACGCTTTCGCGACGGTAAACAACCTGGTGGATGTCACAACGGGCCTGGCTTTCTCGGTCACTCCCGCGGGCTATGGCACAGTACCCCAGGCTGAGATCAATACCCTCGCCGATGTCATCAACACCTGCGCTGTAACCGTTGGTGGAGCGCCGGGCGATGGCAGTCCCTGCAGCGCCTTTTTCGAGGCATCCAACGTCAGCCCTTTGGGCATGGGAATTCCGGGCAATTCGCCTACCAGTATTCTTCAGGCCGTGCTTGAGGTGGCTCAATACCCGAGCAATCTATATAGCGCGCCCAGCAGCGGTACACCGCTCTACAACCTGGCATCCGCCATGGCGAATCCACCCTTCACTCCAGTTCTGACTGCGGCTCCGAACGACTGGAGCATCGCGCTGAGTTTTACCGGCGGCGGACTGGGCGGCGACGGGAGGGCCAGTCCGGAATCCTCCTCAATGGCGATCGATGCGTCCGGCAATGTCTGGATTGCCAATACAAGAATCTCGAGCGTATCGGAATTGTCCAACCTTGGTGCTCCCCTGTCGCCATTCACCACGGGAAAAACGCTTGCCTCTGCGGGTGGATTTACGGGCGCAGGTTTGAATTATCCCCAGCAAATTGCCATCGATCCGCAAGGAAACGCCTGGACTCTCAATGGTGACAGTTCTTTGAGCGAGTTCAAATACACCGGCGAGGCAGTGACCGGCAGTCCATTCAGTGGCGGGGGCACAATGGCCGGCAATGGTCTGGCAATCGATGGAAACGGCTTTGTGTGGGTAACAAACATCGGTTCTCCCGGTGACGTGGCTGAATACGCGGGATATGACGCGGAGGTCAATGGGAACCCGGTCGCCAACGGAACTCCCGTGTCTCCCGCCGGAGGCTATGTGAACGGTATCAATAGCCCGGATGGGGCCATTGCCGTCGATGGCTCGGGCACCGTCTGGGTCTTGAATGGCGGCAACTATGCTGCGGCAGAGTTGAGCAGCACAAACGGCGCGCTGCTCCAGACCGACTTCGGATACCTTGTCAACTCCACGACAGGCAAGCTCATGATCCCTCTCGAAAGCGTCCTCAGCGCCAGCGCATTTGGCAATTCCATGGCGATTGACAACGCCGGGGACGTCTTCATTCCGAATCCCAACACGAGTGGCAGCGCACAAATCTATGAGCTCCTTGCCGGCGGATCGACCGCGACTGACGGCGGAATTGGACAATCGCTCAGTTTGCCAATTGCGCCTGTATACGCGCCCATAGCCATCGACGGATCGGGGCACCTGTGGCTGGTGACCTACCCCAACACAAACAATGGGGAACCATCCGCGGTGGCAGAGCTAAACGCTTCGGGGACGTCTCTCAATTTGAACCAATCCGCTCCAGGGTTTGTAGGTCCGAATATCAGCGATGGCCCTGCCGGCATAGCCGTGGATAATTCCGGCAATGTCTGGGTGCTGATCGACACGAATAGCAGCACAGTGACGGAGTTTATCGGGGTGGCAACTCCGGTGGTGACGCCCTTGGCTCTGGGTGTGCAGACGAAGAGTCTCGGCAAGAAGCCGTGACGGGCCAGCATGGATGTGCCGGGCCGGGTAACTCCCGTTCAAGCCGGATGGGAACCTGGGTACCCAGGGACATATGTTCGTCGCTGGGGTGGTGAACCGGCGCCGGAATTGGGTGTTCCGGCCCGGAGTGGGTACGAGGCAAGATCAAGGAGAACGTTAGATGATTAAGGCCAGAAGAATATTGGGCATCCTGTTGCTAGCTGCCAGCGTGATTGGCGCGCAGGCGCAAAGCGCCACCAACCAAACCACCACCAAGCCCGCCAAGGTTAAGCACAAGACCCAGGTGCAGTTGGAGCAGGATCTTGAGAACCTGAGCGAGAAGTACGATCGGCTTGAGCGTGAAATGGCGCAGTTCAAGGCCGACGCCGAGCGTCGCGAGGCGGAGTTGAAAGCGGCAAACAAGCTTGCGGTCACCGCGGAGGCAGCGGCAGAAGCCGCAGCCAACCAGGAGAAGCTGCGTACGGAGAGTACGCTTGAGTCCGCTGCCAGGGAGAACGAGGCAATCACTGGCTTGCAGAGCGCTGTCTCTGATCTGAAGATGAACTCCGCTTCTCTCGCCGATACGATCCAGGCCGATCAGAAAAGGGCCGAAACGCCGAATGTCATTCCTTTCATGGGAATCGGCCTGAAGCCTGGTGGGTTTCTCGCGGGCGAGACTGTATCGCGTCAGCGGGGCATCGGTGGCGACGTGAATACGGCGTTCACGAGCATTCCTTTCGCCGGTCAGAGCGCCGGCATGCTGTCCGAGTTCAATGCCAGCGGCCGTCAGTCGCGCATCTCGCTGCTGGCCGAAGGGAAAATGGCTCATAGCACATTGCGCGGCTACTTTGAGGCAGACTTCCTCTCCGCGGGAACAACCTCCAGTGACAACCAGAGCAATAGCTATACGCTTCGTCAGCGTCAGGCATGGGCGCAGGCAGACCTGAACAGCGGCTGGACGCTCACCGGCGGGCAAATGTGGTCGCTGGCAACTGAATATAAATCCGGTTTGACCAATACGAAGGAAGCAGTCCCGCTCACCATTGATGCACAATACAACGTAGGCTTCACGTGGGAGCGTCAGTATGGATTCCGCGTGGTCAAGAATCTGAATAACAGGCTCTGGGCGGGTGCTGCGGTTGAAGAGGCGCAAACGCTCAACATCGGGGGCCACAACCTGCCCGCGCTGCTCTATCAACAAGCCGGCAACGGTAGCGGCCTTTACAACTCCACCGCCAACTACACCTTCAACTATGCCCCGGATCTGGTTGCTAAGATCGCCTACGAACCGGCTTTCGGTCATTTTGAGTTGTTCTCGATCGGGCGCTTCTTCCGTGCCCGTGCGTTTCCGAACGCGCTTCCCGAGCTGACTACCACTTCTTACGGCCCAACTACGCCGAGTGCGGCGGGCGCATTCACCTCCAAAACCGCGGGCGGAGGACTTGGCCTGAACGCTCGTGTGCACGCGTTCGACAAGAAGCTGGAGATTGGCGCTCATGGGCTGGCCGGAGATGGACTGGGCCGTTACAGCACATCCACACTTCCTGACGCGACGGCCCATCCCGATGGCACTCTGGAGCTGCTGACTGGCGGTTCCGCTCTTGGGTCTCTTGAATGGCACGCTACGTCGCGCTTCGATACCTATGCCTACTACGGCGGCGAATATGTCAAGCGCGCCTTTTATCCGACCGGTCTTTTCGTCACCACGCCTCCCAAGCTTTCCACCGACCCGCCGCTGGGTCAGCCGATCCTCGACGGTTATGGTGCTCCAACCAACATCGTCCTTGGCTGCTCCACGGAGGTCTTGCCCGTTTCTTCCGCCAACGGCGGCGGCGATGTACCGGGCTCCGCGTTGGGTTGCACGGCGGACAACCGCAACATTCAGGAAGGGACCTTGGGCGAGTGGTACCGGTTCTACAAGGGCCCCAAGGGAACCTTGCAGATGGGGTTGCAGTATTCCTACGCTGTCCGGCACACATGGCAGGGCGTCGGTCTCGCGGCAAACCCTGTTACTGGCGCCCCCGCCATTACCGGCTCTCCGAAGGCAATTGACAACATGTGGTTCACCTCGTTCCGGTATTACCTGCCCCAGTAGACGTAAACGTGGACAGCAGACCGGATGCTGAACTGTATTCCTCCGGCAAAGCGCAAGGCAATAGGAGTTCCAGGAAATGTTTCGACCGTTCTCTATCTTTGTTCCTGTCCTGACGGCGCTGATTCTTCTCGGCACGGCATCCGCTGGTGCCCAGAGCAACGCGCCCGCCGGTGCCCAGAGCAATGCACCAGAAAATGCCCAGTATGGGCGTATTTCAGGGCAGGTCACCGATCCTCAGGGAAAGGCCATTTCCGGTGCTTCGGTGCAAGTGGTCAATCCGGAGGGAACGTTCCAGCGCGATACCAAGACAGACGCTTCCGGCGCATATTCGGTAGCCGACCTGCCTCCGGGCGCCTATCTGCTTGTGGTGGCGGCGGAAGGGTTCGAAATTGCAACCACCAATCCGCAGACGCCGCTGACGCTTGCCGCCGGTCAGACACTCACCATAAACCAGCAGATAGTTGCCGTAAAAGCAGCGAGCAGCACTGTCGTGGTGGAAGGCGGAGGTGGCGGCCAGATCGAGTTGGAAACCGCCACCATCTCCGGCACCATCTCGAACAAGGAAGTTACGAGTCTGGGCCTGAATGGGCGCAATTTCTCGCAGCTCATCACAACGACACCCGGCGTCAGCAATCAGACTGGCCAGGACGAAGCCAAGGTCGGCATCGCGGGCAGTGCCAAGTTCAGCGTGAATGGCGGCCGCGTCGAGTACAACACTTTCGTGGTGGACGGAAGCGACGTTCTGAACACCGGGATCAACGCCAGCCGTGGGCAGGGCGAACCGCTGATCGTCTACCCGAGCATCGATGCGATCCAGGACATCCAGGTGCTCACCTCCAACTATGGCGCGATGTACGGCAAGACCGCATCCGGAAGCGTCATGGTCACCAGCAAGTCGGGCGCCGGCCAGTTCCACGGCAATATGTACGGGTTCGTCCGCAACGAGATGTTCAATGGACGCAATTACTTCGACGCGCCCGGACGCACCCCGCTCTACCGCAGGCAGGATTACGGTGGAACCATCGGCGGGCCGCTGTTCATCCCCGGCCGGTACAACACGAAGAAGGATAAAACCTTTTTTTTCTTCTCCGACGAACTGCGCCTGGAAAAGACTCCTGTCGCCTATAACCAGGCCGTTCCCACTTTAGCTGAGCGCTCAGGCGACTTCAGCGATGTTTGCCCGCCAAACGCGGCGGAAAGCACAGGCGTTTATTATCCCTATTCAAACAAATACAAGAATCCCGACGGCACGCTGGAATACCCCGATTGCCCGGTCCTCGGGCCTGACAGCACTGGGCAAAACCCGGGCTTTCCCTACGCGCGCGCCAATGTGAATTATCTGGCGGCCGCGATGCTCGCCACCAATACCATTCCGCTTCCGAATTCCACTATCGGCTGCAACACAACCAATTCGACAGCGCTGGCCCGCTGTTACATCGCTTCCGTCTCGCCCGCAACCTACTGGCGCGAAGAATTGTTCCGCATCGATCACAATCTGACCCCGAGCCAGCAGTTGTCCTTCCGATACATTCACGATGCGTGGAATACGACGACGCTGACCCCGCAGTGGGGCGTGGTGCAAAACAGCTTTCCTACCGTGGAGAACCAGCTGATTGGCCCTGGTCTGGATATGGTTTTGAACCTCACGCAAACATTGCCCCACGTATTTCTCAATCGCATTACTTTGGCATACTCGGTTTCCCACATATCCCTGGCTCCAGAGCCCGGCCCCGGAGTGACCTCGCTGGCCAGGCCCTCGATTCTCGATGCGCCCTGCCAGACAGTGACCGGCGGTTCTCCAACGCCGCCTAATCCTGACAATCCCGCGCAGGTGCTTACTGAGTGCCCCATGGGCTATATCTTCAACAATGGCTTCGGGGGAAAGATGCCTGGACTGGAGTTCCAGGGCAACAACGGCGCCTACGGCGGTCATGGTTTTGCGGCGGACACAGGTTACGCCCCGTGGAACATGGCGAACCCCACCTACGTGCTGCGCGATGATGTCAGCAAGACCCTCGGCAAGCATACGATTCAGTTCGGCATTGAAGCGGTCTTGGCTCAGCAGAACGAACTGAGCGCGGTAAGCGGCGCCAATTCGGGAGATATTCAAGGCCTGCTCACCTTCAGCAATCAGCAATCGAGGAACACTTCCAACAACGCCTTCGCGGACTTTCTGGCCGGTCCCGGAATTGCTCCCCTGGTTCCGTATCCCGGCGGCGGCGGCTCCACGGCCGAATACGGCAGCCAGACCACCGCCATCAAAAGCTTTCAACAGGACAGCGGTCAGGGACGATACTACGACCGCTACAAGCTGGCCGAACTGTACGTGCAGGATGATTGGCGCATGACCAGCCGTTTGACGCTGAATGCCGGCTTCCGCGCCAGTCTGTTCGGCACCTGGTACAACGCCAAAAACACTGCGTATAACTGGGAACCGCAGGCCTACAACCAGTCTGTAGGCGCATCCATCTATGTTGATCAGAACAACGGATTCCTGGTGCGAACCACTGCGGCCAATTCGGCATCCGCACTCACTCCTGTTCCTCTGAACCTGGACAATCTTGATCCCGTCATCACCAATGGCCTGGTGCAATGCGGTGTCGGCGGCGTGCCCCGCAGTTGCATGCAAAGCCACGTGTTCAATCCTGCTCCGCGCGTCGGGTTTGCGTGGGATCCCTTCGGAAATGGCCGCACTTCCATCCGCGCGGGGTATGGTCTCTTTTGGGAACACGGCACCAGCAGTGAAGCCAACACCGGTTCTCTCATCGGCGGTGCGCCGCTCATCCTCAGTGAGACCCAGTCCTTCCCCAGTCCCACCGGAGGGTCGCAGGTCAGCAACAATTCCAATGTCGGCGCATACAACACCATCGGATTCTCTTGTCAGCAGGGTGTTCCTCAATGCGGCCACGTGTCCTATCCCGGCGGAGTTACTTTTCCCTTGAACGTGACCAACATTCCCACTCAGGCGGTTTATCCCTACACGCAGCAGTGGAGTCTCAGTATCCAGCGTGAGCTAAGCCAGGGCTTGGTGGGTTCTGTTGCCTATGTGGGCAGCAAGGGAACGCATCTTACGGCTGAACGCGATCTCAACCAATTGCAGCCGCTGGACCCCGCACAAAATCCCTTCCCCGCGGGGCAGCCCATCACCTCCGATATTTGTCAGGCCGGAGCAACCGCTGGAACGTTTCCTGTAGGCGGCACAACTTCGGGGAACGGCTCGGTGACTTCCCCTGGCATCGGACCCAATCAACCCGGCTACCTCAATATGGTTGTTGCCTGCGCCGGTTCTCCAGGATTCGTCTCGAACGGTATCAAGCTGGGAATCAGCGCCGACACCATTCGCCCTTACAACGGCTTCAGCAATATTCTCTCGATTGCGAATGTAGCCAACTCGAATTACAACGGACTCCAGGCAACTCTGCGCCGCACAAAGGGAGCGTTCACCCTGGGAGTGGCTTACACCTACAGCCACTCACTTGACGAAACCTCTGACCGCGCCAGTGCCAATTTCGTGAACTCGCTGGATCTCAAGTCGAACTATGCGAGTTCCGACTTCGACCAGAGGCAGCTATTGAGTGTCAACTATATTTATCAACTGCCTTTGATTCAGTTGCTCTACCGATTCATGCATTTCGAGAACGAGGAAGAACCATCACCTGCCGACGCCAGGCCGGATCAGCAGGAGAAGGCTTCATCGGATTGGCGGAATGAGTTCTGGGCCAAAACGCTGCTCGATCATTGGGAACTCTCCGGCATTACCGCTTACCAGACCGGATCGCCCTTCAGCGTGGTCAATGCGGGTAGCGCCACAGGCACCGGTGCGGCGGACAATGCCGGCGTAGGAAATGCCATCGGTCTCGGTTCCTATCCGGATCGGGTAGGGAACCCACACGGGGTCAAACCCAATGTTGCAATCAATGGGTCCAATTTTGGTCCCCTGCTGCTGAACCCGGCGGCCTTTGCGGCGCCGCGCGGCCTCACCTTTGGCAACTCGGGCCGCAACGCCCTCAATAACCCCGCCCGCACCAATTTCAACATGTCTCTGCTCAAGCATTTTCCTCTGTCCGGTGAGCGGAACGTAGAATTCCGGACCGAAGTCTACAACGTCTTCAACCACACTCAGTTCAGGATCTACGATCCGACCCATCCCGGCAACACCGGCAACAATATTGTGAACTGTTACGGCGATGTCACCACAGCTTACTCTGCCGGCGCCGATAGCTGCGTGGCAGGAAATTCTTTTCTGCATCCGGTCGACGCACACGATCCCCGCATCATGCAATTTGGTTTGAAGCTGGCTTTCTAAAGTGAAACGGAGCGATGAATGAGTTTAATGAAAGTGTCCAACCCATGCGGAGGGACAAGGCAGCGCGGGCCGGGTGGCGAGACGCTTTGGTGGAAGCTGCGGCTGGTGCTCGCCGCTTCGCTGGGATTGATGATCGCGGGGTGCGGTAGCACGACTACTTCTGTCAGCAATGTCTCTACGTCAGATCCATCGCAACTGTACTTCGCTCCCACCATGGGAGATGGTACCGCAGCAACCTACGCCATCGATCACACGGCAAATACGTTTGTGCGGACAGCGTATGGCTTCGACGGCAGCAGTCCGGCGAATGGTGGAACAATTACAGATTCGGGAGCCATCTCCGCTCTTCCCAACGGAATCGTCAGCCTCGAGACCACTTATAACGAAAGCATCGGGGGCGTTGCGGCCACGTATAACCCGCCTCTGACCGGAAGCTGGGCGGTGGAATTGCCCGGCCAGGCCGCATTGGTCGGGATGAAGGCGTATGCGAATTTCACTCCGGCCGTCCCTACCCAGTCCTGCCCCAGCCTCACGACCGCGGAGACCTTCCAATTCGTCACCATTCCCAACCGGCTTTCAACCAATCAAACAGCGATCGTTGCGAACAGTTGGAACCCGCGGTTGGAAACCGCCTTTGGAACTGTAGCAATAGGCACTAGCGGAACCACGGTGCAATTCGGCAGCGTAAGCCAGTACACCTTGCCTGTAAACGGCGGGTCGCCGGGCACTCCCAGCAATCCTGCTCCAACCAGCGTTACGGCAGTCTGCTCCCCGACCTTTTATGGCCAGACCATCGCGGTTCCCGGTTCCGTTACGGTCGTGAATCCAAGTACTTCTGAATCGGTCCCCCCCTCGGCAACCATTGGTATCGGACCCTCGGGATTTCTGGTGGAAGATGCGGGATCGTCGCTGATCCAGGGACAGCCTTATGAGAACGTCCTTGGCGCCGGGTATGGAGCGATCGGGTTGCCCGTGCCGTCCAGCGCTCTTACTACTTCTACCCTGACGGCCGCTCAGTATCAAGGCTTTCTTTACGCATCGGGCGGCCCTGTCAGTCCCACTCAAAGCGGCCCCGGATTCAGCCTCATTGGTTCTTTTGGTTACTCGAATCTCCAAGCGTCTTGTCCAACATTGCCGGCGCCCTCGACAAGCACAATCCTCTATGGAGGAGAGTTCGCCAACAGCGATCCATCTGCCAACGCTTCCGGCAACTGCGATCTGGCATTCGATTTGGGAACGCAGGACCCCAAAAACAATGGCCTTTACCCGGCAGCGGTTGTATATGTCACAGCTGGTTTTCCCAAGAATGACATCGGCAAGGCATATTCGTTCCCAGCCGTTGCCATAGCAGGTCAGATTCAGGGCAAGTACGCGATTTTTCTCATTGGAGTAGACACTTCGGGCTCACCGTCCCAAGCCTGGGGAATCTACCTCCTACAGTCGCAATAAGTCGAAGTTATGGCTTGAAGCTTGCAAGCGGTGACCAATGACAAGACGATCCAATGCGAGTTCTCGGTTGAGGGCAATTCGAAGGCCGGCAGCCGCAGTCACTGCGTACAGGCTTGGATGCTTGTTCGGTGCACTGGTCATGGTTGCGGGATGTGGCGGAAATTCTCCCTTTCATCAAGGATCATCGCCTATTCCGACTGTTTCTGCAAAACTCACAGGGAAGCTCTTGGGTGGACAGCAGCCGTTGGAAAACTCTGCAGTTCAGCTTTATGCCGCTGGATCCGATGGGTATGGCACTGGCGCGCAGGCACTTACCTCTGCGGTATATACCGGTTCGGATGGTGGGTTTTCCATCACAGACAGCTACACGTGTCCGACTGCCAACCCGCTCACCTACCTGGTTGCAACGGGGGGCGAACCTGGAACTGGAGTCAACAATCCCGCGATCACGCTGATGGCGGTTCTGGGTTCCTGCAATGATCTCAGCTCCATTTCATTTATCACCATCGATGAGGTCACAACCATAGCTTCGGCATGGGCATTGGCTCCGTTTCTAGGATCTGGAGCACAGGTTGGAACAAGCTCTGGCAATCAGCAGGGCCTGGTGAATGCATTCGCGAATGTGAACAATCTGGTTGATTTATCGACTGGAACGGCGCCGGGAACTGCCGCGCCCCAAGGCGCCGTGATTCCCATCTCGAAGATCGACACATTGGCAAATATTGTTGCGGCTTGCGTGAACTCACCCGGCTCAGATACATGCGGTAAGCTGTTCGCAGACGCTACACCCTCCACCGGCATAGCCCCGTCTAACACTCTGGATGCGGCCCTGAACATCGCGCGCAATCCATCCGCAAACGTCGCCGCACTTTATCGGATTCCCCTGCCGTCTCCGCCCTTCCAACCCACGCTCGGCACTGCTCCGCCGGACTGGACTCTTGCCGTAAGCTACGTGGAAGGCGGGCTGTGCCCATATGAATCGGTGGAGATCGGTTGTGAACCAGGTTCGATCGCTGTGGATGCTTCCGGAAACGTGTGGGCGGCAAATTATTGGAGTTCGGTGACGGAGCTCTCCAATACCGGTCACCTGCTTTCTCCGGGCGGTGGTTTCACCGGGGGCGGCCTCAATGAGAGTTATGGTATCGCCGTGGGCGAAAATGGCAGCGTATGGGTTACCAACGAGGTGACGCCCGGTGTCAACAATGGCCTTGGCAGCCTCACGGTGTTGAATTCCTTGGGTCAGGTGAACTCCCCGACGGGGGGTTACTTCGGGGGTGGCGTGGACTTTCCCGTGGGCATCGCTACAGATACAGATGGCAGCGTTTGGACTGCCAACTACGGAGACTCCACTGCGTCCCGGCTCTCCAGTACCGGCTCGGCGATTTCAGGAGGCACAGGATTCGGCGTGAATCAGCTTGTCGGCCCGGTGGCAGTGGCAATCGATGCAAACCATTATGCGTGGCTGGCAAATCAGTCGGCCGACTCCGGCTCTGTTACCAGCATTTCCCCCAATGGAGCCCAGGTAACTACCATCGCCAGTGGCGGCGACGAAACCTCCGGCATTGCCACAGACTCGATAGGCATGACGGGCAGCGTGTCGGGACATGTATGGACGGCCAACTACAGCTCTAACTCCGTCAGCGAATTGGAGTTGGGAACGGGCGGCTCTGCTGTTGTGATCTCGACCGGCTACACGGGCGGCGGGCTCAGCGGTCCCAACAGTATCGCGGTGGATGGCGCGGGCAACATCTGGGTGACAAGTTTTATCGGAGATACCATCTCTGAATTGCAAGGGGCCGCTGGCGCCAACCCAGGCCAGGTGCTTTCACCTGGCGGCGGATTTGGTCAGGATGCGAAGCTCGAGCGACCCTACGGCATCGCAATCGATGCTAGCGGAAATGTCTGGGTATCCAATTTTGGATCGAGTACCATAACTCAGTTTCTGGGTGCAGCCACTCCAGTCCAGACCCCGCTAACCGGTCCCGCGCAACTGCCCTGAGCCCCGCGCGTCCGGCGCGCTGGGATGGCTGGCGCCGGAGTATGCTTCTATTTAGGAGCGAGATAGCTCCTCACCGAAGCTGCACGCTGAGAGTGGTGCCTGAGAGAGTCGAAACGAATGAGTGGTGTACAAGGAGCGGCGATGAAGATTGGTAAGTGGGCATGGGTGATGCTGGCAGCGGCGCCGTTCCTGGCTGGTTGTGGAGATTTCTGGGAAGCGCCGCAAGGCAGCAGCAGCACCGGCAGCGGCGGCAGCTGCACCACGAACTGTTCAACGTCAACCAGCGGCGACTTCTACATTCTCAACCAGGGAACGACACCTCAGATTGCCGGCTATTCCATTGTCTCCGGCACTCTGACTCCGCTCACAGGAAGCCCTTACTCCGTGGCCGCTCCACCCTACGCCATTGCCATTGCTCCTAACGGCAGTTTTCTGTATGTGAGCACGGCCAACGGAGTTTATCTATACACCATCGGTAAGGGCGGGGCGCTGGGAACCGCTACCTCCGTTTCCGGGCAACCGGCGAGCGCCATCCGGGTAGACTCGACCAATGCCTGGTTGATCGAGGCGATTACGCTCTCAAACGCGACGGGTGTGGAACTCGATGCTCTCCCCCTCACGTCCACAGGCGCGGCCGCTGGCAGCGCTCAAACTGTGACCTTCACCATCCCGAGCACATCCGTGAATCAGATGGCCATCTCGCCGGATAATAACAATATCTTTGTTGCACTGGGCGCTGGTGGCACGATCGTAGTCCCCTTTAACGCGACCTCTGCGACTGGTCCGCTCTCAGCCACGTACACGAACATTAATGTAGCGAACAGCGGTGGCACATCTCTTTCGGTGGCTGTGGACTACGCCAATCGCGTCTTCTACATCGGCGAAACCCTGGCCAACTCCGCGGCTAACTCTGGCGGAGTTCGCCTCTTTAACTACACCACGTTGAAAGAAGTCTCCGGCTCTCCCTACGCTAGCGGTGGACTCACGCCCAATGCTATCCTGCCTGGCGTCGATTTTACCTATGTTGCCAACGAACAGGCCAGTAGCTCCGCTGGCAATATCACTGGATTCAAAATAGCGGCCTCAGGGGCTACGTACTCGCTGACCCTTGGCACCACGACCGCGGCAGGCATTGATCCTGTTGGCTTGGCACAGGATAATACCGACACATATGTAATGGTTGTGAACTCGGACGGCAGCCCCTACTTTAAGGCATTCATTTTCGATAGCAACACCGCTGGCGCGCTGGACTCCCAGGTCACGGCTAACACCGGGGCAACTCCCATCGCAATCGCCGCCATGCCCGCGTCACAATGATGCAGGTGAAAGCAAGTGAACTTGAGTTGGAGAACAGGGAATAGACGTATGCTCTGTGAGCCGGCGAGAGAATTCGCAACCCCCAAACGCGTCAGGAATCCACGTGCATTCTGGTTGCTGCTCCAGTTGCCTCGTGGCAGTACATCCATGTGCGAAAAAGATCGTACGGTGTCCAGGCACAACCGCCATAAGCAATCCGGTCTGCGACGGCGTTTGAAGAATTGCCATCTATCCGGCCGGCTATTGGCTCACAATCTCCTACTGGAATCTCTGGCTGAGTTTAGCAAAATCAACGCTCCCCAAGAAGCGCCGAACTTCCGCTGACAGTGAATCGTAGATGATGCCTCTAGGCGTGTCCGTATGGAGCGTCTCAACCCTGAAAAAGATGGGAACGGCGCGGATTCCTCGCGTGGTGAAATCCATCGAATCAGTGAAAGCCATATGCATTCCGTTCGCATCATGAGATGGAGAACAGGATGAAGGCGTGCAGAACGCATTTCCCATAAGGCTGTCGGTGACCCCATCGCTATAAAATGCGGTGTCGAAGGAAATGGTTCGTCCCTGGGCCGTAACGAAGCTCTTTGTGGTGCGCATTTCCGGGTCTTCTCCGCGATTCATCCAGCTGTCGTGCACACTATGCGGGGTCGGTAGAAGCCATACGCCCAGAATGATCTCGTCCGATCCATTCATGGCATAGGCAGCCCCTTCCACCGCGGTTGCGCCGTCGAATTGTTGCTGCCAGGCACGGTTCAGTTTATAGTCGCCAAGTTCCTTCGGCATCAGGTCGTCGAGTTGCTGCGGTGTGAGTTCGCCAATGCGCTCGGATACGGCCAGACTTTGCTGATGGTCTTCAATCGCATGTACACCGGGGACGGCGAAAATCAGTGCCAGAATGGCAAGGGCCGCAACCTTCCAATAATTGAGCCATTGCCTGTCTCCGTTTGCTGTGGTCTGGTGCGTGGAGAGGGTACCAATAGAGTTTCTGTTGTTTTCCTTCCTGGTCACAGCCCAGAGAAAAAGAACCGTCGCCACCAGGAACATGCAGCCGCCGATCCCATAATCGACCTGCTTGGCTACGCGCTCCAGCGCAGGGTGTCCCACAGCTATCCAGTAGTAGAGGACCAGAGCGCAGAGCCGAATCAGATTGAACACATAGCCCAGAAGCACTGCACCGGAAACATATAAAAACCATCTCTGAATCGAAACGCGTTTCAGATAGCCGACAATCAGAGCCACATATCCCAGGGTGACGGCGCCCCGCAAGCCATCGCATCCCGGAGCGATGAACATTCCGAAATCCGGTGTAAACATCAGTTTCAGCAATTGCGGATTTGTCGGTGGAAAACCAATAAACGAAGCGAAGGAACGTGCGATATGGGCGGAAAGCTGCTGTAAAGGCAGGTCCACTAACTGAGAAGCGACACTCGGCATTGGTTGCGCGAACAATAGTAACGCCAGCGGAAACCATGCCTGTTGCCAGACGCGCGCTCCGGCGAAAAGCAAAAGGACGCCGCTGGCATAAAGATACAAAGATAACGAGGGTGGCAGAAAATTCAAACCCATGCGCCCAGTGATCCAGTACCATGTCACGTTTTGGTGGAATGCGTTCAGTGAGAAGGCCAGCGCCACCGGAAGCAGTCCCCACCACGTCCCGCGCAATTCCCAACTCATATGCCACCACACGCGCAAAGTCAGAAGGATGCTGGCGCATACGATCAGCATTCCAATGGACCGCAAAGGGTCTTTCGTCCAAAGACCCCATAGGGCGATCAGCACCGGGGATAAACCCAGACAGCCAAACGCAACCGGCAAGGCCAGGCTGAAGCAAGACAATACATTGCGACTGGCGCGTTTCAGGCGCTCGTGTCCGAGGCTGGCGTCCGGTGTCGCCGAAGTAAGTGCAGAAGGCAACTCGGCATCGGCAGAAACGGAATTTGAACCGCTTCCGGCGCTCATAGCCACACTTCCAGAACTGCGACCGCCGCCTTCTGCTCGCTCGGAAACCGGTTAAGGTGTTGCCTATAAAGCATATTGGAGTAACTCATTGGCATCAGGATGTCTTTATCTGGCCTATTGGTTTCCGAACAAAAATGACCCGCTCGTTGCGCCATTCCAGCGCTCACCGCTATCCCGCATAGGAGACTACAGTTTAAATGGTCTGGGGTTCGAGGTCCTGCATATCAACCGGCAGCAGCTGGAATTTACGGAAAAATAATCAAAAATTGCAATCATGACCTGAGCCCCGTGGAAGTTGAAAAGTTGAGTGCGATGCAAGTCAAAAAATGCATATCCATTCAGGTCGTGATCAGAGCATCCACGAGCCTGTAGCTCCTCTGGAGCGAGCAGACCTGACTTACTTTACGACCTCCCACCCACGCATGGATTCCTAAAGTCAGCCTCTATCAATCCTTTGGAGCTTCTAATGTTTAGAATCCTCTCGGAGGAATACACCTTCTATGAGGCGCCCGCCGGATGTAGCGCCTATCCCACCATGTACCTTACCGGCAATGGAACTACGCTCTCTGGAAGCACACGAACACTCAACGCTACTGGCGCTAGCTATACCGGCCCCGGTCTGAATGTGGCTGCCGGACACACCATTGCAGTGCGGACGGCTCCGGGAACAGGCTGCCCGGGCCAGAATAGCGGCGTCTACACCATCACCCTGATGCCACAGCCCGCTAACTAAGCGGCGGCTGAGCGTCCGTGGCGGGAACGCGGGCGAATTGCGTTGCCTTGTTCCGCTTTTCTCCCGCGGTTTCGCGCGCGCCGGTCCTCGCAGGGGAGGTGTATATTTCTCTGTGGTGGAGTTCTGGCCAGTTGCAAGGAGAAGAGCAGGATGACAGTGCGGCAAAACGACATAGCAAAGCCGGCAGCGAATGAAGTATTGCTCATTACGAGCGGCGATTTGCGGCTTGCGGCCAACCAGGAGTGTTGGCCTGCGCAGAGAGACATGGAAGAGAAGTTGACAGCGGCATTTGCTCGCAGGGGCATTCAACTGGTCCGCGCGCATGCTTATAACGAGAAGGAAAAGCATGGATTCATCTCGTCACAGCGGATGGGGATGGATGTGTTCATGAACATTCATCCGGAGGCCAGGCTGGTCTTCGCGACCGCTGCGTGGCAATACACCCATCACGTGCTGCCGGGTCTGCGCAGTCATCGAGGACCGATTCTGACCGTCGCAAACTGGTCCGGACAGTGGCCGGGATTGGTCGGATTGCTCAATCTGAATGGATCGCTCATCAAAGCCGGCCGCGAATTCTCGTCGATTTGGAGCAAGGATTTCACTGACGACTACTTCCTCAATGCGCTTGGGGAATGGTTGCGCGATGGCAGGATCAGCCATGATCAATCGCATGTACATTCGCTCGATCCAGACAAGCTGCCTGCGGAATGTGCTGCGTTGGGCGCCGAGCTTGCCGCCGATCTCAAGTATCGCAAGGCAATCGTCGGGATATTCGATGAAGGATGCATGGGCATGTACAACGCCATCATCGACGACGAGTTGTTGAATCCTGCGGGTATTTTCAAAGAGCGCTTGAGCCAGTCCGCCCTTGTTGCCAGGATGCGGACGGTCGGTCAGGCGGAAGCCGAAGCCGTCTACCAGTGGCTGCTCGCAAAGGGAGTCAAGTTTGATTTCGGCAAGGACCCTGCCGCCGACCTGACTCCGGAGCAGGTTCTGGAGCAATGCAAGATGTACATCGCGGCTCTCCGCATCGCCAAGGATTTTGGCTGCGATGCAGTCGGCATCCAATATCAGCAGGGATTGAAAGACATGGTGCCCGCGTCCGACCTTGCCGAGGGCATGCTGAACAATGCCGACCGTCCTCCGGCGTTTGTAGAAGGCACAAACGAAGAAATTTACCCCGGCGGTCCGCTGGTGCATTTCAATGAAGTGGATGAATGTGCCGGCGTTGACGCGCTGACTACGAATCGCGTTTGGAAGGCGTTGGGACTTGATCCGGCGACAACGTTGCATGACGTCCGCTGGGGCGAACACTACAAGGGGCAGGGTTTGGATGCGTTTGTCTGGCTGCTGCAAATCTCCGGGGCCGTACCCGCGAGCCATCTTGCCGGCGGCTATGCCGGCGCCAGCAGTGAGCGCCAGCCGGCTATGTATTTTCCTCTCGGCGGCGGGACGCTGAAGGGCATTGGCAAGCCGGGCGAAATCGTCTGGAGCCGCTTTTTCGTCGAGGGGGACGCGCTTCATGCCGACCTGGGCCGGGGCACGGTGGTGAGTCTTCCACCGGCGGAGACAGAGCGCCGCTGGCGCGAGACAACGCCGCAATGGCCAATCGTGCACGCCGTTTTCCATGGTGTCAGTCAGAATCAGTTCATGGCTCGCCATCGCGCCAACCACGTGAACGTCGCCTATGCACCCTCACCTGCGTTGGCAGACAAGGCGCTTGCAACCAAGGCCGCCATGCTTGCCGAGTTGGGGATCAACGTCCATCTGTGCGGCACGACGCAACTGAGCTAGAGAACCTCTGAACAAGCCGGAGGAGTGCAAATCGGGCTGTTTTTGAAAGGGCGCGGCGTTAGCCGCGCCACAAGCGACCCGCCCAATGACTGGGCTTTAGCCCCCGAAGGGATGCAGGTTCGAAAGGGTCCGTCTCACAGCGGGTTCGACAATGAGGAGATTGCCGCATGAGCCTGTACTGCGCTACGGGCAGCGTTGATACCGATTTAACTTCGCGGCAGTTGAAGGATCTGCTGGCGAAAGTCCTGGCCAGGCTGGGAGAGCGGCAGAGCGTCCTCGCCGTGCCGCCTGACCAGAGCCGCGCGCACTCCCGCGCCGGCGAACTGACGCGTTTTGCGTGGGAATACTATGGTGACCGCTTGAAAGCGGTTCTTCCCGCTCTCGGAACCCATACGGCCATGGAGCCCACGCAACTGGCGCACATGTTTGGAAGTGTGCCGCTGAATCTGTTTCGCGTTCACAACTGGAGGACAGATGTGGAGATCCTCGGCGAGGTTCCGGCCGAGTTTATCTACGAACAGTCCGAAGGCAAGCTGAACTACGCGTGGCCTGCGCAGGTTAATCGGCTCGTTTCGCAAGGTGGATTCGACCTGATTCTCTCCATCGGCCAGGTCGTGCCGCATGAAGTCATCGGCATGGCAAACTACAACAAGAACATTCTTGTAGGCACTGGAGGCCGCGAAGGAATCAACCGCAGCCATTACTTGGGCGCGGTGTATGGGATGGAGCGGATCATGGGCCGTGCGGAGAATCCCGTGCGCAACGTCCTCAATTATGCTTCTGATCGTTTTCTGCGTCATCTTCCCATTGTGTATGTGTTGACGGTGGTCGGTCGCCGCGCGGACGGCGACCTGGCAGTACGTGGCTTGTTCATCGGCGATGACATCGAGTGCTTCCAGCGGGCTGCCGAGTTAAGCCTGAAAGTCAACTTCGAGATACTCGACGAGCCCATCCGGAAGGCGGTCGTGTATCTCGATCCGGAGGAATTTCACTCCACCTGGCTTGGCAACAAGGCCGTCTATCGCACGCGCATGGCGCTGGCCGACGGTGCGGAGCTGATCATCCTGGCGCCCGGCGTGCGGGAGTTCGGCGAAGACAAGACGATCGACGCACTGATCCGCAAGTACGGTTATCGCGGCACTCCTGCCACGCTGGAAGCAGTGAATGCCAACGCGGATCTGGCCGGCGATCTGAGCGCGGCCGCACACCTGATTCATGGCTCGTCCGAGGGCCGCTTCACCATTACCTGGTGCCCGGGACATCTGAGCAAGGCAGAAGTAGAAGGCGTCGGCTTTGAATATGGCGACCTTGCGGCCATGCTGAATCGCTACGATCCCTCGCAGCTTGACTATGGCTACAACGCAGTTGAAGGCGAAGACGTGTTCTTTATCGCCAATCCGGGCTTGGGCTTGTGGGCACACAGGTCGCGGATCGCCGGGTCATAAGGCCCTGTTGAATTAACACTCGAATCAATGACTAAGACCAGCCGCTAGTAGAGCTTGAAGGCAACTTCGACGAAGATCTCGACCGGGACGGGCCCGCCGTTTTTCGTAGCGGGCTTGAATCTGTATTTATTTACTGCATCAATGGCATTCTGGTCCAAACCGGGGTCCAGCTTTCGCACGACCCGAACATTTTGAGGCATTCCGTTTTCATCGACAATCAACGTGATCAAACATTTTCCGTTGATTTTTGCTTTTCGCGCCTCTGGAGTGTAGTGTGCCTCGGGGGTGTCGAGAGGAATGGGGGCGGTGACTGGGTCTCCGACTTGATAGATGATACCGTGGGCGTTACTGTTGAGGTCGTTCCAGGAGGAACTGCCCGATGTAAGTACGGCTTCCTCCAGCGGTTGTGGGAGGGGCCCGAATTTCTGCGCAGGTGGAAATCTGAGACGCCAAAGGAGGGCCTTGTTGCCTGCATCGTTCGTTGTCAGTTCAACGCAGCCCTGCATGCTTACTTCCACCGATTGCCCGACAACGGCCGGTGTGCCATCGTGGGTTCCCGGGTTGAATCGATCCATGCTGACAATTTGGAGCGCAAACCTGTCCAGGTCTGTGCCGATCGGGTGAAGAAACGTCAGGTTGCGCGGCCGGCCCGCAGTATCCACAAGGAGGGAAAGCACAACCTTGCCATCCACTTTTTTCTTGCACTTTTCGGCCGGGATTGGAGCCAGGTTGATCGGAAGAAGCTCTGGGGTCGTCACCCCCGGACCTACGGCATAAACCTTCACTCGCACTGACTGCGCATCCACCGCCTGGGACGGCGCGGAAGAACCAGTTTGCTGCCCCCGGAAAAGCTCGTCGCCCACACCACGAACAACGCGATCGACCATAGCCGACGCATAAATCCCCCTATGACTTTGCACGACGAATCTATCACACAAGCCCCAACTCCCGAAGCAGAAACGCGTAATCGAAAGCAATCTCTTTCAGGTAGTCATACCGGCCGCTGGAGCCGCCATGCCCCGCCTGCATGTTCGTCACAAGCAGCAGCGGGTTGTTATCTGTTTTGAGGGTGCGGAGTTTGGCTACATACTTAGCCGGCTCCCAGTACATCACCTGGCTGTCGTGAAGGGATGTCTTAATCAGCATCGCCGGATAACTTGCCGCTTTCAAATTGTCATAGGGCGAGTAACTCAACATATAGCGGAAATAAGTTTCTTCGTTGGGGTTGCCCCATTCTTCGTACTCGGGAACCGTAAGGGGAAGCGTGGCGTCAAGCATGGTATTCATCACGTCCACAAAGGGCACGTGGGAAACGACGGCGCGGAAGAGGTCAGGCCGCAGGTTCGTGACCGCGCCCATCAACAGGCCTCCGGCTGACCCGCCCTCGATGGCCACGCGCGCCGGGTCGCCGTAGCCTGCGCCGGTCAGATGCTCAACAGCGGCGATAAAGTCGGTGAAGGTATTGCGTTTCGCCAGCATTTTGCCGGCATCGTGCCAGGGTTCTCCCAGGTCGCCTCCGCCGCGGATGTGGGCGTAGGCCATGATCACGCCCCGATCCAGCAGGCTCAACCGGTTGGAACTGAATCCCAGCGGCAGCGAGTAGCCATAGGAGCCGTAGCCGTAGACGTAAAGCGGGTTCTTCTTCCCGTCCTCTGAGCCGTTCCGGCGGTCTTTCCGGTAAACCAGCGAAACAGGAACCGCAACGCCGTCCGGCGCAGTGGCATGGACGCGCTCACTCATGTAAAGGGTCCGGTCGAAGCCGCCGGGAATCTCCAGTTGCTTCAGCAGCGTAGAGGCGCCCGTGGCCGGATCGTATTCGAAGACCGAACTCGGCGTGACCAGAGACTGGTATGCGTAGCGAAAGTTCGTCGTGTCAAAGACGCGGTTGATGTGCGGCTGTGCGCTGTAGGCCGGCTCGGGAAAGGCGATCTCACCGGCAGTCGCCGCTTCAGGCCCATCGCCGGTGAAGCGCCAAATGCGCAGCCTTGGCAGACCATCTTCGCGTTCGCACGCCACAAAGAAGCCGGCGAAAAGATCCACATCTTCCAGCATGATGCTGTCGCGGTGCGGAATCCGCTCGGTCCAGTGCTCCCGGCCCGGCGTGGCCACCGGCGCCGTAACCAGTCGGAAGTTGCGTCCCCGATCATTGGTGCGGATGAACCACAGGCCGTTACGGTGGTCGATCGAGTACTCGCTCTCATCCTCGCGGGGACTGATGACGGTGAAAGTGCCGCCGGGTTCGTCTGCGCGCAGCACCCAGGACTCGGTGGTGGTGTGGCTGGCCGATTCCAGCACCAGGAATTTGCCGTCTCGTGTGCGTCCGGCGCCCAGGTTGAAGCGCTCGTCGTCGTCCTGATAGACCAGCGCATCCTCGGCGTGCAGCGTTCCCAGCCGATGCCGCCAAAGCTGGTATTGCCGCTTCTGCACCTCGTCCTCGACGGTGTAGAAGAGGGTGCAATGGTCCGCGGCCCACACTACGGACCCCACGCGCTCCACTTCGCCTGAGAGTGTTTCGCCGGTAACCAGGTCTTTGATGTGCAGGGTGTACTGGCGAAAGCCCGTGATGTCGGTCGTATAGGCCAGCCAGCGGCCATCATCGGTGATGGCGGTGGCGCCCAGCGAGAAGAAGGCGTGGCCCTCAGCCAGTTGGTTGCCGTCAAGAATCACCTGCTCCGCCGCATCGTCGCCCGGCGCATGGGCCGTTCCCAACTTGCGGCAGTGGATCGCGTATTGCTGCCCTTCTTCCGTCCGGGTGTAGTACCACCAGTCGCCGTCGCGGAATGGGACCGAAACATCGGTCTGTTTTACGTGGCTGAGCATCTCCTGGTACAACTCCTCGCGCAAGCCATTCAACGGAGCCATCCCTTGCTCGGCGTAGGCATTTTCGGCCTCAAGATACGCGGTGACCTCGGGGTTCTGTTTGTCGCGCAGCCAGGCATAGTCGTCGCTCAGGACGACCCCATGCCATTGAGTTTCAGTGTGTTGCTTGCGGGCGATTGGGGGCAATGAAGGTGTGTTCTGGTTCATTTCTCCCAGTGTAGTGCCTGTGGCGGAGGGCCGCGATGGGTGCGCCCGGTTGAGCAAGCATCGCGCCATCCCACGCCGAGGGAACCGGTAGCCTGCCTTCCGCGTACAATTAGGATCGATGAAAGGCTTTCGGCGCGCACATTTGACCGTTTTCCGGCTGCTACTGGCCGCGCTTCTGGGCATCTCCACCACGGCCCTCATGGCCGAGCGGGTTGAGGACCTGCCCCAACCCACCGATTATGTAAGCGATTATGCCCACGTGCTGTCGCCCGAGGCCATTGCGCGGCTGGATCGCATTTGCGGCCAACTCGATCATTCCCAGGCCAATGCGCAGATTGCCATTGTCACCATCCACAACCTGGATGGCGACGACTCGGCGGACTTTGCCACTCGTCTGTTCGAGAAGATGAAAATCGGTGCAAAGGGAACCGACCGCGGCGTTCTATTCCTTTTTGCCATCGATGACCATCGACGCTCCATCAAAGTGGGTTACGGCCTGGAAGGAATCCTGCCGGACGGCAAGACGGGCGACATCGGTCGCGAAATGGTCCCGTATCTGCGTGCCAACGACTTTGACAGTGCTGTCACTCTGGGCGTGGGCGAAGTGGCGCAGGTCATTGCCGCCGATGCCAAGGTAATGCTCAACGACGACCCGGGTGGGCAACAGCCGGTCAGGCCGCACGTCTCTGCCGGAAAGATGGTCCTGCTGATTATCATCGTGATCTTTTTTGGTGGATTCTTCCTTCTGCGGTTATTGATGAGCTTTGGCCTGTTCTTCGGTGGCTGGGGTGGAGGGCCTTGGCTGGGCGGCGGGGGATTCGGCGGTGGAGGAGGATTTGGCGGCGGTTTCGGTGGTGGGGATTCTGGCGGCGGCTTTGGCGGTTTTGGCGGAGGCGGAACTGGCGGTGGAGGTTCCGACGGAAGCTGGTAGTTTTTCTGCGGGATTTTGAGCGGGCTCCCTTGAGTGGAAGCCGGAGGAGAAGAGCACTGTATGAGTCGTGGACTTTGGATTGCACTTGGGGTCGTGGGCGTTCTGGTTCTGGCTGCCCTGATGGTGTTTGGCAGTTATGTGAGCGCTCAGAGGCAATTTGTTGCCAAGGATGAGGCCGTGAAGGCCGCGTGGTCTGAGGTGGACGTGCAGTTGCAGCGCCGCGCCGACCTGATCCCCAACCTGGTTGAGACCGTGAAGGGTTTTACCAAGGAAGAGAGCACTGTCTTTGGCGATATTGCCAATGCTCGCGCGGGCATGTTGAATGCGCAGGGCCCCCAAGCCAAGATCGAAGCCAATGGCCGGCTCGATTCGGCATTGGGGCGCCTTCTGCTGCTTACCGAGAATTATCCGCAATTGCGATCGAGCGATCAGTTCATGCGTTTGCAGGATGAACTGGCAGGGACCGAGAATCGCATCAGCGTTGCGCGGCGGCGCTATAACGAGTCTTTGCGCGACTACAACACGTTCGTGCTCCAGTTCCCGAACAACATCTGGGCCGGTATTGCCGGTTTCCAGGTGAACAACGCATTCTTTGAAGCCAGTCCAGCCGCAAAGACTGTGCCCGCGGTCAAGTTTTAAGGGCAAGTTTTCACACACAGGGCGTACGCGCAAAAAAGGCCATCCCGTGCCGCGGGATGGCCTTTTCAATGGTTGGAGTTCAAGTGCTGCCCGGACTGATCTACTTGAAGGAGGCGATGGCGCTGGCTTCATCGTCCTTGATATCGAAGACGGTGTAGAGCTTAGTCAGCTGGAGCAGGTCGTGGACCTTCTTGGTCAGGTGCAGCAGCTTTACCTCTGCGCCCTGGTTCTTGGCCGTGGTGTAGGCGCTTACCAACTCGCCCAGCCCCGAGCTATCAATATAGTTCACGTCACCCAGATTTAGCAGGATGCTCTTCTGGCCTTTGCTGATCAGGTCACGAATGGCATCGCGTATCTGCACGCTGCCCTCGCCAAGAGTGATCCGCCCGCTAAGGTCCAGAACGGTGACGCCGTCCACTTCACGGGAAGCAATAGTAAGTGCCACGGGATTTCCTCCTTGTTGTTATTACGGTTATAGCACTTTCGCAGTGAGCAGTGGCGGGAACCTCCCAGCCTGTCACCCGCCGGCAGGGAATGGTCTCCCTCTCCGCCCCTTGCGTGAGTGCTCTATGTTTTTTCGCCAGCCGGCGCCAGATGTTTGATCAGCGTCAACTCGGTTCCGGGATGCAGTTGTCGAAAGTGTACCTCATCCATGAACGAACGGATGAGGAAGATGCCCCGGCCGGTGCCGCGCAAGAGATTTTCCGGCGCCAGGGGGTCGGGAAGCGTCGCCGGATCGAAGTCCTTGCCTTGGTCGGCGATGGTGAATACGAGCGCCGAGCCGGTGTTTTCACAGCTGACTGTGATCCGCTTGGTGGGGTCGTAGTCATTACCGTGCAGCACGGCGTTTACGGCGGCCTCGCGCACTGCCATGGTCACATGGAAGCGCACATCCTCGTCCAGGCCCGCCTCTCCGGCCAACTTGTCCGCGACAGCCTCCACCTCGCTGACGCTGTCCATCGTGGAACTCAGCGAAAAACTCATCCGTCCTGCCTTAGGTCCGCTCACCGGGTCTGTATCCACCCTTTCCGGCATGGGACGGGACGCATCGCCCTTCCGCGCCTCAGGAACCTTGCTCGCAGTTTCATGGCTAAAAGCGATTGTGTCAAGCGGGAGTTATGGCAGTCACCAGATCTCATCCGAAAGCAAGCCGGGGAGAGAAGGAAAACCCTCCAATCCCGTCCCAGCGCATTCACTCGGATCGTTGCGTTGTCCAACTGGATGCGCCCTGGGTACAAACCGGCGCGAAGGGATACACTCACCTCATGCAGCCTCGCACCACAGCCCGCGTGAGCCTGACCGCGCTGCTCGGAACACCGGTGACCGATTCGCAGGGTCACCTGCGCGGCAGGCTCAAGGATATTGCCGTGGCCACCGGTCCGGATGCGGGCAAGGTGGCGGGACTGGTGCTCAAGACCCGCACCGGGCTGTGCATTGTTCCTTCTCAGGACGTGATGGAGACCCCCGCCGGTACGCTTGAATTGCGCTCCTCCGGCGCCATGGTTCCGCTCAAGGAAGAAGGCAACTACCTCTATCTGCAACAGGACCTGGTAGACCGCCAGATCATCGATATTCACGGCCGCAAGGTGGTCCGCGTCAACGACGTGGATCTGGAGTGGCTGGGACGGGGCGCGGCGCATCTTTTGCGTGTGGCTGAGGTCGAAGTAGGACTCCGCGGGGCCTTTCGCAGGGTCTTCAAAGGGCTTTTGCCGCGTGCAACTCTCGATGCGCTCTCCCGCAAACTGGGCGCGCACGGTATTCCCTGGCAATTTGTCGACGTGATTGAGGTCGATCCGGCGCGGCGGGTCAAGCTGCGCATTGAATACGAGCGGTTAGCCGAGATGCATCCCTCCGAGCTGGCTGAAATTCTTGAAGATCTGGCGCCGGCCGAGCGCGAAGCGGTATTTACCTCGCTGGACGAAGAGGTGGCCGCCGATGCGCTGGAGGAGGTTGAACCCAAGCTCCAGAAAGCTCTGCTTGAGAAGCTGGACGAAGAGAAGATCGCCGATATCGTTGAAGAGATGGACCCTGGTGCGGCCGCCGATCTGCTGGCCGAACTGCCCGAGGACCAATCCGACGCCATTCTGGAAGAGATGGAACCGGAAGAGCGGCAGGAGGTGTCGGAACTGCTCGAGTTCGACGAGAACTCGGCCGCTGGCTGCATGACCACCGACTTTGTCTATCTTGGAATGGAATCCACCGTAGCCCAGGCAGTGCAAGCCCTGCGCAGCTTCGACGGCGACCCGGAGAGCGTAACCGAAGTCTACCTGCTTGATGAGAAGCGGGTTCTGCGCGGCGCAGTCTCGCTGGCGCGGCTGGTCATGGCGCAGCCCGAGACGCGGCTGGCCGTGTTGGCTGAGCCCCGCGTGCTCTCCTGTCCGGCCGATCTGCATCAGGACGAACTGGCCGAGCTCTTCGATAAATACAATCTGCACGCCCTGCCGGTGGTCGGCCCGCAGAATCGGATGGTGGGCGTGGTGCAGGCCGACCATGTGATCAGCCTCCTGCGAGAGAAGCTCTAAGACGGTCAAACGGCACTGGAAGTAGTACTTAAGTTGTATCTGGTTGAGCAAAAGAGTACACGTTTGCTCACGACCTGCGCTTAATCTGAGAGAAAGTATCCGGATTTACCCAGATCTGTGAAAGAATTTAAAGATGGTCCAGTTTCCACAAATTATTCAGGGCGGCATGGGTGTGGGCGTTTCCAATTGGCGCCTCGCTCAGGCTGTCTCTAAACTCGGCCAGCTTGGCGTGGTTTCGGGCACAGCGCTCGATCAGCTCTTTGTGCGCCGGCTCGCCGATGGTGACCAGGACGGCCACATGCGCAGGGGACTGGACGCTTTTCCCTTTCCTGAGATGGCCAAGCGCATCTGGCAGGAGTACTTCGTTCCTGGTGGCAAGCCCAGCACAGCGCCATATCCGGCTGTGCCGATGCACCAGCGGCGGGACCCGCGCAAACTCGTCGAGCTGTGCATGGTCAGTAACTTTGTCGAGGTTTTTCTGGCGCGGGAAGGCCACAAGAATCCCGTAGGAATCAATTTCCTTGAGAAGGTGCAGCTGCCTCACCTGCCTTCGATCTACGGAGCCATGCTGGCCGGTGTTGGCTATGTGCTCATGGGCGCGGGCATTCCCCTGCACATTCCCGGCGTGCTGGACGCTTTTGCTTTGCATCAGGCGGCCGAGTACAAGTTGATGGTTACAGGTGCGGTGGCGGGGCAGGATACGCAGATGCAACTCGACCCGGCCGACTACGCCGAAGGCCCTCTTCCAGTCCTGCAGCGGCCAAGGTTCCTGGCCATCGTTTCCTCCAACACGCTGGCGACCACCATGCTCAGGCGCGCCAGTGGCCGCGTCGACGGATTCGTGATCGAAACTCCGACGGCGGGCGGACATAATGCGCCGCCGCGCGGAAAGCTCCAGCTCAATGCCGCCGGTGAACCGGTCTACGGCGAGCGGGATCGCGTCAACATTCAGGAACTCCGTGCGCTGGGTGTTCCTTTCTGGCTGGCGGGCGGATATGGGAACGGCGAGAAGCTCCGCGAGGCTCTCGATCAGGGTGCGGCGGGCGTTCAGGTGGGAACCGCGTTTGCATTCTCTGAAGAATCCGGTTTGCGTCCTGACCTGAAGAAAAAGCTTCTGGCGCAGGCGGTCACCGGCTCTGGCGAAGTATTTACTGATCCGCTGGCCTCACCCACGGGGTTTCCGTTCAAGGTGGCGTTGCTCGAAGGCACCTCATCCGAGCTGCGCGTTTACGAAGAGCGGAAGCGGGTCTGCGATCTTGGCTATTTGCGGGAGCCGTACGCCGCGCCGGGCGGCACCATCGGCTATCGCTGCTCCGCCGAGCCTGCGGCTGCTTATGTATCCAAAGGCGGCAAGATTGAGGATACGGTTGGAAGAAAATGCCTGTGCAATGCGCTCCTGGCGAACATCGGCCATGCGCAGACGCGCAAGGACGAGGAAGTGGAGCCGGCCTTGGTCACCGTGGGCGACGACCTGAATACGGTTGCACAGTTTCTGGCTCCCGGTCGCGAGACCTACAGCGCCGCTGAAGTCGTTGAGTCGCTGTTGAGCGGAAGCGAGGCGATCGCCGAGCCGGCCCTGGAAGCCGACCCGGCACTCGCCATGGCTTAACTCTTCGGCACGGGCGCGGCTCCGGTCCTTCCACCTACGTCGAACACCTTCGGAACACGATCTGCCGGCGCAGGCAGGGCAGGGAAGGCCGCGTGCGGCTCGGTCTGGTACCAGTAGGCCGTCGTATAGAAGCTATCGGAGCGATCATTGGCGGTGCCGTGCTCGATGGTCACGCGAATCGACTTCTCAAAAGCAATGGGGCTCTCGATGTGCCACCGGTAGAGGCAGTAGCGGCCTCCCAGCCGTTCGGGGTCCACGATGTAAGGCGCGCCCTGGTGCATATTGGCAAAAGCTTCGCCGCCAAAGTCCCAGGCTCCGTTGTAGTAGTCCTCGGTCCCAGTTCCGTTGATGGTGGGCATCGCATCGCCATCCACGAAGATCATGTCGTCGCCCTCGCCGAACCAACCGTCCTGGTTCTGCACGATGGATTGGGTCACACCCACAAAATGCCCCTTGCCCGTAGCCTCCAGGAAGACGTAGTTGTCCGCGCCGCTCAGGTTCTTGCCGTCGTTGAAGCCCGGACGAACCCTGCAAGGAGCGGCCTGCCGGTACTGCGCGTGGAAGCGGCCCAAATCGCCGGGAAGGCTGGGCAGCGTCACGTAGTCGATAGCGAAGTAAAGGGCATTGGTGCGAACCTTGCCTTCGTTGGTCAGCGTCAGGCGCGCGGAGCTGGAAAACGGCATCTGGAAGTAGGCGTTGAGCGCCTTGATGGGCGCCACGGCCGTGAGCGCCGATTGGTACACAAAATATTCGCCCAGTCCCAGGGCGAAAAAGTCGCCGACGGGCACCTCGATCGAGGGTGTCGTTTCGCCGTCCCACCAGGCGCGCAGGACAAGGTTTTTCAGGTGCATTGGGTCCGGCGAAGCTATAGTGAACCAGATGTGAGTGACCACTCCGGCACCCGTCACATCCAGCAGTGTTGCCGTCTGTCCTGGCTCAACCGGGACCGCATCGGCATTGCCCCCTGTCCGATCCCAGCTTGAGGAACGGCGAGGCTTGTAGCTGCGCAGGCGCGCCTGCGCGAAGAGTTCTTCCGGCGCCACCGGCTCCGGTTCAGCGGGTGAGGCGGGCGCAGATGCCTTCTTGGTAGTGCTGGCCGCCGCTCCCGCGGCATTCAACCCCAGCAGCGCTGCGGCTGAAACCATCGTGCCAAGCAGTTTGCGCCGCGCGGGTAAACTTTCATTTGAATCGGATGGGTGCATGTGTGTCTTCTCCTTAACTGGCGGTTCGCGGCAATGTGCCCGCGCCGCAGAATTCAATCCTGTTGTTGTTTCCGCTCTGGTGAATTGCGCCAGCCATCGACTGACGGTCTTTAGCTGCGCGTTGCCGGAAAAATGGTAACCCGCAACTGTGTAGAACCGTAGGGAACCAGAGTTACCCGCTCCACGGTCTCACTGACCTTGCTGCTGCTCAAATCCGGCAGAGGCGGAGTGAATTTCTGGCTCGCATCGTCCGGATTGGATTGCAGCTCCCAGTCTTCGACCCTTCTTACTGGAACGATCAGTTTTGTGGGAGGATTCTCCCAGGGGTCAAGCTCCTGGTTCTGTGCCACCTGCTTTCTCTTGAATTCAACTTCGCTGTTCAACTTTGCCGGATCAAGCGCGATGGCGTAGTTCCACGCGCTGGCTGGCGTTGCTTCCCAGCTGGGAAAGTCGGCGGTTGTGTACTTCGGCTCCACGCGCGTGGTCCAGTTCTCCTTGATCGGCAAAGCATACACGAGCGGGCCGTGTTCGATTCCCATCCCGTTCTGCGGCCACTCTGTAATTGCCAATTTCATCGGCAGAGACAGGGTCACCTCGTCGCCCGGTTTGAAACTGCGATGCAGTAGCAGGAAACCTTTGCTCGTCCGCGACGCGGCAACCGGCGCTCCATTCAACGCCAGGAGCGGCTCGTCACACCATGCGGGAATGCGCAAGGAAAGAGGGAATGTCACCGCGCGGTCTACATGGATCCTGAAGTGAATCTGTTCCTCGAAGGGATAGTTTGTCGTCTGCACAATCTCCACCGGTTGCTTGTCCGCGCCCACGGTGGCTTTCACCTTTGATGGTCCGTAAAGAACCGCAGCCAATCCGCCATCGTTGGTCTTCATCCACATGCGGAGCGCATAGTTGGGCAGAATACGATGGACGTTGGCGCCGCAACAGGCGGTGGCTTGTCCGGGATTGGGTTGATAGGCCATCTTGCGGCCGCCGTGCTCCATCACATTGTGGTCTGAGTTCAGCGTGGACAGAAATTGGTTGGGGCAGGAGAAGTATTGCAGCGCTTTCCAGTCGTTCTTGATGGCTCCCGGCGCGGCATTGAAGCAGGCGCGCTCCACGCGATCGGCCCAGATGGCTTCTCCGGTGGCCATCAGCATGTAGCCCCATGACCACGTGTGGTCCGATATGTCGCATGTCTCGTGGGAATCAAGAGATGTCCGCGTGCGGTAAAACTCTGTGGTGGAAGGGATGCCGTCGATCAGCATATGGTGGTCGAAGATGCGCCGCTCGGCCGCGAGCGCGAACTTGAGATACTGATCCTTGCCCGTGTAGAGATAAAGAATGGCCGGCAGTTTCATGGTCTCGGCATAAGTGCAGCCGTGGCAATTGATGGGGGTTGCGGCAAAGACGCGCAGCGCCGACAAATCGCCATGTTCCGGGTCCGCGGCCACCTTCGCGTATTCCTGCCATGCATTCTCCGCCAGGGCAAGCAGACGGGGATCGCCGGTGCGCCCATAACACCAGAGGATGGCTTCGATGTTAGTAACATTCCTGACCGGCGTACCATAGGAAGCTTTGTCTGAGAGATAGTGTTTCCTCAGCGCCTCGGCAATGTCCGTGCTGTCTGCTCCACCTGGCGGGGCCTGCGCATCCCAAAGCGCCGCCAGTCCGCGGAAGAGGATGTTCTGCGGCCAGCGATGATAATCGCCCTTGGGATCTTGAAAGTTTTTTGGACCCAGATAACCGTCGGCTGCAGCGTGCGTCAGCGTATAGTCGATCGATGCCCGTACCTGCGCCATGAGGTGTTCATCTTGAAGCACAATAGCCAGGCGGGTTGCTCCATCAATCCAATAGGCCTTCTGTTCCCACGGCCACCAGGATTCCGCCTCTTCTTCGCCGGCCCAATACTTCCCTGTAAATGGCCACGAGATTTGCGGCAGCTTGGAGCCGAGCTGCGACGCCTGCTTTTGCAGGTATCCTCGAAGCCATCCTTGCGGTTCGACGGCGCCCGGCGGCAGGGCGTGCAATGCGGCATAAGAAACCGTCGCTGAGTCCGGCTCAGCCCCGTGCATCTCACGGCTTGAACTCATCAGCATCGCGGAGCTCAACAAGGCGAGCCGCATGAATTCGCGTCGGTTCAATTCGTTTTCTGCAAGATTGGTATCAGCTTCCATGACGACCTCTCTTTTAGGGCCTTATGTTCAGGGAGTTGTTTTGCGAAAAGGGATTCTATCATAGGGATTGTTGGCAGGGATGCGGCGCAACGGCCATTGCGTGCCCACCCGGCTGTTCGCGCTGCCATGGCGGGCGCGGTAACCCAAAAACCACTTGCGGGCTTTCCACGCCGGTTGGCCTCACGGCGCCCCGGCCTGTTAAGGTCAGTGAGGAAACTTTTATGAATCCATCTTAGGAACCTGCGTCATGTGGAAGCGCTGGCGAATCCGGATCCTTTTGTTTCTGGCCGTTCTCGGTCCCGGATTCATTACCGCCAATGTCGACAATGATTCCGGCGGTATCCTCACCTACTCCCAGGCTGGCGCGCAGTACGGCTATACCCTGCTGTGGACCATCATTCCCATCACCATAGCGCTGATCGTGGTGCAGGAGATGTGCGCCCGCATGGGCGTGGTTACCGGCAAGGGCCTGAGCGACCTGATCCGCGAAGAGTTCGGCCTGCGCCTCACCTTTGTGTTGATGGTGCTGCTGGTGGTGGTCAACTACACCAATGTGGTCACCGAGTTTATTGGCATTGCCGGGTCGATGCACCTGTTCCACGTTTCCAAGTTCTTCTCCGTGCCCTTTTGCGCCGGGCTGGTCTGGTACATGGTGGTGCGGGGCAGCTACAAGAGCACTGAGAAGATCTTCATCATCGCCTCTTTGGTCTATATCTGCTACATCTTCGCCGGCGTGCTCTCGCAACCCAGTTGGCACGATGCGCTGCTGGCCACGGTTCAGCTTCCGGCAAAGTCGGTGTGGAGTGACAAGGCCTACATGTACATGGCCATCGGCGTGGTGGGCACCACCATTGCCCCGTGGATGCAGTTCTATCTGCAATCGTCGATCGTGGAGAAGGGTATTCGCGTCAAGGACTACGCGGCCTCGCGGCTCGACGTGATCGTCGGCAGCCTCTTCACTGACATTGTTGCCTGGTTCATTATCGTGGCTTGCGCGGCCACGCTCTTTGTTCATGGCATGGGAGCCATCCAGGTGGCTTCGGACGCCGCCGAGGCGATGCGTCCCCTGGCCGGCGACTACGCCTTCATTCTCTTCGCGTTCGGGCTTTTCAATGCCTCGCTGTTCGCGGCCTCCATTCTGCCCATCTCCACCGCTTACACGGTCTGCGAGGGCCTGGGCGTCGAATCCGGTGTCGACAAGAACTTCAAAGAGGCGCCGTTCTTCTACTGGCTCTATTCGCTGCTGATCGTGGGCGGCGCCGCCACCGTGCTCCTGCTGCCGGATGCGCAACTGATCAATGTGGCCATCCTTTCCCAGGTGCTCAACGGCGTTCTGCTGCCGGTGGTGATCATCCTCATGTTGATGCTTATCAACCGAACGGACCTGATGGGCGAACACAAGAACTCTCGCTTGTGGAATGTCATCGCCTGGGGCACCAGCATCATCGTGATCGGGATGACGCTGGTAATGCTGTGGGGCATGATCCCAGGACATTGAGGACTGCGCTCATTCATGAAGCACAGAGCCGGATGCCGGCGGGATTCTCCTTCCTGCCGGAGGGAGCAGAGGTCTTCAGGTCCCTGGAAAGAACGGATCAATGGAAGTTCTTTAGGTCCGTGCTTTCCGCGGCGGTTTGCCGAAAATAACCCTCTGTTGTTGCACACTGGCAGATAGAACAGGAGTGGGCGAAGCGCCAACCGGCCAGGGATTTGCCTGGTCTATCCCCCCGCAGGCACCCCCCCTCCCCCCTTCCAAAAGTTTGTGGGGTCAAATGCTTTTTTGCGTTCTATTTCCTTATGAAATGGTAGAGCTATACCGAACCTGCTCAAAAGGAAGGATTTCCAGGCGCGGTCCGCATAGGAACAAGCAAGCTGTCAATCGCAACGCTGTGGAAATCTGATCAAGAGGCGCGCAGGAAGCGCAACCCTAAAGCAGCTTGCCGGCGGCCAGATCGCGAATCAGCCCGCGGTCGGCAGCCAGAAACTCGTAACCGGGCAGGTCCTCAAGCCGTACCCAGCGAAACTGGTTGTAGATGCGGTTTTCGATCTCCCCGGAAAACTCGTGCACCGCAAAGAAGAGGAGATCCACCGCGCCGCCGTGGCGATAATTATGGCGGATGTGGGTCACGCGGGGGCCGATCGTGGCCTTGATGCCCAGTTCCTCGTCCAGCTCGCGGGCCAGTGCCTGCTCAGGGCTCTCGCCGGCCTCGATCTTGCCGCCGGGGAACTCCCACTGCAAGGCCATGGGTTGGTCTGGACGGCGTTGACCGATCAGGACTTCGCCGCCGCGCACGATCAGTGCCGCCGCCACAAAACGAAGGGCGGGGCCAGCAGACCGAGAATCGGACTTCGGCTGCGTTTCTTCCACACCTCTATTGTATTCGCACCAAAAGGGTTGCAGAACCGGATAGCGTACTGCTTGTTCTGGGTTGCTTCACAGACATGTAAAAATCGATCTGCCAATAGGCCGGAACCGCTACATCCTGGCACTGAACCAGGGGTTTTAATCCCAACCCGGAATGCCAACAAAAATCAACAGCGCCTTCAGGTCATCCGGTACGTTCTTTGGGAAATTCGTCGGCGATTTAGCCATTTCCGTCAGCCTGGAAGGTCGCACCGTTCAAAGCAAGTCCGGGTGACGGAATGGCTCTATTCACCCGCAACTGCCGCCTCAGCACCCTCGGTAGCCTCGGGGCGAAAATAGCCCCAGCCTTTCTTTGCCGTCACCTTAAGCAAGGCAGGGGAGGGATTGACGGGGAATGCGTTGCGTGCGATTTCGAGCATGGCCAGGTCGTGGATCGAGTTGCCGAAGACCGCGTCGGGGACGGTCAGCCCCACGCGCTTGAGCGCTTCGGCCTTGCCCTCGTCGGTGGGCACGTCCAGAATCTCGCTGGATATAATGCCCGCAACAACGCGGACTTCCGCGGCCAGCACACGCTCCTCCGGGATGCTGAATTCGCGCGCACCTTCGGCAACCACCCAACGGTTGGTGGAACTCACTGCCCAAAGCTCGACGCCGGCCTGGCGCAGCGCGGCCAGCAGCGATGCCATCTCAGGAAACACGCGGCTGGGCAAAAACTCCTGCATATACTGGGCTGCGGCGGCGCGCAATTCCTGCTCACGCAGGCCGGCATAGATCTGTACCACCTCGCCGCAGATCGCCACTTCGCTCACTTGTCCCGCCCGGTAAGCTCGGTAGCGGGTATCGATCCAGTCGCTGGTCGAGCGCGAGACCAAACCCTGTTCGAGAGACCAGAGCAGGAAGCCATAGCCCGAGTCGCCGCTCCAAAGGGTTCCATCACAATCAAAAACTGCGACCTTTGGATTGCTACTGAGAACCAGCTGCTCAAACTGCGGGGCGGTCCACTTCGGGTTTTCTATCTGAGTAGGTGTCAAGCGTTCCTCATTCAAGCTCAAGAAAATCGTCCTACTCCATTCTCTTCTAATTCGGCATGTTTTTGCACGTGAACGTTTGGAGAAGGCTCAGTTTAGCCACTGCAGGTTCAGCGTGGCTACTCTTTCAGCAGAGTGCCAAACAATTCAATTCCACAGAACGGATAGCCGTGCGGCCACCTTCTTCCTTTCATCTGACGCTATTCCCTGTTGAACTTCAGTGAACAGTTGCTTGAGAGCCGGTCCGGATTCGGCGCCTGCCGGTATATCTGCTTCACGATGAATCGTCAGGTTCAGATCCACCATGCTGCGGTAAAGCAACGCAGGGGCGCAGTTCTTCAACTCTTCATTCAGCGCAGATAGCGCCTCGCCGGGTGCGAGTTTCTGCCAGCCCTCTAGGATGCGCAACTGCTTCAGCAGTTCCGCCTTCGGCAGACCCGCCTTGATACCCTCACGAAATTGCGCCCAATTCGGCATAGCATGGTGATAGGTCGGGTGGACTCCAGGACACGCTGAGAATACAGTTTCGACTCTCGTCGCTCAATTTCCAAAAGCTTAACCAATGGAGTTCTCAGGCCTTCCCATTAAACTGGGGAGTGAGGTATTCCGTGTTTCGTCCTGCCCTTCTTGTCCTGCTCTTCGCCTCGGTCGCCGGGTTCGGCCAGAACTCTGCGCAAAGCCCGGAAAAGCAGGTTCCTGTTGCGCCCGCTCCGCCTCAGCCCGTACCTGGTCCGGTGTCCGACGCCGAAGCCGCTATCGTCAAAGCCGACTGGAAGACCGCTGAAGCCAAACTGACGCCTTGGCTCGCCGACCATCCTGCCGACGCGCGCGCTCTTTTCGACGCCGGCTACGTGGCCGACGCCCAGAATCGTCTCGACGATGCCGCCAGCCTCTACCGTCGCGCCGTCGATGCCAATCCCCAATCGTTTGAGGCACATCTCTCGCTGGGGCTGTTGCTGGCCCGTCAGGAAAAGTTCGTCGGCGCCCGTCTGGAACTGGCCGCCGCCACTCAACTCGACCCCGGAGACGCCGGACCAGCCTTGAAAGCCCGCGCCTGGCGCGCCCTGGCCCAAATTGATCGCACCACCGACACCACCGAAGCTTCCAATGACCTTCTGCAAGCCCTCAAGCTTACCCCCGAGACCCCGGCCGACACGCTCTTGGCAGCCACCCTTGCTGACCAGGCCGGCCAGTACGAAGCCGCCGAAGCCGCCTACCGCCGCATCCTGGCCAAAGACCCCAAATCCGCACCCGCCAATGCCGGCCTGGCCCATCTCCTCATTGCCCGCAAGCAGTATCCCGAGGCGGAAACCCTCCTCCGCGCCGCGCTCGAGCACTCCCCCGACGATCCGGCACTCACCGCGCAGTTGGCTACGGTGCTCGCCGAGCAGGACAAGGCCGAGGCCCTCCCGCTCGTCCAAAAGCTCCACGACACCCACCCCAATGACGCCGCAATCACTCGCATGTTGGCTGCGGTCCTTGCCGACGCCGGTGATCCTGCCGGCTCCGACCGCCTCTACGTCGGACTGCTCGCGGCAAGTCCCAACGATCCAGCCCTCCTCATCGCCCATGGCCAGAACCTCATCCGTCAGCTCCACTACGCTGAAGCCTTCGCGGTCTTCGACAAGGCCACTCAGTTGGACCCAGCCGACGCCGACGGATGGAGCGGGTTGGCCTTTGCGGCGTCGCGGACCAACCAGCCATCGATCACACTGCACGCTCTTACAATGCGGTCAAAGTACCTTCCCGAAATACCCTCTACCTACTTTCTTTGGGCCACCGCATACGATAAGCTTCAGCAAAAGGCGGCGGCTGCAACGTACTACCATCACTTTTTGGATTCATCCGCCGGGAAGTTTCCTGATCAGGAATGGCAGGCTCGCCAGCGTCTCCTCTTGCTCGAAAAGAAGCCTTGAGACCGGTGAACATGCCGACAATGGAAGCGGTGCACCCCCTCAGGACGCCGCGGCAATCGAGCCAATGAGACCGTGAATCTTTCCCCTTGCGCGTTCTCATAAAAAGCTCCTATAGTCGGGGCGTCGGGTTGTACCGCTTCCGCGGAGGTGCATCATGCCGTCTCGGGTTGCGTCGGCAGTTCTCGTCCTCCTCACTGCCTGCACCATCCCGGCCTGCGCCTCAGGGCTCGATGACAAGTTATTCAATCAGCAAAGCATCGATGCCTTGGCAGCCAAGGCCAGCCAGGCCAACCCCCGTGAGCAGTGCTTCCTTTACGCCGAACTGGTGCATCAGATGACCGAGTTCAGCTTGCGTCGATACGCCGCCGGCGATGCGGTACAGGCCGCCAGCCTGCTTAAGCAAATTCAGCAACTGACGAACAAGATTCACCTCTCTATGGCCGATGACAACAAGCGGCTCAAGAACGCCGAAATGCTCCTGCGTCACACCGCCTTTCGCCTTACCGAGATGCTCCACAACAGCAGCTATGAAGACCGTCCCCTGGTGGAACAGACCCTGGCTCAGGTGAATCAGGCCGAGAATGAAGCCATGATGCAGGTCTTTCGCAAATAATCACCCACCATCCAGACGCGTTCACGCCTACGGTCCCCACAGTCTGTGGAAGAACTTTGTTTAACGCGCGACGGATGGCGGCGCGACGTTTCAACCCCGGCAAAATACGTGCTATAACAAACCCAATCTGGTTGCTGCTCGGGCCGTCGAGGATGGCACGGCTGACGCCCGATCTACGGTCTTTATCCTGAGTACCGGTGGCCTCATGCGCTGTTTTTCCGCAGTTCTGGTCTGTCTGCTCCTGTCCGCGCCTCTGCTCGGGCAAAAGGAGAAGCGTGAGCCATTGACAGAAGCCCAGATCGAGCAAATCCGCGAAGCCGGCATCGATCCCGACGAGCGCGTCTACCTCTACACCAAGTTCCTCAATGAGCATGCGGATGTCATCAAGGGACTGACCAACCGTGCCAAGTCCGCCGCCCGCGCACGCCGCCTCGACGAGGAACTCCAGGATTTTAGCGCGTTGATGGACGAGCTTGGCTCGAATCTCGACGTCTACTCCGACCGCCACGCCGATATCCGCAAATCGCTGAAGCAGCTGACTGAAGCCACCCCGCGCTGGCTCGGCAATCTCCGCGCTCTGGCCGGGGAGCCGGAATTCGACCTGGCTCGCAAGGAAGCCATCGAGAGCGGTGAGGATTTGGCCGATCAGGCCAAGCGCCTACTCACCGAGCAGACTGACTACTTCAACCTCCACAAAGACGAGAAAGGCCAGGACCGCGCTGAACCGAAGTGACTCGTGCGAAAAAGGGAATCGCGAACAGGGCCAGACGAGCCAAGGCGATTGTCGCCCCGGCTTCTGGATAGTCGCAATTCTTCCACGCCCTCCGCTCTCGCTAATCCAGGGCAATCGCATTTGAACTTTCATGGCAAGCGAATGTCCCAGGCTGCCGCAAGGACTCCATCGAAGCGAGCTTTGTAACAGCCCGAGCGCGATGGGGATCATGGGAGCCGCAAAACGCCGCAAAGACTCCATCAAAGCGAGCTTTGTAACAGGGCATGACTTCAGTCATGCCGCAAAACGCTCCCCAAAAAGAGGTCGGGCTTTAGCCCCTGCCACATTTCGAGCTGCCTGTGGTCTCCTTTTCCACCTTCGCCGTGCCGCGCAAGCAAAATCCAACCGTAAGCACTTTCAAATGCGATTGCCCTGCTCGCAAATCCCTGTTCCGTGCTTCCTGCCCCCCTCGGTGTGCTACCCTCCATGTTGGTGCCTCCCGACCTCATTCCAATCTTTCAGGAGCAGTACCGGGCCTTGCGTCCCAGGGCTCCCATGCCCCTCATCGCTGTCCGATTCCGCCGCTTTACCTCTCTCAACACAACCATCCGTCTGCGCGAAGGCCAGATTCACGTCAGCCTTTCCGATCTCCTCGAAGGCGCGCCCGAGTCCGTACTCCGCGCCATCTCGCACATTCTTCTCGCCAAGCTCTACAAGAAGCCCATCGACCCCGTCCAGAACCTGCGTTACAAGCGCTTCGCTTCCTCGGCCGCAGTCACACACCAAACCGAGCTCATCCGCCACGCCCGCGGCAGCAAGCGCTTCAGCGGTCCCGAGGGCCGTTTCTACCATCTTGAGGAAGTCTTCGACTCACTCAACGAGCGCTTTTTCGGCGGTCTTCTTGGTCGTCCCGAGCTCACCTGGAGCGAGCACATGGCCAAGCGGTCACTCGGTCATTACGATGCCAGTCACAACACCATCGTCGTGAGCCAGGTCTTCGACCGCCCTTCCAGTCCCCGCTACGCCATCGAATACCTGCTTTACCACGAGATGCTTCACCTCAAGCACCCCGTCAAGATGCGTGGCATCCGACGCTGCGTCCACTCCCAGGAGTTCAAAGCCGAGGAAGCCCTCTTCCCCCAACTCAAAGAAGCGCTGGCATTTATCAAGCGGCTGTAGCGAGCCAGATTCCACCGTGGGAGCGCGTGGCCAGCTTTCGGGAATCCGCTTCGGACATCCCGGCAGCCGAAAGCTACGAATTCGACCGCTATCGTGTCACACTGTTGCGACAGGCTCTGGATGGATCGCTGGCAGGCCACTCGCTGGAGCCAGGCGGCTCTCAAGTTTGACTGGGGATTCCACCCAGGCGATCGATCCTAAGCCGCTTTTTCCACCGCTGTCGCAGCCTCTTCCGGCGCGATGATCGGTCGCCGCGCGGCCCACCAGATCAGCAAAATGCCGGCAATCACCGACCCCGCGCTGGCCAGTTGCGCATTGGATAACCCCCAAAGAACCTTGGGGTTGCGCCGCACAAATTCAACCAGAAAGCGAGCAATTCCGGTAAGCGCCAGGTATTCGCCCACAATTGCGCCCGTCCCATGTTTTTTCCCACCGCGCCACCACAGCCACCAGCCGATCAGCAACCCGGCTGCCAGCTCGTAAAGCGGTGTCGGGTGCACCCTCACCAGTGTCGGTTCAATTCCGTTAGGAAAACTCATGCCCCAAGGGAGGGTAGTTGGCAACCCGTAGCAGCCGTCGCCCGAGAGAAAGCAGCCGATGCGCCCTATCCCATAGCCGATGGCCGCCGCAGGAGCGGCAAGATCCAGGGTCCGCAGGCCACCGATCTTTGCCCACCACCCCTGAAACACCAGCGCGGAGATGCCAAAAATCAGTCCGCCGAACCACGCAAACCCCGCTGTGTCCCACAGCACCCGCCAGCCGTAATCGCGAAACTCCACCGGCGTATCGATCACGTGCCACAGCTTGGCGCCCACAATGCCCAGCAGCGCGGCAATCGCCACCATTCCCACTGCGTCGGCAGTGATGTGCGCGCGGCGAAAGCCCCGGTCCATCACAAAAGCGGCTGCCACAATGGCAACCCATAGCATGAGACCGAAAGTTGGCACACTCAGGTGCCAGATGTGAATAAAAGGCTGCATCTTCTCTTGAAGTATAGACGCTGGCGCCGCCAAAAGGCCGTTCCTCAGCCCGCGACGCGATTTGCACAGGCGCGCTTGCCCGCGCGACTCACATTCCCCGATACTGTCTTCATGGCTACAACGACCTACAAGGGCCTCGAAGTTCTCTATACACGCCAGCAGATTGCCGACCGCGTTGCCGAGATGGGCGCGCAGATTACCCGGGACATGAACGGGGAAAGGCTCGTCATGGTGGGTGTACTCAAGGGAGCTGCGCCCTTTCTCGCCGACCTGTCACGCGCCGTGCAGGCCGACGCCACCTTCGACTTCGTCGCCGTTACCAGCTACGGCAAAGGGCAGCGTTCTTCCGGCGCGGTCAAACTGATCAAGGACCTGGACGAGCCCATCGAGGGCAAGAACGTGCTGATTGTTGAGGATATTCTCGACACCGGCCTTACCCTCTCGTATCTGCGCAAGCTCTTCCTCCAGCAGCATCCCAAGACCCTGCGCATCGCGACCCTGCTCGACAAACCTTCGCGGCGCCTGGAAAAAATCGAGGCTGACTACGTGGGCTTCTCCATTCCCAACCTCTTCGTCATCGGGTACGGAATGGACTACGCCGAACGCTACCGCAATCTCCCTGACATTTGCCTCATGACTCCCGACCATCCGGAGTAGTTGCCCGGCTAAGCCGGCAAAGCGATTCAGCGGCGCCTGCCGATCGCCCCATCGAGGCTTCCCGGCCCGGCGATCGGCGCAGTCTGCAACTTGTTCCGCTCCATCCGCGTCCATTCATTTGGCCCGGCCCCGGGCAAGGCTCTATACTCATCTCCCGTACACTGCCGGCGGGCCGATCTGCAGCGGTATTTCACCGGCAAGGAGCATTTTTCATGGCTGCGATCACACCCATCCGCGAAGCGGACCTCGAATTCGACAACGGCAGCTTCGATTCTGCTGCCTTTGCCGCACAAGCGCTGTCGAGCTGGCAGTCACTAGCCGCAGTCATAGACCATACCCTGCTCAAGCCCGACGCCACCCGCGACCAGGTCGAGAGCCTCTGCGACGAGGCCATTCGCTACCGCTTTGCCTGCGCCATGGTTAACCCCGTCTGGGTACCCACCGCGGTCGGCGTCCTCTCCGGCACGGGTATTCCCGTGGGTGCCGCTATCGGCTTTCCTCTGGGCGGCTCGTTGGTCTCCACGCTCCGCCAGGAAGCTGCAGCAGTCACCCGGCTCGGTGCCGGCGAGGTGGACATGGTCATTCCCATCGGTCAGCTCAAGAGCGGCAACCACCATGCCGTCCACCACACCATCCACGCCGTCGCTGTGGTTGCCCATCATCACGGTGCCCTGCTCAAAGTCATCCTTGAAACCGCTCTGCTCACCGTCGAAGAGAAGCTGCGCAGCGCCGAGATCGCCATCCAGGCCGGCGCGGACTTCCTCAAGACTTCCACGGGATTCTCCACCGGCGGCGCAACACCTGCCGACGTGGCCTTGCTCCGCGGCGTAGCCGGCGCGCGTTCCGGCGTCAAAGCTGCGGGTGGCATCCGCACCCTTGCGGACGTTCGCGCCCTTCTCGAAGCCGGCGCCAACCGCATCGGCGCCTCCGCCTCCGTGGCCATCGTCCGCGAGCTGGGAGCGGAGTAAGACTAAGGGGCAGGGAAGTGAAGAGGGAGGCGCGCTGAACATCTTGCTTCTGTGGATGAACAAGGTCGCCTGCACACTGCCGCTGATCTCCCGCATCGGCGCTTTGCTGACTGGCAGACCCGCTATTCCATATTGTTTACCCTCCTCATGCGCTATCATTCCCTTCGACACATATGGCAACAACTCCCCCATCTCCGCCTGAACCACACGAGCTGGAAGGCGACTACCGCCCCGCCGCCGCAGCCAGTCCCTGGGCTCATCTTGACCCCATCAACATACGCATCGAGCCGGCGGATCTCACCTATCTGGTGCAGTTGGCAGACGCCCTCAACACCACGCTTGACCTGCAAACCCTCCTCAACCGCACCTCTGAACTCGTTCGCACTGTCATTCAATACCGCATCTTCGCCATTCTCCTTCTCAACGACCGCACCCACGACCTCCGCATGAGGTTCCAGATCGGCCACACCCCGCAGGTCGAGCGCACCCGCATTCCGCTCGGAAAGGGTGTTGTCGGCCAGGTCGCGCTGACTCGCAAACCGATCCTCCTCAATGATGTTTCTGCTTACGAACACTACATTTCCGTCAATCCCGCTGTTCGCTCCGAGTTGGCCGTGCCCCTCATTGCCAAGAACCGCCTCATCGGCGTCATGGACATTGAAAGCGAGCAGGCCGGATACTTCCGTCCGGAGCACCTCCACGTCCTCACCCTCACTGCTTCCCGCATCGCCCAAGCCATTGAGAACGCCCGTCTCTATGCTCGCGTTTCCCGCCAGGCGCAAACCCTCGAAGTCCTCAACGAGATCGCCGTCGAACTCGCCTCCATCCTCGACCTCGACGCCTTGCTCGAACGCGTAGGCCAGCTACTTCGCCGCCTGATCGACTACCAGATGTTCACCATCATGCTCCTGGACGACAAGGGCGAAGAGCTCATCACGCGCTACGCATGGCGCTTCGGCTATGCTCATGCGCCATCGCGCCGCATTTCCATTACCAGCGGCCTGGTCGGCGCCGCCGTACGCGAGTGGCGCCCCGTCAATGTTCCCGATGTCCGCAAAGACCCTCGCTACATCCCCATGAACCCTGAAACCCGCTCCGAACTGATCGTCCCTCTTTTCTATAAGGGCCGCATCATCGGCGTACTCGATCTCGAACACACACGCACTCATTTCTTTCACGAAGAGCACGAGCGCATGTTGACCACGCTCGCCGCCCAGGTGGCCATTGCTATTGAAAACGCCCGCCTCTACCAGGCTGTCCGTCGCCAGGAGGCGCAACTTGAGCGCGACATTTCCATGGCCCGCGAAGTCCAGCTCCGCCTCTTGCCGCCCGCCGCGCCCCAACACCCCCACGCCGAAATGGCCGTCCGTTTTCTCCCTGCCCGCACCATCGGCGGTGACCTCTACGACTTCATCGACTACGGCCCCAATCGCACCGCCATCGTCCTCGGCGACGTCAGTGGCAAAGCCGCGCCGGCCGCCCTCTTTGCCGCTCTCGTCAGCGGCATCATGCGCTCCGCTGCTGTCCAGCGTCCCCAGCCGGCCGAGATGCTCGGCCGCCTCAACGATGCCCTCCAGGAGCGCAAGCTCGAATCCCAATACGTCACCCTGCTCTTCGCTCTTTGGAACGACGAAAACCAGACCCTGCAAGTGGCCAACTCCGGCGCTATCCAGCCCATCTTCTGCCGTTCTGGGCAGTCCGTTACCGTCCGCGCCGAAGGCTTCCCCTTAGGCCTCTTTCCCAACGTCGCGTATGAGGAGTTCAACGTCGCCACCCAGCCGGAGGACGCCATCGTCTTCGTGTCGGACGGAATTCTGGACGCTGAGAACGCGCAGGGCGAAATGTACGGTGAAGACAGATTGTCCAACATCCTCTGTGCCCACCGCGACCTCCCCGCCCAGGACATAGCCGACGCCATTCTCGCCGACGTCTCCCGTTTTCAGGGCGACCAGGACCGTTTCGACGACGAAACCATCATTGTGCTCAGAGTGCGCTGAAGCGCAGTGCCCTTCGCCCTGGCTTCATTGCGCCTGAGGGGGAATAGCGCTACCTATCTGAGGTTCTTCATTCTTTCTATAGCCCTTTGCCCAGTTGCAGTTGTTTCAAGCCGTTCAGCAATGCGATGCCAGTCGTCGATCAACGTGCCTGAAGAACGATACAATTCAAGCGAACCGGTGATGAAAAGAGGAAGGTTTTTATCTGAATGGAAATCCCTGCTGAATTGAGGTTGGAAAAAGAAGTATGTTATCCGGCACACTCAAAGCACGCCTGGCAACTCAACTTCGGCAACTCTTCCCGAAGTTATGGATGGAACGCGAGTTGCGTTTCCGGCCGTATCATTTCGAGGCAGAGCTCTGGCTGGTTCCAATTTTTTGCGATAAGCAAAAGACTGCCATTGACATAGGCGCTAACAGGGGGTCCTATTCTTATTTCATGGCGAAATTATCGAGCAACGTAATCGCCTTTGAGCCTAATACCGACCTTTGGAAAGACTTGCGCCGTTTGCTGGGCCGGGATTTCCATCTTGAAGCGGCCGCATTGTCAGACAAATCCGCCAAGACAACATTGCGGGTAGACTACAGTAACACCGGGGTTGCCACTATTGAAGAAAAGAACCAGCTAGTCTGCGTCAAGGATCCTATGGCGGTGGTGCAGCGGGTAGTCGAAACCAGAACACTCGACAGCTTCGAGTTTTCCAACATCTCCATGATCAAAATCGACGTGGAAGGTCATGAAGAGGCGGTGGTCTCCGGCGCTCGAGACACGATCGAGCGCAATCGGCCTGTTCTGATTGTCGAATCAGAGGACCGGCATAATCCCGGCGCGCCACGTCGCTTGGCTGAAACCTTCTCCGAACTTCGCTATCGAGTGTTCTACCTGAAAGGCCGGCGCCTCATGGAATTCACCACGCTGCGCGATGAAGATACGAATCCGGAGAACCTCGACCGAGGTTTGCCGTACATCAACAACTTTATCCTTATTCCATCTGAGCAGGATGAGAAGGTCGAGCGCATTCAGGCCTTTCTGTCTCGATCTGATCGGTGAGCCACTCAGCCGGGCGCCCGTGGCTGAATTGAGAGACCAGCGAGACCGCGCAATCAGCATTGGCTGAGCTATGCGAGTCAGACGGCTTTTCCTGTTTCCGGTCTATGGCTTCGACGACCCGTAATTGGGAATCTTCGGGGTCAGTTTGCGCACCACAAACTCCTGAAAAAGATTCTGGATGGCGCTCTCGGCAGTGCCGATGAGGACATTTTCAAAAGTCAGCGTCACTCCATCGCGATCGCTAGCCGGATAGTAGAGGTTCGAGATGCCGCCTGCCGCCAACCCGCCCAGCAGACCTGAATAGTTGGTCTGCCAATGCCCATTGTCGCCCTTGCAGATGACCGCGTTGGCAATGGCATACAGAGCGCGCGATCGAATGGTCCCAGTTCCTTTGTAGAAGTAGCGCGGGTCCTGCTTCAGCAGCGATGGCAGGATGGCGCCGCCGATCGCTGTATTGATGAAGCTGTCGGCATAACCTGCTCCATATCGTTTCGCGTATCCCTGCGTGCCTTGTCCATACCCGCTGAAAGTGTTGGTGGCCTGCTCAACTCCCGCGAAAAATCCAACCGCCAGAAAAGTGATCGGGTCTATTGAAGACTTCCAGGCCAGATCGAATTTTTGCCTGGTGGTGAGGGGAGCCGCCTTGGGCACGTAGCTGACATAGAAGTTGGGAATTACGCCCAGCACACGCTGTGTTTCCTCCTGCCTGATCTGCTCTTGCGCAATCTCAACCTGCGATGCGCTTACCCTCACCTCGCTCGTCGCGGCATTGACTGGCAGCACAATCGCTTTCGTTTCGTAGCTCTCGCCCGCGTGCAGGATGCCGGATACAACCTGTGTCGCAAATCCATTCGAGGAGATCGTGAGCCGAAAAGCTCCGGGAGCGACTCCTGCAAAATCGAAGCGCCCGTCACCGTCCGATGTGACCGTTCTCGCCTTTGCGGTCAAGTCAGTAAGTGTAACCTGCGCGCCCTCATAGACGACTCCGTCTCGATCCTCGACCACGCCATGGATGCTGCCTGGCACGGACTGCACAGGCAACGGTTGCGCGGTTGCCGCCTGAGCTTCTGGCGCATCGGGCAAACCCGCATCGGATGCGGAGTTGTCCAACCGGCCAGGCGTAGGCAACGCAGGGTGTTGAGGCCATGCGTGGGCCGCAAACCCCACGAAAGCCAAAAATGCGGCTCCCCGGCTAAATCCCAAGGCTCGATGCCGCAGGCATTTCCACCCGTCATCCAAATTTGTTGCGGTTCCGATCAGTTCGACCCTCAGTTCCGAAGTTCAGAGTCACCCTATCCAGAGAATAACCGCCGCAAAGGCGCCCCAGAGGATTAGACGGGAATTGCGGTGAGAGAAGACAAATGGAGTGGGCGGTTTTCATCGTGCGTTTATGGCAGGCCTATCCCCAAAGACACTTGTCCCGGATGGGATGGCGCTTGGAGCCCAATGCGGCTCCCTGTGCTGGCGTGGAAGGAGCCGCGACCTGGCGCGAAATGGAACAGGAGGCAGTATCCACGGTAATGCCGTAGCTATTCTTCCGGAAGATTTGTCAGGCGAAGCTTCACTTCCCGGCTGGTGATCGCCGGCGCGGCGTTCGGGCCTGTGAAGTTGCCCCAACCTAAGTCAGGATAAGGCCAATAATTGTAGAGGCTGAACGAAACCAGGCCATCGGGCATTACCGATGCCCGAACTGCCAAATCCGCATTGGCCTCCGCGCGAACTCGAATGTTACTTCCAGCCAAGCTACAGGCGGCATACCAGATGTTCTCCTTCAGAGAACGAAAATCGTTGGATGCCTGGATGGCAGAGTTCTCTTTGCCCCAGAGAAAGAAATCACCGATATCTTCCGACCAGGGCCACTCGGGCTTCGTTCTGTAATCAAGGCGCCGATGATTCGCCAATTTAAGCGCTGCACCGTTTGGGCGCCCGATATGGTCCGCCGGATAAATTGACCAAAGAGAATCCCGATGCCAGGCCAACTTCTCGACGTTCGCCGGAAGCAGATACGCAACTCCCAACGGTGTGTTTCCAGCAGGCTCGCCTTGGATTCGGTACCGGGTTGTAATAAGACCGTCCCCATCAATCTGGATTTCGAACTCTATAGGAATGCTTTCTATTCCCTCCCCATGTTTGCACTCCCCAGCCGTAAGAATGGTCACACTGCCGCCGTTGGCAGCAGCCTCGCAGCTTCTCAGCAACCAATGGGAGGATAAAGGCCCGCCGCCAAAATCAAGGTAAGGACCACCCTTCAAAATTACCTGACCGTCGAATGTAGCTTCGCTCACCAATCCAGTGGAACGGCTTAAGGTTACCGCGAAGTGTGGGCCGGTCACGAGCAGACGATCTCCACTCTGGCGAAGGCTTGCGCTGGCTGCCTGCGGCTTTGGCACCGATGGCGGTGGAGGGTCAAGCGCCAGCCGGAATTGATCGATCAGTATGCCTCGCGCATGAAACTCCAGTTGCACTATGTCGCCTGGCTTCCAAGTGTGCGGTGGAATTTCAAGATAGCTCGACTGATGCGGCGGCACATCTACAGACTGGAGACTGCCGGAGCCGGAACCGGTGGCCCACCGTATGTCGATATCCTTGAGGTTTGTGTGATCGAACGCATTCTTTACAGGGATACTTAGTGCGCTCCCTTCCTCTGGAATCGGCACGGGCCGGTCCTCGATCCGAATCGGAGAGTAGGCCTTTTTAGTCAGCCAATACTCCGGCTTCTCCCGGCGCCAACCGTCGATAATACCCCAGGGGCCATACCCCACCGGGCCATCCGGCAAGAGGAACACCTCGTCGATACCTGCCCAAATCGATCCCCCCAGACAGCCGTCTGCCGTGAGAAACTTATCGCCGAACCGCCGAATGCTCTCACCCCAGAAATTCCGGATCCCCGGATCACGGCGGAGCGTGTCGAGGTTGTAGCAGGAGACGTGGGCGAATTCGTCATTCAACAGGGGATACGTGCTGCTTCTTAAATCGGAGCTGACCTCGGCATAATGCTTGCTGAAAATATCAAAAGCAGGTGCATCCAGGGACGCTGTATCGGGATAACTGAAGATAGTGGGACGGCTCGGATCCTGTTCCACGACCAACCGGTGCTCAACCTCAAAGTTTTTGCCCCAATGGCTTTCGTTTCCCAGAGACCAGAAGAGAACCGACGCATGGTCGCGATCCCGCGTAACCATCTCTTGAAACTGGCTAAGGAAGCGATCGGTAAACTCAGGATTGGAGGAAGGGCCACCGTCCACATTCGACCAGCACACTGCCGTCTCCTCTTCAACATAGATGCCGTGTCGATCGCAGGCATCGAGGAACTGTTCTGTAGGAGGGTAGTGCGACGTGCGAACAAAGTTTATATTGGCGGCGCGAAACAGCGCGGCATCGATTTCGTCGAACTCAACCGGCACAGCCCTGCCGTAAATGGGATGTATGCTGTGGCGGCACGCTCCCCGCAGTTTCACCGGCTGGCCATTCACGAAGAGTTGATTGCCTGCCCGCTTTACCGAACGAAACCCAATCTTGCGTCGCAGTGTTTCAGTCGTTTTCCCATCCACAACGAGCGAGACCTCGAGGCCATAAAGGTTGGGGTGTTCCGCATCCCACCGCATGGGAGCAGGCACAGCGATCTCCTGAGCGGTCTGCTTCGTATGCGAACTTATTGGAATCGTATTGGGTGTGAGCGGCCTGCCCTTGCCGGTATCGTCAGTGAGCGTGAGTACCAACTGTGCTGAATCGAAGTCTTGTGAAGATAGCTCAGCGGCCAAATGGATGACACCATCTTTATGCTGAGCGCCGAGCGTAGCCGATGTAACGAGAGAGCTAAGGTAATTGCGGGGAACCGCAAACAGCCGCACATCCCGGATGATTCCCGCAACGGAATGTTTTGCATAGTAGCTGGCTTGGGATATATCGTCGCTTCGATCGGTGATACCTAAGACAAGATCCGCATCCTGACCGGCCTTGACGTGATCCGTAATCTCGCAATCCCAGGATGTAAAGCCTCCGAAGTGATCTCGAAGGTAGACGCCATTCATCCATACTCTTGCATAGCCGTACACACCGTCGAAGCGGATAAATATCCTCTGGTTCTCATAATCCGCGGGGATCCCGATCTTTCTTCTGCATGGGTATTCCCTATTGGGAGTGATCCGATAGCCAAGCGTCGCAAACTCGTTCGGCATGTCAACGCTGGGCCACGTGGAGCTATCCATATCCTCCTTCCAAAAATCGGAAGCAGGCGCCGGGTTAAATTTCCACATGCCGCCGAGACTTACAACCGGCGTGTGGACCCCACTGGTAGACGCAGGAAGCGGAAGAGGCCTCGCGTTCCTACCCTGATCTGCAGGGGAGGTGCTGGAGGCTCCGTAGCTCAAGGCGCTCGCCTTGCTGGATAAGGGAGCATTTGCGGTTAAGAACAGCGCGCTGAGTGCTTCTACAAAGGTTCGTCTATCCACTTTGATCTCCAACTACCATGTGCTGCCGAACAATGCCATGGCCCTTCCGCAGTTCGCCCCGGAGGCTGAAACGATACTCAAGCGCGAGATGGATGGATATCCGGGATCCAACTGTCAGGCCGCCTTGCATTGCTCGTGGATGAATTGAGCGGATTCCGGCGACTGTCCCTGCATTGTTGCGGAAGCACCATGATTGGGCAAGCCAGGACACGCATGGTTAAATGCATGGAACATCTCCCAGCAGAATTGCGGAATATATCGTCCGGGTTTCTGATTTCTGATGATAGCAAGACCGGCAGTATAGATGCCTTGTCTCTCGAAGGCACGCCTTCCCGGCGCCTGATGCCCGGTCCCGGTCCGATAAACTTAAACGGACAGCCGATCACCGGGAGCCCACTTGCACACCGCCAGCGAAGAACGCCTCATCCGCCCAGCCCGCAACGTCTACGGAAGCCTGCGCCTCCCCGGTGACAAATCCATCAGCCATCGCTACGCCATGCTCGGCGCCTTCGCTGAAGGAACGTCCCGCTTCACCAACTTCTCCACAGGCGCTGACTGTGCCTCGACCCTGGCCTGCATGGAGACCCTTGGAGCCAGGATCGACAGAACCGGCAACGGAACTGTAGAGATCACCGGAGTCTCCGGCCGAGTCACCCCCGCCAGCCATCCCCTCGACTGCGGCAACTCCGGTTCCACCATGCGCATGATCTCCGGCCTTCTCGCGCCCCAGCAGGGCAGTTTCACGCTCATCGGCGACGCCTCGCTCTCCCGCCGCCCGATGGAGCGCATCCGCAAGCCCTTGGAAGCCATGGGCGCAAAGCTCACCCTGACCGAAGGCCACGCCCCTCTGCACATTCACGGCAACCCGCTCCAGCCAATCGACTACACCACCCCCGTTCCCAGCGCCCAGGTGAAAACCTGTGTCCTCCTGGCCGGACTTCAAACCGCTGGAACCACAACGGTCAGGGAAGCCGTCCGCACCCGCGACCACAGTGAACTGGCCCTCCGCGCCTTCGGTGCCACGCTCACCCGCACCGTGGGTTCGGTTTCCATCGTCGGCCCGCAATCGCTGCAAGCCATCGACGCCGCCGTTCCCGGCGACATCTCTTCCGCGGCCTTTTTCCTCTGTGCCGCCGCGCTCTTTCCCGGCTCAGCCCTTGTGCTTGATTCGCTGGGACTTAACCCCACCCGTGCAGCGCTGCTCGACGTGCTTACCGCGCTCGGTGCCCACATAAGTGTCCTCAATCTTGAGGAGAAGAATGCTGAACTGGTCGGAACGGTGCAGGTTTCCGCCCCGCCGGAAGGCCTCGGATCGACTGAAGTGAGCGGTGCCCTCGCTGCCCAGCTTATCGATGAGCTGCCGGTGCTGGCCGCCATCGCTCCTTACACCAGCGGAGGCATTCGCATCCGCGACGCGAAAGAACTCCGCGTCAAGGAGTCCGACCGCATTGCCCTCGTCGCGAAGAATTTGCGCGCCATGGGCGCCGAGGTCACAGAATTCGAAGACGGGCTTGATGTTCCCGGCGGCCAGACTCTCCACGGCGCCACCATTGACTCCGGGAGCGACCACCGCATCGCCATGGCCTTCAGTGTCGCGGCCTTGCGCGCCGAAGGCGAAACCCTGATTCAAGGGGCCGAATCCGCCGCCATCAGTTTTCCTGAGTTCTTCGATCTCCTTGACCGCGTCGCTGAGCGGTAGATGGCCTGAACCTTACTGAAAAAAGGCCCGTCCAGCTTCTTAACAAGCTGGACGGGCCTCTCTGGCAGGTCGGCGCAACGATCTTACTGCGCTGCCGGTGGAGTCGTCGTGGGCTCTTTGCCGTCCTTGGCGGGTGTGAGTCCGGGTATCACGGGCTCCGTGTTCACAACGCCCGTCGCCGCATCGTTCAGATTGATGCCGTAGTGCTCCAGGGTGCTGGCCAGCGTCTGGTACAGGCCCGCACGGTCCTTGGCATAAGTGGCGTTGGCCTGGAGCAGTGCATTCTCAGCCGAAGCCAAATTCCGTTGCTGCTGCAACACAAGCGCCGTGGTTGAGGCGCCCAGCTTGAGTTTTTTCTCTTCCGCATTCAGGCTCTGCTCGGCATAGTCCTTGGCGGTAATCGAGGCCTGCACCTGGGCGCGGTCGTTGGTCAGCGCATACATCGAATTCACCACGCCGATGCGGATTTGCGTGTAGAGCTGCTCCAGGCGCAACTCGGCTTGCCGGTACTCGATCAGCGCCTGCGCCTGCGCCGCCTGTGCCGGCCGGTTGCGGAGGGGGATGGTCACATTAAAACCCGCTCCCTTGTCCGGAGAGCTGCTATTGCCCAAATTACTCAGCACACTCCCATACCCGATGCTGGGAATCGTGCCCGCGGAGCAGGGTACAAACGACCCGTTGACAAACGTGGTGCACTCTGGACTCTGAGCGCCGCCCGCCGCGCTCGCTCCGTAGAAGCCAAACACGTTTACGGTTGGCAACAGACCATTCCGTGCGCCTTTGAGCGATATCTCGTCATTCTTCAGCGCCAGCGCCGCCTGCTCCAGCACCGGGCTCTGCCGGAAGGCCTCTTGCACCAGATCGTCCACCGGCTGTTTTTCCTCGGGAAGTTCTTCCAGGCTCACACGGTCGGTGGGGATTACCGCGGCAGCCACCAGCGCCGGATCATTGAGGTTGCGGGCAATGGCCTGCTTGATGATCTGCTGCTGATAATTCAGCGTGCTCTGGGAACTGATGAGCGCCTGCTTGTCCGATGCCACGGACTGGTCCGCGTTCAGCACGTCCAGCGGCGCCATGGTGCCGATCTCCAGCTGCTTGCGGTTGTCGGCGGCCACTTTGGTGCTCTGCTCCAGCGCCCGCTCCTTGGCCTGAACGTCCTCATAGGCGTTCACCAGGCCCCAGTAGATATTCTCCACCTGGTTCACGGTGTAGAGAATCTGTTGGCGAAACGTCGAGTCGGTGATGCGCCGGTTGTTCCGGGCCTGGTAGAGGTACCGCCGATTCACAAAAATGCCGGCCCCCTGCAACAGGGGCTGGGTCAAAGTCGCCGTGAAGTTGGAGTTGAGTTCCGGGCTGTAAACGTTGTACGGGCTGTTTGAGGTGATGCGATAGTTGTTAAAGCCCACCTGCAGCGTCGCACCGGTTAGAAATCCCTGGTTGTAGGTGAAATTGTACTGGTCGGTGTTGGTGGAGGCGCGCGGCTGAAACAGGCTGATCTGCGGCGACTCCTGTCTTTGCAGCTGAATGTTGCCGGTGACGCTGGGATCCTGATTCACCGGCGCTGGTCCGGCCCCAGACGCAGTCAGCGTCAATCCGGAAATGCCGGAAGCCGCCCCGCCCGTAGACGCACCCGGCCCGCCTCCCGCGCTGGAGGTCGACAAGTAAACGCCCTGCGTATAGCTGTTGACCGTCGCTCCCGATCCGAACAGCGCCTGGCCGGCCTTGGCCCGCAAAATATCCAGGTCTGCCAGGTCCAGGTAATAGCGGGAGATGGCAATGTCGTAGTTGTTCTCGATGGCCAACGCCAGAGCGTCGGAAAGACTCAGGTAAATCTTGCCGTTCTTCACCAGGTCGGCAAGACGCAGCGAGTTCGCAAAGCTGGCCTTGACGACGGTCGTGGGCATATACGGCTTGATCGGATTGCCCAGCAGACTTGCCGATGGTTTTGAAAAATCGCGCTGCGTGGCGCGCAGATTCAGCGGTTCCGTCTGCTTCGGAGCCGGTTCTTGAGGCAAGTCCGACGCCGACTTGCTTGCAGCCGTACCTGCCGCCTGCTGGGCAAATCCCGGAGGCACTCCCATTGCCAGTGTCAGCATGACTGCCACGATTGCCCGCAGCCGCTTCCCCGCCTGTCCGCGCACCGCTTGTTGGCGGATGTTGCGCGCGGTTTCGTCCTGCTGCTCAAACACACGTATACCGAACAATTGCATGGTTCCTCTCCACGTACTGCTTAGGCAAGTGGGGTGCCATTCTTCAAGACGGCCAGAGAGCTTCTCCAGACGCAGTATTATGGTTCCCATGGGCGATTTGGGCTCCAGTCTGCCGCGCCGGTGCCCGCACATCTGGCAATACGCGCGCGGCCCCAGGTTCGTTCCCTGGAGTTCTTTCCTGGGCTTGCGACCTCGACGCCTCGCAGCGGCTCGACCGCTACAGCGTCCAGAAAGCTGAGTATATCCCACGTGCACTCCCCACTCCGATGATCTTCGCTGTCGGGTCAGGGCAATCGCATTTGAACTTTCATGGCAAGCGAATGTCTCAGGCTGCCGCAAAGACTCCATCAAGGCGAGCGTTGTAACAGCCCGGGTGTGATGGGGATCATGTGGGCCGCAAAAAGCCGCAAAGACTCCATCGAAGCAGCTTTGTAACAGGGCATGACTTCAGTCGTGCCGAAAAACGCTCCCAAAAGGGGTCGGGCTTTAGCCCCTGCCACATTTCGAGCCGCCTGTGGTCTCTTTTTTCCACCTTCGCCGTGCCTCGCAAGCAAAATCCAAACGTAAACTCTTTCAAATGCGATTGCCCTTCGCTGTCGGGTACCCTGTTATCTGAGCGGATGCCTGTGAACGATTTCGCCCAACCCGCATCGCATCAGCAAACCTGGAAGCTTACCCTCGCCTACGATGGCACGGACTTCCACGGCTGGCAGGTGCAGCCCGGAAAGCCCACCATTCAGGGCGAGCTGCAAGCCGCACTGGGCCGCATTACCGGAGAAGCTCCCCTGCCACAAGGCTCAGGACGCACCGACGCCGGTGTCCACGCGCTTGGCCAGGTAGCCAGCTTTGCCCTGCAGGCCCCTATTCCACCGGAAAACCTGCAACGCGCCCTTAACCGGACTTTGCCCCCAGCCATACGAATCCTTGAAACGAGAACGGTGCGAGGCACCTTTCATGCGCGGCACTCGGCGGTGGCCAAGACCTATGAATATCGAGTCTTCCGTGAAGCAATCTGCCCGCCTTTACTGGCTCGATTTGTCCACGTCTGTCCCTGGCCAATGGACGTGGAAGCCCTGCAAAAGTCAGCCCGATCCTTTCAAGGCGAACACGACTTCCTGAGCTTTGCCGCTACCGATCCTGACCTGGCCAGCCGCAATTCTGAACCAAACTGGCAACCTGACCAGGAGATAGAACCGGCCACGGCGACGCCAACAGCGGCCATCCGGACCATCTTCTCCTCGGCATGGGAGCAACGCCAAACCGAAAACGGCGATCTTCTGGTCTATCGCGTCCGGGGCAATGGCTTTCTCCACCACATGGTTCGCAACCTGGTGGGAACCATGCTGGATGTGGGCCGTGGCCATCTCGATCTCGAAGAGATTCCAAGGATCATCGCCGCCCGCACCCGCACTGCGGCCGGGCCAACAGCCCCGGCCAGAGGACTCTTTCTGCATTCGGTCGAGTACCCCAGTGTCGAGGATCTTCCTTACGTTGATTGATGTGCCGGGGGACAGATTCCGCACTCAGCCCTCGTATCCACTCACCCTGCTACCCTGAAACAATCCATATGTCTTTGCTTCCCCGCAGTTCGGCTTTCTCACGCGTCACGGCGTTGGCCGCGCAACGGCCGGTCCACGCCGCCTTTGCCTGGCTGCACGGGAATCCCAAGAAGATCATGGACTGGCAGACGAACCTTGTCGCCATTCCCGCGCCGCCCTTTGGCGAACAGGCCCGGTCGGAGTGGCTCGCGGCCCGGTTTGGCGAGGCCGGTCTCGACAGGGTTGATACCGACGCCATCGGCAACGTCTTTGGCATACTGCCCGCCGCCAAATTGCCGCCTGAGAGCACCGGCCCGGTGATTGTGCTCTCGGCGCACCTCGACACTGTGTTTCCCGCTGGTACCAGCCTGAACCCTGTGGTGGACGGCGACCGTTTGAAAGCGCCGGGCGCCTGCGACAATGGCGCCGGTGTCGTTGGAATGTTGTGCATCGTCCATGCGCTGATCCAGGCTAAGGTCGCCCTGAGCACGCCGCTTATCTTTCTGGGCAATGTGGGCGAAGAAGGCGAAGGCGACCTGCGCGGCGTGCGCTACGTCTACAATCAGAACGCGCTGGCCGGCCGCATAGCCGCGCATATCGTTCTGGACGGTGCCGGCGCGGACTCGGCCGTCACTCAGGCCCTCGGCAGCCGGCGATATCAGGTCTCCATTACCGGTCCCGGCGGCCACAGCTTTACCGATGCAGGCACCCCCAATCCCATCGCCGCACTTGCTTCGGCGCTGGCCTTCCTCGCCCAGACCCCCTTGCCGGACGAACCGCGCACCACCCTCAACCTGGGCACCATCCACGGCGGTACCAGCGTGAATTCCATTCCTGAAAGTGCCCAGGCCTCCATCGACTTTCGTTCCACGGACCCCGAACAACTTCTTCGCCTTGAAGTTGCATTGCACCGCGCCGTCGAAGATGCCGTCGAACATTGGAATGCGCAGGTAAAATCCAACGTGGTGCGAAGCCGGGGACTGCTTGCCTTCGCCATTACCAAGATCGGCGACAGGCCCGCTGCACAACTGGCCGACGATTCTCCACTCCTCGACGCTTTGCGCGCCGTGGACCGCCATCTGGGATTGAACACGGAACTCCGCCTGGGTTCGACCGATGCCAATATCCCGCTCTCGCGGGGCGTTCCGGCTTTGTCCCTGGGCGCGGGTGGCGAAGGCGGTGGAGCGCATACTCAGGCCGAGTGGTATTCCGCAAAGGATCGCGAAGCGGGCCTGCGCCGGGTGCTGCTTCTGACCCTCGCTATGACAGAATGGGCTGCGGAACAGTAGGCCCTTCTCTGCTACACTCCGCGCATGCGCGCCTCTTCCGTCCTGCTCGCCGCGGCCCTTGCCGCCACGTCTGTTTGCACCGCTCAAACTGCCAACATCAGACAGACGCCGCCGAAGCAGCTGAACCCGACTCCCGTTCCGTTCAACACGGCGCCAGAGACAATCTTTTTCAACGGTGTCATCTACACCGGCGTCGGGCTGGCAGAAGATGAACCGGAGACCGTCCAGGCTATGGCCATTGGCGGAGGCAAGGTGCTGGCCGTGGGCACAACGGAGGAGATCGTCCGGCTCGCCGGACCCAAAACCCGCCTGCGCAATCTGAACACGGCCCATTTGGGCACCTGCATCTTTCCCGGCTTCAACGACGCCCACACCCATCTGGGAAGCGCAGGCCGCACCAAGCTCAATGTGGATCTTACCGGCGTAAATTCCCTGGCCGGGATGCTTGCCAAGGTTGAAACCCTTGCCAGGGACGTACCCGCCGGACACTGGCTGACCGGCGGAAACTGGGATCACACGCTGTGGACGCAGAAGACGCTGCCCACCCGTCAGGATCTCGACAGAGTCACCGGCGGCCATCCCGCGTTTTTCAGCCGCATCGATGGCCACATCGCCATCGCCAACTCCGCAGCTCTGGCTGCCGCCGGCATCACCGGCAAAACCATCCCCCCGCAGGGCGGCGCCATCGATCTGGACGCATACGGCGCACCCACTGGCATTCTTCGCGAGTCGGCGCAGGGACTGGTCTCCAAGATCATTCCGCCGCCCAGCCACGACGAGCGCAGGCGCGGCGACGAGCTGGCCATTGCCGATGCCCTCGCCCACGGCGTCACCAGCGTGCAGGATTTCAGCGACTGGCAGGATTTTCTGGTCTTCGAGGAGCTGGAAAAGGAGGGCAAGCTCAACCTGCGAATCACGGAATGGCTGCCTTTCTCCGCACCGCTGGAAAAGCTCAAGGAAATGCGCGTCCACCACGACCCCCACGACCCACTGCTGCACACAGGAATGTTGAAAGGCTTCATGGACGGCTCTCTGGGTTCCAGGACGGCAGCCATGAAGGCCCCCTACACCGACGATCCTGGCAACACCGGCCTGCCGCAGTACGATCAGACGCAACTGAACCAGATGGCCGTGGAGCGCGCGCGGGCCGGCTTCCAGATGGGGTTCCATGCGATTGGCGACAAGGCCGCATCCATGGCGCTCGACGCGCTGGATCAAGCGGAGCAGCACCCGCCTGGCATGTGCCGCCCGTTTGGCAGACGGCCCATGCCGATGGATGAGAAATTGAGTTGTCCGGCTCCACGCAACCGCATCGAGCACGCTCAGGTGGTCGATCCAGCCGACATTCCACGCTTCGCCAAGCTGGGCATCATCGCGTCGATGCAGCCCAGTCATCTGCTTACCGATATGAGCTGGGCCGAAGAGCGGCTGGGACCCAAACGCGCTGCCTACTCCTACGCATGGAAGGCATTTCTTGACGCCGGTGTGCCCTTGGCCTTTGGCACTGACTACCCGGTTGAACCCATCACGCCTTTCCGCGGGCTTTACGCCGCTGTCACGCGCAGAAATGAGGCCGGGACCAGGGAATATTTCCCTTGGAACAAGATCACCCGAGGGCAGGCCCTCTACGCTTACACGCAAGGCTCGGCCTACGCCGAGTTTGCCGAGGAGCATAAGGGTAAGCTCGCGCCCGGCTACGATGCGGATTTTATCCTTGTGGACCGCGACCTCTACGCTGTGAAAGCGGCGGCAATTCTACACTCCGCCGTGCTGGAGACGTTCGTGGGCGGGCAGGAAGCCTTCGCGGGAAATATAAGAATTCAATAAGCTGAATCGTCGACTGGCGCCGGCTGGCCGTCAAAGTCCTGCTGCGATAATCGCAACAGATGAAGTTGCGCGCCTGTCTGCTGATGTTGTTTGTGGTTGCCGTCTGGGGATCGACCTTTGTGCTCGTCAAGGGTGCACTGGCCGACGCCACGCCGGCGGCTTTCAACGTGGCGCGGATGACACTCGCCTTTATCGTGCTGTCAGTGGCTTATCATCGCTACTGGCGCGGCATCCAGCGCTGGCAGGTAGTGGCCGGGGCCCTGGTGGGCCTTTGTCTGGCCACCGGGTACCAGTTCCAGACCACCGGCCTTGCGCGCACCACGCCCTCCAAATCCGCCTTCATCACCGGTCTTTTGGTGGTGCTGGTTCCGCTGTTCTCGTCGATTCCAGGCCTGCGTCCACCAGGGGCCCGCCCGCCGGGCTGGAACGCCTTTCTGGGCGCCGCGTTGGCGTTTGTGGGGATTCTGCTGCTCACCGCGCCCGCAGCCGTTCATCCCCAGGGAAAGCCCTTCGCGATAGGCGCTGTGGCGGATCTCTTGCCCGATCTTTCTTCCATGAACATCGGCGACCTGCTCACCCTTGGCTGCGCCGTTGGATTCGCCTTCCACTGCATCGCCCTCAGCCACATATCGCCGCGCATCGCGTTCCAGCCTCTTGCCTTGCTTCAGGTGGGTTTCTGCGCGGTTTTCATGGCCCTCAGCCTGCCTCTCATCGAGCGTCCACACATCTTCGGGACGCCCCGGCTGGCTATCGTTCTGGGAATTGTCGCCATACTGGCCACCGCCGCCGCCTTTTCCATCCAAAGCTGGGCACAGTCAGTGCTGCCCCCCACCCACACAGCCCTCCTGCTGACTCTGGAGCCGGTCTTTGCCTGGATCACGTCGTTCCTGGTCACCGGCGAACGGCTGGGACTGCGCCCGGCCTCCGGCGCCCTGCTCATTCTGGCTGGAATCTCCCTGACCGAATTGGTCCCGCAACCCCACATCCCAACTGCGCATGAAGTTTGAGATGAGCAGGGAACCGGAAAATATTCCCGCGCATCTACATCTTTTCGAGGTGTTGAAAGCCACCTGTGCCTAGCATCATGAGGGAGAAGAGAAGGAAGTTGTAAGAGGCGTGGACAAGGACGCTGGCGGCAAGGGAGCGGGTACTGAGGCGTACCCAGCAGAGGACCAGGCTGACACCGACAAGCAGGAGGAACGGCCCCAGGGAGTAGCCTGTCTGCTCGGCGTGCATCAGGGCGAAGGGAAGGCTGGTCACGATGGAGGCGACGGCCATGGCGAAGATTGACCACTGTGGCTGGCCGGTGGCGTCGAGCGGGCGGGGGGGGGTGCCAGTGCTTTGTTCGATTGCCCAGTCCCAGGCCGTGCAAAGGGCGGGCAGCAGAAAGCCGCGGAAGGCAATCTCCTCAAAGAAAGGCGCAAAGGTGACCCCGAAGGCGAAGAGCAGCCACGCCGCTCCAGGGGCACGGAAAATTTTGTCGATGGGTGTGTTGTCTGGGCCGGGCAGCAGCCAGCCGTTGAGCAGAGCAAGCAAGAAGCAGACAAAGGCCGCGCCAAACAGCCGCTGGTGCAGGCGCAAGGCGGTTTCGCCGTTCCATTGGATACCTGCAAAGAAGCTTTTGTGCCACACCAGGGGAAAGATGAACAGGGAGGCGGCGAAAGTGACGAGATAGAGGACTGCCTCACTGCCCAGCGCGTAATGGATATCTAAAATAGCCTGGCTGACGGAGGAAACACCGAAGAGGTGATAGTGGAGAGCGGACCAGGTGACGAATATGGAAACTCCCGTGCCAAAGAGTATGAATCCGGCCAGAAGTACCACATGGCCGAGATGGGGAATACGCACGGGAGGATGGATTTCTGGCTGGGACCAGGACTGGAAAAGCGGGTGCGGTTCTTCCTGATCCAGGGTGGGCGGGGCAAGGTCCTGCGGGGATTCGTCTGAGACGTCCGAAACGCCTTCATCAGCGGTATAAGAAGCAGCCGGAAAAGACGAATTTGCGGCAGAAATGTCGGAGAAATCTCCCTCTGGGATGAAAGGTGCGGGTTGAAGTTCACCGCTGTCATCTCTCTCTGATTCCGCTGGGCTTCCGTATGGGCTAAGGTCCGTACTCTCCGGCGAGACGCGTTCTTCCGCGCCCTTCGCCGAGACGGATTCTTCTGCATGCGGGGTTAGGTCTTGCGGATTGATCGGGTCATTCTCCGGCGGGGCGCTCATGCGATGCCCGTCTTCTTCGCGCGCGGGGCGGACTTCTTGGCAGCGGCCTTCACCTGCGCGGGGCGCTTTGCTTTTGCGCGCGTGGATGCAAGGTCTTCTTCGGCTGGGGTGGCGCGGCGGGTGCGTTTTGGTTTGGAACTGCTGTTGGAAATACCTGCATCCCGGCTCTCAGAAGCGAGACCTGGGCCACTCGGGTTCCTGGATGAATCGGTAGCCTTGGAATCGGTGTCGATCGGTGCGGGTTCGTCCTCGAGGTCGAGCGCGGCGAGGCGGCCGTTGGCGGAAGAGTAATAGCGGGTAAGGAACTGGCCGGTGTACGAGCCGGGCGTGGCGGCGATCTTTGCGGGGCGGCCTTCGCCGACGAGACGGCCCCCGTCTTCGCCACCTTCGGGGCCGAGGTCAATGATCCAGTCTGCGTTGCGGATCACGTCAAGGTTGTGCTCGATGATAATGACCGAGTTGCCGAGGTCAGCGAGGCGATGGAGGACTTCGAGAAGCTTGCGGACATCGTCGAAGTGAAGGCCGGTCGTGGGCTCGTCGAGCAGATAGAGGGTTCGGCCCGTCTGGCGCTTGCTCAGTTCGCGCGCCAGCTTCATGCGCTGGGCTTCGCCGCCAGAGAGGGTGACGGCGCTCTGGCCCAGGTGGACGTAGCCGAGGCCGACATCGACGAGAGTCTGGAGCTTCTGGTGCACCTGGGGTACGTCGGCAAGCAAGGGAAGCGCGTCTTCGATGGTGAGGTCCAGAATGTCTGCGATGGAGTGGCCGTGGAACTTCACTGCCAGCGTCTCCTGGTTGTAGCGGCGCCCGTTGCATACATCGCACTGGACATAGACGTCCGGCATGAAGTTCATCTCGATGCGGCGCTGGCCGTCACCCTGGCAGGCCTCACACCTTCCTCCTGAGACGTTGAAGCTGAAGCGGCCGGGTTTGTAGCCGCGCTCGCGGGCCTCGGGGAGCATGGCAAAGAGGTCGCGGATTGGCGAGAAGACCTGGGTATACGTGGCGGGATTGGAGCGCGGAGTGCGGCCAATGGGGGACTGGTCAATGCGGACAACCTTGTCGATTTGCTCTGCGCCGGTAAGGGACTCGTGCGCGCCGGGTTCCTCGCGGGAGCCGTAGATGGTTTGGGCGAGCGAGCGATAGAGGATGTCGTTGATGAGAGTGCTCTTGCCGCTGCCACTGACACCGGTGACCACGGTCATCACGCCCAGGGGAATGCGAATGTCGATGTCCTGCAGATTGTGCTCGCGGGCACCGGCGACGGTAAGCCATTTGCCGGTGAGGGGCCGAGGATGGGCACGCTGGAGCATGGTGGCCGCGCCAGAGAGATAGCGGCCTGTGAGGGACTCGGGGCAGGCCATGATCTCAGCCGGCGTACCCTGGGCAACGACGTAGCCGCCGAGACGGCCTGCGCCGGGGCCAAGGTCGAGGACGTAGTCGGCGTGACGAATGGTATCTTCGTCGTGCTCGACGACGAGGACGGTGTTGCCCAGGTCGCGCAGCTTTTCCAGGGCCTGAATGAGCCTGTTGTTGTCGCGCTGATGAAGGCCGATGGAAGGCTCGTCGAGGACGTAGAGGACGCCGCGCAGGCGGGAACCGATCTGGGTTGCGAGGCGGATGCGCTGGCCCTCGCCGCCTGAGAGCGTGGCGGCGTTGCGATTGAGCGAGAGGTAGTTGAGGCCGACGGCGCAAAGAAATTCAAGCCGCTCGACAACCTCGTGGCGGATGCGCTCGGCAACCAGGGATTCGCGCGCGGTGAAGTTGAGGTTGATGGCGGCGGAGAGCGCGCGATTGAGCGGCAAGGCAGTGAAGTCGGCGATGGATAGGCCGCCGATTTTGACGGCCAGCGACTCCGGACGCAGGCGCTTGCCGCGGCAGACGGGGCAGGGCGTTGCGGACATGAAGGTCATCATGTACTCGCGATAGCCGTCGCTGCGGGCCTCCTCGATAGAGTCGCGAAGAAAGGTGAGAATGCCGTGGAAACCGGTGCGGGGGGCTTCGTTTTTGGGCGGACCATACACGAGGATGTGCTGCTGGCGCGGAGGCAGGTCTTCAAAGGGAAGCTTGAGATCGATGTCGTAGCGGTCGGCGGCGAGGTGAATGAGCTTGAGGAGGTATTGCGAAGACGAACCGGGGCCGAGGCCGCCGTCGAGCAGGGGCTTGGACCAGTCGGTGATGACCTTGGCGGGGTCGAGGTCGTAGAGCGAGCCCAGGCCGTGGCACTCCGGGCAGGCTCCGAAGGCGGAGTTGAATGAAAAGCTGCGCGGCTCGAGTTTGGGCACGTCGAGGCCGCAGTCGGGGCACGCCATGGAGGAGGAAAACAACTGCTCCTCAGTGCCGGCGACGGCGATGAGAACCAGACCGTTGGCAAGTTGAAGCGCCTTGGCTACGGCCTGTTCGAGACGTTTTTCGATGGTGGGCTTGCCGGCGGGCAGTGGAGGTGCGTCGGGCGCAGGGGGCTTCAGCAGAATGCGGTCGATGACGGCTTCGATGGTGTGGTTCTTGCGGCGATCGAGGACGAGCGGTTCAGAGAGATCCTGCATTTCGCCGTCGACGCGGGCACGGAATCCCTGCTGGTCAAGCTGGTCCAGCAATTCCTTGAACTCGCCTTTGCGGCCACGGACCACGGGCGCCATCACGGTGACGCGCTCATCGCATCCAAGGTCGAGAATGCGCTGGACGATCTGTTCGGCGGTTTGGCGGGCGATGGGACGGCCGCAGTTGGGACAGTGCGGCGTACCAACCGAGGCGTAAAGCAGGCGCAGATAGTCGTAGATCTCGGTGATGGTGCCTACGGTGGAGCGGGGGCTGCGGCTGGTGGTTTTCTGCTCAATGGAGATGGCCGGACTGAGACCCTCGATGGAGTCCACATCGGGGCGCTCTATCTGGTCGAGAAACTGCCGGGCGTAGGCGGAGAGGGTTTCGACGTAGCGGCGCTGGCCTTCGGCATAAATGGTGTCGAAGGCCAGTGAGCTCTTGCCTGAACCGGAGAGGCCGGTGACCACCGTAAGCGCGTTACGGGGGATGCGCACGCTGATGTCGCGCAGATTGTTCTGGCGCGCGCCACGCACCGAGATGTGAGTGATGGGCATGATGAAGCAGTCTGGGAGCGGTGGGCGGTTCCGAAGGTGGTGTGAGGCAAATCACCGCGTGGCAACACCCTGGAGGTATTCTATTGGTCAATAGAAACAAGGGTCAACGCGGCGGTTTTTCTGCGAGAATCGCCAAAGAAGATTCTCTGGCTGTTTCGAGCCAGTCCGGATGGCCGGAATGCCCAATTGTGAAGCATTGCATGGCCCAGGTTAGTCAATCAAGGCGGGATAATGACGGATTTGTTGAATTTGGCGATGTTGATTTGCGCGTCAGTGGGCTCGATGGCGTTCGGCATACTGGCGGCTTATGGGATTCTTCGCGCGGGGTTCGCGCTGATGCGTCCGCAGGTGAGGCGGGTAGCGGTAAAGACGCGTGCGGAAGTGGCGCACGTGTCGTAAAAACAGGGAACAGCATGATTGCGAACTTGTGCAGCGGAACGGACAGGTCCCGCTTCCGGAACCATCTGCCGACGGACTGAGATCTGCTGTGGATATTGAGATATTCCTTCTTGGTTTCTATTGACACCCAAACCTACTTTGATTCCGAGGATGAGATTCGGGAAATCTATCCCAAACTCCGGCATACAAGATAAAGTTCAGCCCTTCGATTCCGAGCAATAGCGGATTGCCCGATCATGGAGCACCGAATACTGAAAGCTGATTCCGGCAACTGAAAATTAATTTGGCGGGCTGTTGGGTTGTTGCGGCTGCTGCGGGCGCTGCTGCGGATTCTCCTGCGCAGGATTATGAGGAAGTCCGTTGGGCGCAAAGCCGGGCCGGAAGGGCGGGTTTCCCGGTCTTGGCTCCGGCTGCTGAGGCTGTTCTTCTATATCGGCATCTTCGTCGGGAGTGGTGGCTGGGCCGGCTTTGGCTTGCTGCGCGTCGCTGCTATGGCGGGCGCTGAGCACAATCTGTCTTGGCGCTCCCTGGCCCTGATCTCCAATCATCATCACGTTGTAGCCGGAGCCTTCAAGCAGTTGGGACAGCACGTCGCGTGCTTGACCGGGGCCGTATGAGCCAAAAATTCGCTGATCGGAGCCCAGGCCTTCGACCTGTGCGCCGGTAGCCGTGGAGACATCCTTCAGAATCTGCTGCAAGCTCGAGTTGGCGGCGTCGATGCGGAGACCTTGGCTATCCCAGGTGACGGAGGCCTCGGCGGGCTTGTCGTTGGCCGGCCAATCGGGAATCTCAGGCGCAGCAGGTTTCTTGGCAGCGGGAGCCGTCGGCGGTTGCTGGGTGAGCGCAGGGACTGCACCAGGTTTGGCATGGGCGTGGGGATGAACCGGCTTATGGGCAGCCTTGTGGACAGGCTTGTGAACTGGGGCGGGCGCGGGGGACGTTTGAGCGGCAGGCGCTTGGGCTCCGCATTGCAATGGCGCTCCAAGCAAGGCGGCCGCGACCGCGAGAACCAGGAGGGAAGTCTGGACCCACAGCGAGGAGAATTTCCGCGAGACATGACTTGACCACACCTTGTCTCGCCCGAGCTGTGGTTGAAGCGGGATGATGGTGCGCATGGAAATCGGTTCCTCGTCCCGATTGTGGCGGCCCGGAAGCGGCGCTTGAGCGCGGCACTCTATTGCCGCTTCACTGTACTAGACTAGCAGTGACCCGTGGACGCTCACAAAGAGCTTCTGGGGTGGAGAGGATATACGAAGAGATGCGTCTCTGCTGGAAGGTTTGGGCCGCCGCGGCTTGGCTGGCATTGCCGATGGCGAGTTACGCGGCGAGCTGCACCACGCAGGCAGAGCTGCTGACGCTGGATCGCGATGCGCTGGTCGCGGCCGGGGGACGCCTTTCAGAGGCGGTGATGCAGCAGGATTACGTCGCCCTGCAGGCTGCTTTGCTACCCGCGGAGGCGGCGGAGTGGGACGGGATTCGCGGAGCCGCGGAACAGGCCGCGCCGCTGCTGAAGGGCGGGCAGGTGCAACTGCGCAGTTTGTATCTGCTGGACGCGAGCACGCTGGCTGCGCCGGCCGATACGCAGTTTTTCTGTTCCAATGCAAGCGGTTCGCTGACCGTGACCATCACCATGCGGGCGCTGCCGCCGGGCCGGTACGCCGTGGTGCTGGCTGATGCTGCGGGGGCTCCGCTGGGCGGGCAGTTGGGGATCATCCTGGCCTGGTATGGGGCGGGCGCGAACGCAGGATGGAAGCTGGCCGGGCTGACGGTGCGCCAAGGGATCTTCGACGGGCATGACGGAGTTTGGTATTGGACGCATGCCCGCGAACTGGCGAGGGCGGATCAGCCGTGGAGCGCGTGGTACTGCTATGATGCGGCGCGTTACCTGCTGTTACCGGTGGATTTTCTTTCTTCGCCGAATTTAGAGAAGCTTGCACAGGAACAGACACAGATCAAAAATTCGCCACAAGACGCGTTCCCTTACACGCTTCGGGACGGGGACCGCACATGGCGGATAGACGCGGTGCGACTGGACGCCTCGCTGCACCTGTCCGATCTGGGCGTTACGTATGAATCGACAGGAGTGACGGACCCGGCCGCGCAGCGCACCGAGGCGGTTGCCGTGCTGAGCGCACTGCTCAAAGCGCAACCGGGATTGAGGGAGAACTTTCACGGGCTTTGGGCTTATGCGGTGAAAGATGGGAAGCGGACGCCGGTGATGGAACTGCCGATGGGGCAGATACCGTAAAGGCAGGGAACAGGGATTAGGAAACAGGCGAGTTAGTGAGTTAGCATGCGAGTGCGCAGGTTGGTCTGGCTTCCGGGTAGATTAAGTTACTTATAGCTATTTTGCTGCGCTGTTGGCGTTTCTGTCAGGGGAGTATCAGTGAGTCCTGATTGCGCAATGAAGGCAACGATTTGCATGCGCTTCGAAGAGATGGCGGAGGAACAAGCCACAGATCAGCAGTCGCGGCAGGTAATGTCAGATCGGATCGAGGTGGGGGAAGCCAGTGTCAATTGATCGTAGAAGTTTTGTAGGCCGCTTCGCGCTGGCCTTGGTTACCTTGGGACAATCCAAGCCGCGAGGGCTCATGGCATCCAGTTCGTCAGGGCTCCCAGAAACATCCAGTTCCGGCAATAGCGGAGCAGGCGGGTATATACGGCCTGGGACAATCGAGGTCATCCACCGGACATTCGACCTGATCGTGGTAGGCGGAGGCATCTCCGGCATTTGTGCGGCGATCAGCGCCGCCCGGAATGGGGTCAAAGTCGCGCTGGTGCACGAGCGTTCCACTTTGGGTGGAAATTCATCGAGCGAAGTAAGGCTTTATCCGGAAGATACCTGTTCGTTCAGTCCCTGGATCAAGGAGTCCGGAATTCTTGACGAGATCTCGACTGAGGAGCGAGTCAGAAACTGGGAGCCAGCTATCGAGGGCCTGATGAACTCCCATTGGGACCTGGTGCTCTTCGAGTGGGCCAAACGAGAAAAGAATCTTACCCTCTTTCTGAATACGACCATGCGGGAAGTGGAGATGATCGATGAATCGCATATTCTGGCGATTCACGCGGTGCAGTTGGGAACGGAAAAGGGATTCATTCTCCGGGCGCCCCTCTTTGTAGATGCCTCCGGGGATGGCGTTCTGGCATACCGTTCCGGCGCTGAATTCCGCTGGGGACGGGAGGCTCATTCTGAATATCGCGAACCATTGGCGCCAGAGAAGCCCGGCGATGGGTTGATGGGAAATACGCTCTTCTTCCGTGCGCGCGATACGGGCAGGCCAATTCCTTTCAAGAAGCCCGACTGGGCCGCCGAATTTGGCACCGAACAAGATCTGACCGATCGAGGTCATGGATTTATCGAGGGCGGCTACTGGTGGATTGAAGTGGGATTTCCTCGCCACCCGATCAAGGATAACGAGATCATCCGGGATGAGGCTCTGCGTCAATTGTTAGGCGTGTGGGATCATATTAAGAACCACTGCGCTGACGATGAAGTAAGGACCCGCGCAAGAAACTATGCCTTGGAGTTTGTGGGTTTCTGGCCCTACAAGCGAGAGTCTCGCAGGGTTTTGGGCGATTACACTCTGATCGAAAAGGATGTCAAGGATCCATCGGTTCATGCCGACGATATCGCATACGGTTCATGGGGTATCGATATTCATATCCCCGGCGGAATTGAAAAACGGAAACTGGCGCCCTACCCGCCTCCTGACACGGACGGAAATTTCAGTAAGTTCAGCGCGATTCCCTACGGCATTCCTTTGCGCTCGTGTTATTCGCGCAATATTAGCAACCTCCTCACCGCAGGCCGTCCTATCAGCGCCAGTTATGTGGCATTTGCCTCTTCGCGCGTGCTGCCGACTGGAGCCATCGTTGGACAGGGGGTGGGAGTCGCGGCGGCCCTGTGCAAAAAGTATCACTGCGAACCTCGAAAGATTGCCTCCGACTACGCAAACGAGCTGCAGCAGTTATTGCTCCGGCAGGACGCATCGATCCCCGGCGTTGAGAATTCGGACAGCAAAGACCTGGCGCGGAAAGCTCGGGTCCTTTCCAGTAGCGAAGCTGTTCTACGCTTTCCGGAATCCGGGACTTTTCATGCCGCGAGCTTTCCGCTGGGCCAACTTTTTCCCGTTTCTACAGACCGGCTCGAAAGTATCGAGCTTTTTCTGGAATCGAAATCGAATACGGCCGTGAAAGTATCCCTGGCCTTACGAAAGGCACAGCACGTATGGGACTTTCGTCCATCGCGAGACATAGCTATCGCAACCGCGACCATACCACCGGGGCATAAGGGGTATATTCCCTTCGTACTGAACGTCAAAACTCAACCAGGCAGCCTCTACTTTGCTCATATCGATGCCAATCCAGAAATTGGCTGGGCATTGTTCACTGAAGAATCAGGAGCGCCGTCCGTGATTCCGGTCGGGACAACTGCCGCGGATCTTCCTGGTGGCTCGGTGTGGCGTCCATTCACGAACGGACGGTCCTTCGTGCTCCGGGTTCTGCCGGAACAGCATCCATACACCGCGCAGAATGTCGTACAGGGTACCAATCGCCCCGATCTCTGGCCGAACATCTTCGTATCGGACCCGTCGCAGGGGCTGCCCGTCTGGCTTGAACTGCGACTGCCAAATCCAGTCCGGTTCAATCAGGTTCAGATCACATTTGACACAAACGCAAACCGTCGCGTTCCCCTGCCGCTATTTCGCTATCCCGAATGTATTAAACGTTACGAGATTGCAGTCCCGGACGGAGGGGGATGGAAAACGATTGCGCATGAGGACCAGAACTATTCTCGACGACGGGTTCATTGGATAGACGCCGTGACATCCGACCGTCTGCGGATCAACGTTCAAGAAACAAATGGATCGCCGGAGGCACGGATCTATGAGGTCCGTATCTACAATGAGCAGAACGGCTGAGACCGAACAGAATGCGAATTGGTGGTTCTTTTTCCAGGTGCCTTGATCGTTCTTCAGCCACAAAGTCTTCGAGGAAGGGGATGCTTCCTGATGGAGCGATTCGATGAAGCAGACCATGACTGCGGCAGCCATGCTGTTCACGGCGGTCAGCGCACTCTGTGCAACCAGGATCGACCTCTGCGGTTCAGGTCGGCCATAAAAAGACAAAGGGGGAAAATACATTGGCAGCGGTGATCGATCTGCGTTCGGATACGGTGACGCGGCCTTCAGCCGAGATGCGGGCGGCGATGGCGGCGGCCGAGGTGGGCGACGACGTGTACGGCGAAGACCCTACGGTGAACCTGCTGGAACAGCGCGCGGCAGAGGTTTTTGGTCGCGAGGCGGCGCTATTTGTGCCTACCGGGACCATGGGCAACCAGATTGCGATCCGGTTGCATACGCAGCCGGGACAGGAGGTGATCGCGGAGTCGCGGGCGCACATCCTGGACTTTGAGATGGCCACCACAGCGGTTTTCTCGGGCTGCCTGGTGCGGGCGGTTCAAGCTGACCGCGGGATTCTGACGTGGAAACACATCGAGCCGGCGATTTATGGGCGGGGAGCGTTCCGCGCGGCTACGGGACTGATCGAGATTGAGAATACCGGCAACATGGCTGGTGGCGTTGTGACTCCGCTGCGGGTTCTGGAAGAAATCTGGGAGGGAGCGAAAGAGCGGAAGCTCCCGGTGCACCTGGATGGGGCGCGAATCTTCAATGCGGCAACGGCGCTGGGTGTGGATGTGAAAGCGCTGACGCGCGGCTTTGACACGGTGATGTTTTGCCTTTCGAAGGGACTGGGCGCACCCGTGGGGTCAATGCTGACGGGATCGGCGGAACTGATGGCGCGCGCGCGGATTTACCGCAAGGCACTGGGCGGCGGCATGAGGCAGGCGGGAGTGTTGGCCGCAGCTGGTCTGATCGCGCTGGAGAAGGGGCCGGCGCGGTTGCACGAGGACCACGCCAATGCACGGTTGCTGGCTGAGGCGCTTTCCAACATGGATGGGGTCGCCATCAACCTGAAGGCAATCCAGACCAATATCGTAATTTTCCGGCTGACGGGACGGATGACCGCCTCGGATCTGGTGTCGCGGCTGAAGGCGCGCGGCGTGTTGGTGAGCGCCGTGGGACCGGATGCGATTCGACTGGTGACGCATCTGGATGTGGACCGCGGGGCTTGTGTGACGGCTGCAGAGGTGTTGACGGAAGAGATTGAGGCAGCGTAAGTCCGGCACGCGGCATCGTCACAGATGGTTCGAATTACTTCGCGATTCAGCATTGCACCTTATCCGACGTTGGATTGGGGTGCTCGATTGCACGACGCAGCGAGCATAGAGCGCAACTATTCTCACAGGAACCCGTTGAATTCCTTAACAGGCCGGAATGCACGCCGCATTTCGGAAAACTCAAGTCCTGGAGGACACGATTCATGGTGAAGAAGATTGCACTGGCAGTATTGCTTGCTCTCGCTCTTGTGCCTGCGGCGTCGTATGCGCAGGTTGTGATTCGCATTGCACCACCCCCCGTGATTGTTGAGCGCCCCGGTCCGCCTCCCGAGCCGGGCTTCGTGTGGATCGCCGGCTATCACCGCTGGGAAGGTGACCATTACGTTTGGACCCCTGGCCACTATGAGCGTCCACCTCACCCGGGCGCGCGTTGGGTAGCACACAGGTGGGTCCACAGGCATGACCAATGGGTGCTGGTGGAAGGGCACTGGCGGTAACACGGAAACTAAGACGGGAGAGCGGGGCCTGCGCCCCGCTCTTTCTTTTTGGTATCTAAACATGCTTTGAAAAATGCCGATGTTGCCGGTAAGGGTGTGAAATGCATACGTCAGGGTTGGCAGGTCAAGGTCTTAAGATCCCAGGGGATTCTTGTGGGTCTTGTGCAGGGACTCAAGTATCTGCCTATCTGTCTTGACCCGTCGAAGCCATGGTTCGCAAGCGAGTGAGATGACTGGTTATGAGGTTTTTCCAATTGGGTCTTGATCCGGTTGGTTCTACGGCTGCTTGAAATCGGCGGGGAGGGTGCGATGGGCACAGTAGGACTGAGCTTCGGCTCGCCGACCAGCGGGGCTGGATTCGACGTGAGTTCGACCGTGGCCTCGATCGTGAGCAATCTGCAGAATGTTGAGACGCCGTGGAAGACGCAGTTGGCGTCCTTGCAGAGCCAGGATACGGCGATCTCAAGCCTGGGCACGCTCTTCTCAAACCTTTCCAACGACATGAGCTCGCTGACTGACCTGGAAGGCATCCTGTCGGAAAAGACCGGTTCCAGTTCCAACACCGATGTGCTGACGCTGACCGCGGCCAACTCGACGGCGGTTGCGGGAACGCACACGGTGGAGGTGACTTCTCTGGCGCAGACGTCAAGCGGCTACCTGGCGCCGATTACTGATGCTTCCGATACTCTGTCCGGCTCCATCACGCTCGCAGTGGGCAGCAGCACGCAGACCATCACACTGGGTTCCTCAAACAACACGCTGGCCGGCCTGGCTGCGGCCATCAACTCATCCGGGGTGGGCATCAACGCGAGTGTGCTGACCGATTCCACGGGTTCTCGGTTGAGCCTGGTTTCAGGTACGTCGGGCGCAGACGGAAACATCGTCGTAAGCGCGAATTCGATCGCCGACACCACCACATCGAGCGGAACCCTGGGCTATACCCCAACCGTGACGGGCAAGGATGCCAGCCTGACGGTGGACGGCATCGACCTGACCAGCGCCTCGAACACAGTGGCCAATCTCATTCCCGGCGTGACCTTTCAACTGTTGGCTCCGAGCGCAACGGAATCGGATGGAAGCCTGGAGCAGATCCAGGTGGTGATCGGCAACGACAATACCGATGTTGAGAGCACGGTGAATCAATTCGTCACTGACTACAACTCCCTGATCAGCGCCATGAACACCCAGGAGGGGAACGACAGCTCGGGCAGTCCCGAGCCGCTGTTCGGCTCTCCCACGCTTTCCTTGTTGCAAGAGCAACTGCTGGGCAGCCTGAACACGCAGAATCCGAACGGCTATCTGGATTCGATCGCAAATTCTTCTGACACGCTGACCGGTTCCATCCAGATCGCGGTGGGCGGCGGCACGGCGCAAACCGTAAGCCTGCCCTCATCGGGCGGTACGCTCTCCAGCTTGGCGTCGGCGATCAATTCGACCGTCGGCATCGGGGTAACGGCCAACGTGGTCACCAGCAGCACCGGGTCGCAACTGGTGCTGGTGTCAGACACGTCGGGCACAAGCGGCGCACTGACTGTGACCTCTTCGATTACCGACACGACGACGAATACGGCACTGAATTACAACAACAGTGGGTCCGACATCAACAACCTCACCAGTCTGGGCATCAGTGTCAACAACGACGGATCGCTCACGCTGGACGCCACATCCCTGGATTCGGTGCTGAACTCGGATTACACCAGCGTTGTGGGCTTCTTTCAAAACGCGAGCGGTTGGGGACAGACCTTCTCCAATATGCTGGCCGGCGCCGGAACGAGTTCGTCCACGGGTATCCTGGCGCTTGCCTCCAGTTCCAACAGCAACATCGAGTCCACCCTGAATGCGGACATCTCCAAGGAAAACAGCCTGATCTCAGCGCAGCAGGAGAGTCTGACTGCGGAACTGAACAGCGCCAACGAGATCATGCAGCAGCTGCCTTCGCAGTTGGACGGCATCAACGAGCTTTACTCGGCAATCACCGGATATAACCAGGGCTCGAATAGTTAAGGAGTAATATCCCGATGGGAAGTTATCAGGAACATGCGCTGGAAGGCGCTTCGGCTGTGGATCTGGTTGTCGCGCTCTACGACGGTATTCTTCGTTTTCTTTATGCGGCCAGCGCGGCTGTGGAACGCGGCGACCAGGCCGGCCGGCGCGCGGCGGTGAAGCGGGCGCTGGACATCATCATCCACTTGCAGGCGCGGCTGCGGATGGATGTGGGTGGACGTCCAGCGGAGGTGCTGAGCGAGTTCTACGCGTCGATCTTTTCTGAGATTCTGCAGGCGTCGCAGTCGGCCTCGCGGCGGAAGTTCGAGAATGCGATTGACTGTGTGCGCAATGTGCGCGATGCCTGGCGCCAGGTGGCGAAGGACCCTCATGCTGTTCCCGCTCCGCCGCGGGTCATCGCAATGCTCTCGCGCAGGCAGACGGGTCTTGAAAATGTCGATTCTGCCGCGGATTCTGTCACCGGCTCAACCTGGACGGCCTGAAAAACTCTGCCGGCCTGGGACTACTGGCAGTCTGTGGAGCAGAACTCAGCCAGCCACGGTGAGCTCTTCTTCCAGTTGCTGTTTCTGATAGAGGCTGGCGTAGTAGCCATCGAGGGCAAGCAACTCTTCGTGCCGGCCCAACTCCACGATTCTGCCATGGTCGAGCACGGCGATCTGGTCGGCATTACGCACGGTCGAGACGCGGTGGGAGATCAGAATGGTGGTGGAGGTGGAAGTGTAGCCGCGCAGTCCGCCCAGGATGCGTTCTTCGGTGTAGGTGTCCACGCTGGCCAGCGCGTCGTCGAGGATAAGGATGGCCGGCCGGCGCAGCAGGGCCCGGGCGATGGCGCAGCGCTGTTTCTGCCCGCCGGAAAGCGTAACGCCGCGTTCGCCCACCATGGTCTCAAGGCCTTGAGGAAACTCCTCGAACTCCTGGCGAATGTGCGCGGCTTCGGTAGCTTGCCGCAGGTCATCCGCGCTGGCATGTGGTGCCCCGAAGGTCAGGTTTTCGCGGATAGTCTCGCTGAAGAGGAAGGTCTCCTGGGGAACCATCCCGATGTTGTGCCGCAGCACCGCCAGCGGATAGTCGCGCACCGGGCGGCCGTCGATCAGCAGCGATCCCTCCTGCGCCTCATAGAGCCTCGGAATCAGGCTGGCCAGCGTCGATTTGCCCGATCCTGTGGGACCGACGATCGCCAGGCTCGAGCCGGCGGGGATCGTGAGACTGATGTCGTGCAGCACAGGGGTTTCCCCGTAGCTGAAATCCAGATGGCAGAACTCGATCTCGCCTTGGAGGACCGCGTCGGCAGAAATCGCAGGGTCGGCGGCATCGTCATTGATAGCGGGCTCTGCCTGGAGCAGCTCGTCAATGCGCTTGACAGAAGCTGTGCCGCGCTGGAACAGGTTGACCACCCAGCCGATGGCGACGATGGGCCAGATGAGAAGAATCATGTAGGTGTTGAACTCGACAAAATCGCCGACCGAGATGCGATGAGCGATCACCTGGTGGCCACCAACCAGAAGGGTAATGACCATGGAGATGCCGAGAATGAATTCGAGCGTAGGCCAGAGCATGCCCATGAGTTGAACCAGGCGAAGAGAGCGGGAAATGTACTGGCGGTTGAGTGTCTCAAAGAGACTGATCTGCGAGTCTTCGCGGGCAAAGGCGCGAACTAGGCGCGCGCCGGAGTAGTTTTCCTGGGCCTGGGAGGAGATCTCAGAAAAGCTGGCTTGGATGCGCTCGAAACGGTCGTGAATTTTGTGGCCCAGGTACTGGACCAGGATGCTGGCGAGGGGCATGGGAGCCAGAGCGACAAGGGTGAGCCAGGGGCTCAGGTGCAGCAGGAAATACAAAGCGAATACGGTGAAGAACACCGTGTTGGCGCTGTACATGAGGGCCGGGCCCAGCAACATGCGCACGGCATTCAGATCGTTGGTCATTCGGGCCATGACGTCGCCGGTGCGATAGCGCTGATAAAAGCCCGAGTCCTGCTTCTCAAGATGGCGGAAGAGGTCGTTGCGGACGTCGAATTCAATCTCGCGCGAAATGCCGATGAGAATCCACCGCTGGGCGTAGAGAAAGATGCCTTTGGTCAGAGAGATCGCGACCAAAAGACCTGCGAAGAGGAGAATTGCTTCGCGGCTGGCCTGGTTCTTTTGCAGTTCGTCGACCGCTTTTCCCAGCACTCTGGGAAACTGAACCGCCGCTGCGTTTGTGGCAATGCACGAGAGCGTGCCCCACAGGTATCCCCAGCGGTAGCGGCGCATGTAACCGAAGAGCGGGCGCAGATCTCGAAACATGATTTTATTGTACGGGTACAGGTGAGTATGGCGGATTGCCTGCCACGTTGCCGCAAGGGATCGCTCGCTGAACCAGCATTATGTGGGTGTTCTCAGCAGCAGATAGCCCCCCGTCAGTCCAAACAGAACAACCGGGGACCAGGCGGCCAAGGCGGCGGGCAGATAGTTGACGTTTCCCATGGCGCCAAAGAAGCCGTCGACCACAAAGTAGGTGAGCGCGACGAAGATAGCCACGGCAATGCCGGCGAGCGAGCCGCGTCGGCCCATGGACAGCGCGAAAGGAATGGCCAGCACTGCCATGACGATGGCTATGAGTGGGTAAGCGAGCTTGTGCCAGAGCGCGACACGCAGGCGCATGGTGTCGAATCCGCTCTGTCGCAGATCGCCGATGTAGCGTTCGAGCTGGCCGAAGTTCATCTCCTGGGCCTGTTTGTTTTCCTTCTTGAAGTAGTCCGGACCTTCGTGAATTTCGGAGAAGTTGGTTCGTTTGAACTCGCGATATCCCGAGTTCTCAGTCACGTTGGCGCCCTCGAAATCGCGTTGCCAGCCGTTCTGAAATTGCCAGGAGCTGTTCTCGGCGTCCCAAACGACGCGTGTGGCAAAGACGCGCCGCGAGAGTTCGAACGTAGAAGGATTGAATTCAAACAGGGTGAAATTGGCAAACTCGTTGCGGTCGCGATCGAAGAACTGGTAGTAGAAGATGCGGCCGGGCTCGCCGGGATGCGGTTGACCGAAGATCCACGTTTGCTCGGGATGCAGGAAGGTCTGCGGCGGACGGCCCTTGATGATGTTGCGCAGTGCCTCCTGTCTGCGATTGGCTTGGGGCAGATAATACTCGTCGAACAGAAAGAGGCTCACTGACAGGATGGCGGCGATGGAGACGATGGGAATCACCAACCGGTAAAGACTGATGCCGGTGGCTTTCATGGCGATGAGCTCGCTGTTGCGGTTGAGCACGCCGAAGGTGACAAGCACGGCGATCAGTACCGCCAGCGGTGCAATCTGGTAGAGCATGCTGGGGGTGAGATTGATCAGATAGTTGCCGACCGTGGTGAGCGGAATGTGGTTGCGCAGAATATCACCCACCAGATCGAAGAATGTGAAGACCAGCATGAGCACGACAAATCCGGCCAGCACCAGAAAGAACATCTTCAGAAACTCAAGAACCACATACTCGTCGAGAATGCGTGGAAAGACGTTGCGGGCTTTGGCGCGCCCGGTGCGAGGTTGAATCCGGCTCATCAGTCCGGCGAGCAGGACCCCATTGGTCCTGGCTGCGGGCTCGGGTTTGGGAGACCGCTGGGTCCAACTGGCGATTGCGCTCAGAACGCGACCGCCGCTGGCCATCTGCCACAGCAGAAATGCGCCTGCGCCGGCGAAAAGCAGATTGGCAAGCCAAACCGCGATGAACACGGGAATTTTGTCTTGCCGACCCAGCGCGGTGCCGATCAGGGAAAGCGAGTAATAAACGACCACTAGCGCGATGGTAAACACCCAGGCGGAGCTCTTGCCGCCTCGCCGAGAGGTCACGCCCAACGGAACACCCACCAGCATCAGCACCAGGCAGGCCGCGGGGTAGGCAAACCGGTTTTGCAACTCGATCAGGAATCGTTTGGAGTCGCGACCGTGGGTACGCTGGAGCAAAGCGTCCATGGGGAGGGCGTAAATGGCCGTGTCCAGCCGTCCCAGTTGCACGGCGCTCTGCTGGCTTAGAGCCAGGGGAAGCTCGGAGGTATCAAATTTATGTATGTCATAAAGGAGCGGTTGACCGGCCACGGTTTCATGCCGCGACCCGTTGCGCAGCAGCATGAGAAGTTCCTGGGAATTGTCATTGACCACGGTCGCGGAAGCTGCGGTGGTGATCAGCGGGTTGGCAAGGTCACTGACATCAGCCATGAAGACCTGGCGCCAGTTGGACGCCCCCGTGCCTGCTCGCACGTCCTGCACATAGAGGACGATGTTCTTGAAGTCCTCGTAGAAAACGCGTGGCTGAATCTCATAGGAGGCTTGAGAGGTCTCCAATGCCTGTTGCATCTCCAGGATGGCCTGATTGGCTCGCGGGGCCACATAAATGGAGTTGGCCAGTCCAATCAGCGTGCCGCCGATGGCAACGATGGAGGAGACGCGCACAAAATAGCCAATGCCCAGGCCGGAGGCGCGCATGGCGATAATTTCACTGTCGGCGGCCAGGCGGCTGAGTCCCAGCAAAACCCCCACCAGAACCGCCATGGGAATGGTGACTTTGAAGGTATTGGGTAGCGTGAAGAGCAGAATCTCCATCACATTGGCGAAGGTGGAGCTGTTGCGCACCACCACATCCAGGATGTGTGGCAGGTCGTGCATAAAGAGAATGAAGGTGAAGAGCGCGCAACCGATGAGCGTGTGGGAGAGAATTTCGCCGAGGATGTAACGGGTCAGGATGCGCACAGACTGCTCTCCGGTTAGTTTATCCTGCCGGCGTGGACTGTGCGCCTTGGCTCATTGCGCGTGGGTGCCAACCCCGCAGGCGCAAACTGTTAGCCAACACACAGACCGAACTGAGCGCCATGGCGGCGGCAGCCAGCCAAGGGCTGAGCAGGATATGAAAAGCCGGATAGAGCGCGCCGGCGGCCAGAGGAATACCGATCAGGTTATACGCCGCAGCCCAGGCCAGATTCTGGCGCATCACGCGCAAGGTTTGGCAGGCCAGATCGAGCGCAGCGGGGATGGCAGAGGGTTGCGCGCGCAATAGCAGCACGTCGCCGGCCTCCTGGGCCAGGTCGGCGCCCGTGCCCATGGCGATGCCAGCGTCAGCCTGGGCCAGCGCGGCGGCGTCGTTGATGCCGTCTCCCACCATGGCCACGCGCAGGCCCTCCTGCTGCAAGGCGCGAATCCGGGCCAGCTTGCCAGCCGGGTCCAGGCCGGCTTCAACCTCTGCGATTCCGGCTTGCTGAGCGATGGGTGCGGCTGCGGCTGCCGAGTCACCCGTGAGCATCAGCACCCGCAGGCCCGACAGGCCAGCTTCATTTCGGCGCAGCGCGGCCACGGCCTCGGCCGCCTCGGGGCGCAAGGCGTCGCGGGCATCAAAATAACCGGCGGGCACATGGTCTACAGCCATCCACAGACGTGTAACGCCGGGTTCCGCTGGCGCAATGCCCTCTGGCAGCGGAAGGAAGAACTCCTGGAATAGCGATTCGTTGCCGAGCAGGCAATCATGGCCTTCAACATTTGCCGTGAGTCCGCGGCCGGGCAGGATCTGCACATCTTCGGCAGGTTGCCAGGCAAGGCCAACTGTGTGTGCGTAGTCTACGATGGCGTGAGCCAGAGGGTGGTTCGAGCGCTCCTCAGCTGCCGCTGCCATGCGCAGCAGATCCTCTTCGGTGCGACCCACCAGCGGATGAACGCCTGCCAGCAAGGGGCGGCCTGCGGTGAGAGTACCTGTCTTGTCCAGAACGATCGCGTCCAGATGTGCCAAGCGTTCCAGAGCTTCTCCACCTTTGAAGAGGATCCCGAGTTGCGCCCCGCGTCCCACGGCCACGGTGAGCGCGGCGGGCACGGCCAGCCCCATGGCGCAAGGGCAGGCGATAACCAGCACGGCGACGGTGTTGGCCAGGGCCAGCGAAAGTGAGTGCGCGGCGATGAGCCAGACAACGAAGGTGAGCGCACCCAGAGCCAGCACGACCGGCACAAAGATTTGGCTGGCGCGGTCGGCCAGCCGCTCCATGGGTGCGCGCGAGCTCTGCGCCTGCTCGACCATGCGGGCAATCTGCGCCAGCACTGTGGCCTCGCCCAGCGACTGCGCCCGGCAGACGACGGCGCCATCATAGTTGAGCGATCCCGCCAGAACGCGGCCGCCGGGCTCACGCTCAAGCGGAGTGGGCTCGCCCGTGAGCATTGACTCATCCACAGTTGTGCGGCCCTCGATGAGAATGGCATCTACCGGAAACCGCTCTCCGGGCAGGACCAGGATGCTGTCGCCCGGCCGAATTTCGGCGAGAGGCACAACGGCTTGGATAGCGTTGAGGATGCGACGCGCGGTTGCGGGGCGCAGCCGCGAGAGCGAATCGAGCGCGGCCAGGGCACGTCGTTTGGCGCGGGCTTCCAGTGCCTTGCCCAACAGAAGAAATCCGATGATGAGCAGCACCGCGTCAAAGTAGACCTGGCGGTTGACGGCTGGCCGGACGGTGGCAAAGGCCGAGTAAAGGAAAGCCACGCCCGTTCCCAGGCTCACCAGGGTGTTCATGTTGGTGGCTCCGTGGCGCAGGGCGCGGATGGCGCTCAGATAGATGCCGCGTCCGGCCCACGCCATGAGAACTGCGGTGAGAATCAGCAGAGACCAGCGCAAAAGATCGGGCGGCAAGGCATAGAGCCAGGGCACAAGGCGCATCAGTCCGTGGTCCAGCGAGCCCATTTCAGTCCCGAGGGGCATGGCCAGCAGCATGGCTACGGCTCCGGCGGCGAGGGTTACCCCGGCCTTGCGCGCGGACTCTGCCGTTTGATCCTGGGTTTGTGGCCCTGCGAGGGAATCATCGGGGCGGGGCAGCACGGCATCGTAACCCGCCCTGCGAATTGCCTCGACCAGTGCCATGGGCGCTGCGATTGCCGGATCGAAGACAACGCTGGCGCGATGGGCCATCAGATCGACGCGCGCGGACTGGACTCCGGCCGTCGCGCGCAAAGCGGCCTCCACGTGATGCTGGCAGGACGCACAGGTCATGCCCAGCACCGGGAGCGTGAGCGATTCCGTTGCCTGAGCCGCCACTTATTCTTCCAGCCGAGCGGTATAGCCGGCCTTGGCCAGAGCAGCCAGCGCGAGATCGACCGGCGCAGGGTCCAGCGCGGTGCTCAGCCGCGCCGCACCTACGCGGACCTCTTTGACCACCACACCTTCTGTTGATGCAAGCGCCTGGCTGACGCGGCGAATACAGGAGCCGCAGTGCATTCCATCAATACGTAGTGAAAATTCTGACATGGTGGTCTCCTGGTTGTCTTAGATGATAGTCCGGCGCGGAAGTTGCGGCTGCAAGGTTGGTCCATGGCTGCGCAAGAGCGTCTGGTCGCGCGGAAGGTTGCCAGAGGAGCTATCGTTAGAGAGATTTACGGGATGGAGTGGGTTATGCAACGAGAGTTCCCGGATGCGCCGCTGGTCGGCGTAGGCGCGGTTGTGGTGGAACAGGGCCGGGTGCTGCTGGTGCGGCGCGGAACCGAGCCGCTGCGGGGCGAGTGGTCGCTACCCGGCGGCTTGCTCGAATTGGGCGAGCCGCTCACCGCCGGCGTAGTTCGTGAAGTGAGAGAAGAGACTGGACTGACAGTTGAGCCGGTCGAATTGATCGAACTTTTGGATCGCATTCATCGGCAGGGTGATCGTGTCCGCTACCATTACGTGATCGCGGACTATCTTTGCCGCGTGGCGGGCGGCACGTTGCAGGCGGCTTCTGACGCGGACGCGGTGCGGTGGGTAGAGCGGGCCGAGTGGAACAGCCACAGTGCGCTCCGGCTTGACCCGGTAACCGCGCGGGTCATCGAGATCGGGTGGCAGAGGGCGCGGAGATTGCAAGCGGAGGGTCGAGAGTGAAGAGGAAAGCGATCAGGGGCCTGGCATGGATTGCTGGTCTGTTGGCGATCGTTGCCGGGGTTGGAATCTGGCAGCGTCCGATCAGCGGCTTCTACTTCAACGTGTGGACTCCTCTGCGTTTGTGCATCGATGGTGCAGAGAGCCGCTCCGTGACAGTTAGGGGCTATCGCGTCCATTACGATGTGCTGGGGCCGGCCGATGGACCGCCTGTGGTTCTGGTGCACGGCCTGGGCGGGCGTGCAGAGGAATGGCTGAGTCTGGCCCGCTATTTCGTCAAAGCCGGTTACCGCGTCTATCTGCCTGACCTGATCGGCTACGGGCACAGCGAACAGCCTGCCAACTTTTCCTATTCCGTGCCCGACGAGGCCGCAACGGTGATGGGTTTCCTCGACGCGCTGGGGCTGAAGCAGGCGGACCTTGGAGGAGTGTCAATGGGCGGCTGGATTGTGCAGCTTGTGGCCAGCCGTCACCCCGAGAGAGTGCGTCGGCTTATGCTGTTCGATAGCGCAGGCATCGCCGAGGCGCCGGCCTGGGATACGCGGCTGTTTACGCCCACCACGCCTGCCGAAGTGGATCGGCTCGACGCGCTGCTCTATCCCCATCCTTCCGCGGTGCCGCGATTTGTGGCGCGGGATATCGTGCGCCTCACGAATCGAAACGGATGGATCATTCGCCGTGCGTTGGCGTCGATGCTTACGGGTCAGGACGCCACCGACAGCTTGCTGCCGGAACTCAAGATGCCGGTGCTGGTCGTGTGGGGCGCTGAAGACCGCATTTTCCCGGTCAGGCAAGCCGAAAAGATCCATCTGTTGGTCTCGCAGTCACAACTCGTGGTGATCCCAGGCTGTGGTCATCTGGCGCCCATGCAGTGCGCCGCGCAGGTTGGGCCCAAAGTCGTGGAGTTTGTAAAGCAGTAGGCTGGAGCGGCGTCAGCGTTAACAGACCCTAAAAAATCCAGCGCGCGGTCAGAACCAGTTCGTGGTTGTAGGTGTGGAATTGGCTGGTGGCGATCTGCATGCCGGCGCCAAAGGCCAGGCCGGGGCGCGATTTGGGGTCGGAGGGATGCAACGCGCACTTGCCCACGATCAACCCTGGGGTGATGAACTCCTGGGTCTTGCCGTCGTTGGTCCCTCCTTTGTAATAGGTGGCGTTGCTCTCGATTTCCGGCCAGAACAGCGAGGCAATGCGATACTGCGCCACGGTATTCCAGGCCACGGGACGGCCGGAGGTGGTCGCGGCGGGGGTACCTGTGGGCAGTGTGGCGCCCAGAGTTGTCTGCACGTCGAAGTGCCCGAATCCTTTGCCTGCGCCCACATTGGGCTGAACGCTGGCATTCGTCGAGCCGTTCTTGTAGCTGCCGGTGGGGATGGTGGTCAGCGCCCAGGCGCTGATTGTGTAGGAACCGTGCTTCTCATTGCCGCTGGCGATACGGTACTTGACAAGGAACGAGAAGTCGCCGAATCCATCCTTTGCCGTGGTGTTGTGCTCGATATAAGGCGGCAGGTTGACGACCAGTTCCGTGTTGGCCCAGGGAACCAGGTTCAGACCCTTGCTGTTGTCGAAGTTCCAGGTATCGGTGCGAGAAGGCGCGATTTGCCGAACAATGTCGGTGCGTGCCACCTGGATCAGCCCGGTATAGGTGGTGACCAGCGGGACCGCCCAGGCAGGTTGTTTGGCTTGTGTGGCCGAGGTGCGAGCCAGCCACTGGTTGAAGAAACCGCTTGAAGCGGCGTTTGTAGGTCCGCTTTGCGGGTACACACTGGCCGTAGACAGCAGGAGGAGCAGAGAAAGAGGGAGCTTTTTCATGTTGTTCACTGAGCATGAACGACGGAAATGCACCCGGCAACCCACTATGGGGCGAGTTTTCTCTCAAACTCTGGGTGGAGAAGAGCTGAATGAGGAACTTCACATCTAGCGGTAGCGGCGAGTGGCTTTAATCACCATGGAAAAGACGCCTGACTCGTCGCGGGCCACCAACAGGGAAACATGGCGGTTGATGGCAATCTCGGCCTGTAGTAACTGCTGCCCCGTGGTATCCACGTCGGTGGCATAGGTGAGGGTGATGTTCCGGCCCAATTGTTCCTCCACGGTAATGCGGGAGGTGGAGTTGCCCAGTGTGCCGATGTAATTTGGGTCCACTTTAACGGAACCTGCGCCGAAGAGCTTTTGCACCCTGCTGCTCACCGTGGCATTGAGGGCGCCGCCCAGCAGGGCGTCGGTCGTGGGATTGGAACCCGATTGCTCCTGCTGCTGTGTGTAGAGGCGCTGCTGATTCTCGGTGCGGCCAAGGGCCAGCAGGGCCACGACGTCGGCCTCGGGCAGCGGGGGTTCGCTTCGGTAAGAGACGCCCAGCTTTTCGGGGGTTCCATGCAGGCTCAAAGTGATGTCGTAGTCTTCAACGCGAGCGCTGGCGTTCAGGTCAATGGTGGGTTCAATGCGGACCGGGTTGGTAAAGAAGATGTCGCCGCGCTGGAGTTCGTAGCGGGTTCCAGCGATGATTGCGTTGCCCTCGGTAATGGAAACGCGGCCCAACAGCGAGGGCGAGGCCACGGTGCCGCGCAGGCGCAGATCTACATCGCCGGCCAGCTTGGCGTAGGCGTTCTGGAAGTTCAATTGGGGCGAGGAGACCACGTGAACATCGAGGCGGATGTGGTTCGAAGGGGCGTCAGGGGGCGCGATGGTCTGCACCGTGTTGGCTTGCGTGGCCAGAGCCGCGATATCGAGATCAGGGCTGAGGATGAAGCGGGTGATGAGGACGTCGCCTGAGAGCAACAGATTGTTCTGCGTACCTTGCAGACGCAGCGTAGCGTCAGCCTGTGAACTGACCCCCTGCGGATAGCGAATGCGAATGCCCTTGCCGGTGGCCGAAAGGTCGGCGTAGAGGCCATGTTGCAGGGTCAGATAACCGGAAAGGCTGAGCGGGCCACCGCCGCTCATGGCGGTCAGCGATTTAACTTCCAGGCGGTTCTGATTGAATTCGAGTGAGCCGTGCAACTGGCTAAGGCCGTTGGGAATGTCTTCCCATGCGAGCGAGCCATTCTGAATATCGATGCGGCCTTGTAACCCCGGATTCTTCAACGGCCCATGCGCTTCCACCTGGAACGTGGTGGTTCCGCTCGCGGTCAGGTCGGGATCGAGGGTCTCGGCCAGCTTCAGGTTGATGGATCCGCTGGCGGCCAGATCCAGTTGCTGATTGTCCTTGAGGGCCAGGCTGCCCTGTACGCGCAGGTCGGTATTTTCGCCGGTTACGTGGAGTGGATCGAGAGTGACGTGAGCGTTTGCCAAGGTGGCGTGTACGCCGCCCTGGTTCTCAAGGTGAACGCCGGCAACCGTGACTGCCAGCACCTGTAGTCGGGCTTCGCCACGGAGTTGCTCGAGGTGTGCCAAGGGTCCCTCGACCGTGACCATGCCAGCCAGCGCGGACTCGCCGCTGATGCTCTCGACGTGAGCTGCTTTAAGCAGGGCGCCAATGTTGAGATGGGAGAATTCGAGCTTGGCCTGTGTCGCGTAGTCCCCGTTCAATGCGGTCTGGCCATGAAGGTTGAGTTCGGCACCTTCCAGCCGGGTGGCTGCGTTGTAGGTGAGGGAGCGGTTGGCGCTGTGCGCGACAAATTCCAGCCCGCCCAGCGGTTCCCCGCTCAAAGCCAGTGTGGTCAGCGTAGCGTGGGCCTCCAGGCGCGGGTCGTCAGGCGTGCCCGAACCGGCCAGGGAAAACCCCAGCTTGCCGGTTGCCTCGATTCCCTGGCGGCGCAGCCACTCGATCCCGGCCACGTTTATGCCCGCGCCGTGGGCATCTACCTGGAACCGGCGCGACCTGAGATCGAAGCTGCCCGTCGCAGAAATTTTTCCGGCTGCTTCGCTCACATTCACTGAAGTCAGCTTGATCGCCTGGTTGATCATCGTCCCCTGCGCCCGGAAGCGCGTCACCGGCTCTCCGTATGCGCTGCCGCCATCCACCTCGATCCATCCTGAGCTGCCAAGCGTTTGCATAAGCCCATCCACCTGAAGCTGCGCATCCAGAGTGCCGGTAAGGGGCAGGTTCTGGCCGGTGAGGGTAAGCAGATCGCCGAGGTCGACCTTGCTGGCGCGAAGGTGCATGTGCAGGGCGGAGTTGGTGTCGAATGCGGGGGGCAATCCCCGGCCAGGCACTGCGTCCAGCGTTCCGTCCAGAGCTATCTCCGCTTTTCCACGGCGCAACACGCCGTGTGTGATGTCGATTCGCTCAGGCGCATAGCTGCCGGTGGCCTCGACTGTATCCCAGCGGACGAATCTGGGCTGGACGGTTTGCGGCTGACCGGATTTGCCATTCGATATTGGCACTATCTCGATGGCTAGTTGCGTCGCCTTGAGGCTTCCCGCGATATGGGGATTAACGAGCGAGTTGGACCACGATCCGTGGAAGCCGGCCTGCCCGGACAAAGTGATGGGCAATGCAGCAGCACCGGTCTTGCCATATCGGTTCAAGCCCAGGTCGCGGAGAACGGCATCGAACTCCCCGAGGTTGCTGGAATGGAAATCGACGGCCATCGATGAAGGGCTTGTGAGCGGAAAAGCGCCCAGCTTGCCGCGTGCCGCCAGATCGCTGGCGGGTGTGTGCAACTCCAGTTTGCGCAGATCCACGCCGCCGTCGCGCTGGGTATAGGTTGCATCGACCGAACCACTGGCCGGAACTTCATTCGGCACAGATTGCCCGGAGGGACTCAGGCTGAGCGTAGCGCCAACGGCAACAGTTAGCGGGTCGCCGTTGAACCAGGTCGCGATCGCAAGGCCGTTCAGACGAGTATTCAGACCGAGGCGCTGAAAGGGTCGCTGCCCCACCATGTCAAGAAGCGTGTCAAGCGTAACGTCTTCGAACCGCGCCGTTACTTTGCCATTGACCGGGATGACAACGGGAAGCGGATGGGGCGGGGGTACTGGGTTGCGGGCGGCAGGGACACGCAGGCCGCTCGTCCCCGACGGCTGCACCACCGGAGAACCTGGGACGGTGGGCAGCCACGGATTCAGCGCGACCTCACCCTCCAGTTGGCCACCCTGGCGGAGGTGCGCAACAATCGACGTAATCACCAACTGATGGGGATCGGCATGGACATGCGCATCCAGACGGACACCTGTTGCAACAACCCCGGTTCCAATGTACGATCCACCATCGATGTGAACGTTGCCATCGGTGCGAAATTCTCCGTCCGAACCGGCGCCTGCGAGGTCGAGACGGGCTATACCTTCCGGCGCAAAAGGGTAGCCGAAGACGGGGTTCAGCAACTCCATGTCCAGATCGCCCGCAGCCTTGGCTTGCCAGTGAGGATGGGCAAAGTCCTCGAGTGCGCCGGAAATCTCCAAAGTATGGTCTTGTGTCCGATGGCTTTTTGCGGCTTGGACCTTTGAGGTGATCCGAAGAGAGCGCAGATAGGCTGCGGAACGCGTCAGATCCAGCGTGGCCTGCATATAGCCGTGCGCGGGCTGCGCCCTGCCTCGCGACAGGTTCAGATCGGCGGCTCCGGCCTCGATCCGGTAACTCTCCCGCCCCGCCGAAGGCGACCTGCCCGCCGGGGCCCCGGGATTCCCATTACCGGCCGGAACATAGCTGATGAGCAGGGAAACATCGTTGGCGTCGAAATCGAGCAGTGTGAATCGGCTCTGAAAGTCAAAGGAGGCGGCCCGGTTTTCGTAGTCCAGGATGCCCTGCTCGACGGAAACGTGCCCTGCCCGCAAATCGAAGAACGTATCGAGTCCGTGCTTGGCCGGCTTCCTCGGCCTGCGCGGATGCGGCTGATTGGTGGATCCGTCGGGGTAGACGATGAGGTGGAATCCGGGGTGGGAAATATCCAGATCGCGCAACAGAAGGCGCGGACTCCAGAAGCCGAACACGCTGAACCGCACCCGCAAGCGATCGACGCGGGCGTAAGGCGCCTCGCCGGGCGCTTCGAGGCCGTGGATGACCAACCCGCCCGCATCGGCTTCGAGATTGAGCAGGTGCCAGTGAAAGGATGCGATCTCGACTCGCCCGCCGGTCGATTGCGCCAGCAAGGCTACCATCCGATTGCGAACAAGCCCTTCAAAAGTGGCGGAACTGGCCCAAAAGTAGATGCCGATGGCCGCGACTGCCAGGAGAACTGTCGCAGCGGCCAGCGTGAGAGGAAGATGGCGCAGGAAGAAGCGTCGCAGGCGGCTCGGACGAGCCGGCTTCACTGGCTCGGGAGGGTCAGTCGATACAGACGGCGTTGACTCGGGCTCGCTCATCGACTTCCTTTTCCGGCATCTGTGACGGTCTGCGTTTCAGGGGTTGCGAGCGCCGGGTCCAGCACTTCTACATCGCCCTGATTGCGCAGGTTCCGGAGCCAGTCGTCGAATAGGACATTGACCCGCTGCTGAAGCAGAATCTCCTCAATGCGCGGGGCCACCTTGTCCAGCGGTGGAACCGCCTCCCCCGCTGCATATTGGGGCAACAGCGTGTCCTTGTAGTAATTCTCGATCTCCTGCGGGGTGATGCGAATCCCTTGGCGGAATCGCTGTTCGATGAAGCGCAGGATCTCAAGCCGGTAGCGGACGTAGCTCTCTACGCGCTCCTGGGTCAGGCCATGCGCGGCCAGGAATGTCTTCCAGCCGGCATCCGAGGCGCAGTTCCGGCGGATGCAGACGGGGAGTTCCCTGCGTATCTCCACAAGCCGGGCATCGACCTCGGTCTGAGAGGGATCAGCAGCCTGCTCGTCCTCCTGGCGTATCTGCTGCTGGATAAGCGCGCGCGCGATCAACTGCTCGAGGGCCAGCTTGCGCGTAAGAACACCAAGGCTGCCCATGCTCGGGTCCAGAACCGAAAGCCGGATCTCGTCGTCTAAGTCGCTGGCCAGAATGGCGTTGTTGTTCACCACGGCCACCACCCGGTCGAGCACCACGGTCGGCGAGGCGGTCTGAGGCGCCTGGGTCGCCCCTTGAGTAAATCCCGGCGTTGGCCCCGCCACGGCCAGGCACGCCGCCAAGCTCCACAGGCAGGCGACGCGGGGCGCGATATCATGCGCGTTCCTAAGCCGAGTTGGCGACCGATGGTTCATCAGAAGGACTCACCCAGGCTGAAAAAGAAGTTAAAGTGGTTGGCTCCACCCACGTGTTCCTGGGAGTCTGGCTGCGAAAGCGAATAGTTATAAATCACCGGATAGATGGGCGGATTCAGGTTATAGCTGAAATCCAGCCGGATGGGACCAACCGGTGTATGGTAGCGCAATCCAACGCCCGGTGTGTGCGAGAAGTAGTTGAAACTGCACTGCCCCTGCACCCCAGTCGAGGTTTTCGCACCTGTGGGGGGAGGGGGTTGTTGGGGTGGCGTGAACTGCGGAAGGTTCTTGCACGTGTCGCGATCGGGCTGGCGAACCCGCAGGGCGCTGGCCCAGGCATCGGAAGCGTTGGTGAAAACGTTGCCCATATCGTGAAAGATCACGAAGCTGACCGTATTGCCAATCCAGGGGAGCGTGGGCGGCGGCAGGCGCATCTCGGTGCTGTTGGCCAAAGCTCCAGCTCCCCCGATCGGGTACCCGGTTTCTGGATCGCGGGGGCCGGCGGCATTGATAGAAAAGCCTCGGAGCGAAGTAGGTCCCCCGGCATAGAGCCGTTCAGGAAGGGGAATCAGCTCTTCTTCGGGGGTGCCGAAGGCCCGTTCCTGGCCGTAGCGTGTGTTGCGGGCCAGCACAAATCGGCCCTTGTCGAAGCTGTAATAACTTGAATTCGAAAGATCGAGGCGGTTGAAGTCGGTTTGTGCGCCGAACGTTTGATCGGACAGAAACTCCTGGAAGCTAGTGTAGGTGCCGCGATGCGCATCGAGGGTCGAGTCGCGGGTATCCCGAAGCCAGGTCAGCGCCGGACCGGCCACGCGAACGGCAGTGGACAACAGCGCGATCTCGTCGGGAGCGACCTGGAGGCTGTTTGCCTGCACCTTGACGCGGCGGAAGTTCAATTCGTAGACGAAGGTATTGGCTTTGGAGAGGAAGGAGCCAGGTGAATTGAAGTGCTCGGTCCAGCGCACTCCGCCTTGCAGCTTGGAAGCCACGTAGGTGGTTACATCCAGGCTGTTGGCATAGCCGGCAGAGAAATCGAGTCCGAAGTTCCGGTTGCCTTCGAAGTGCGGGTTCTGGAAGAGCAAGTTGATCTTCTGCTCGAGCAAGCCATAGGTGCCCTGTAGCGATGCCGACTGCTCCCGGCCGAAGAGATTGTTACGGGTGATGGCGCCAAGCACGCGGGGGCTGACTCCCGTCTTGCCGTTGGGATTGCAACTGGCGCCGCTGGCGATGATGCCGCCGCAGTTGTACTGCGGCGTTCCGGTCTGGGCCTCGAATCCGAAACCATAGGTCAAAGCCCAGCGCCGCGCCTCTGCCACTTGCAGAAGAACCGTCTTCCAGGTCTCGCCGCCGAGGGGGTTCTCGACCGCTGTGTTGACCTCATTGAAGAGAGCCAAATCGTAAAGGTTGCGCTGCGTCTCTGACAGCGCCGTCTCGTTCAGCGGGTCGCCCGAGTGTAGCGTTATAGCCTTTGCCGCTGTATCGGGACGCGTGTAATGCAGCCCGGTCAGCAGCACGTTGCGCACAAAAATTTGCTGTCCCTCGATGATGTGGAAGACCACGTCTACCTTGCTTGCATTGGCCGGCTCAATCTGCTGGGTGACCTCTACCCGCACCTGATCGAAGCCGCGGCTCCTGTAGTCGGTCCACAGCGCATCCCGGTCCCCGGCCAGGTTCTGGGGTGAAAACAACTGGCCCGCAGTGGTGTTCAGCAGCGGCTTAAGCTTGCTCGCATCGGCATGCTCGTTTCCTTCCAGCCGCACCGTACCCACCCTGAGTTGCTCTCCTTCTTCAATCCGGTAGACCAGGGTCAGGGGGGCTGTTCTCCACTTCAGCGACGAAGTGGGCGTCTCTGACCCCGCGGGTGGGGCATCGCTGGGGACTCCGGTCGCTGCGGCATTGGTCTCCGCTGTGATCTTCACATTGGAAAAGCCGTTGTTATGGTATACGGCCTGCAGTGCGCCGATGTCCGCGGATACCAGTGCCTGACTGTAGGCGCCATGGCGGTCCAGGGCGTCGGCGGCATGAACACTTAACAGATCCTTGAGCGTTGCCGAGTCGAAGTAGCGGTTCCCCTCGATCGATACCTTTTCCACACGCCGCCGCTGCCCCAACCGCACCTTGTAAAGAATCACCACCTGATCGGCGCTCACGGTCTGCCGCTCGTGTTCCACCTTCACGTCAAAGTAACCCAGGCGCTGGTAATAATCCCGCAAGCGGCGATTGCCTTCATTCAGCAGATCGTCGTCGACAGTGCCCTCCTCAAAGATCGGAATCACACGCTTCACGCGCTCCGGGCCCAGGCTGACGCCCTCGACCAAGACCTTCACCACGGGGCCACGGTTTGCGGAGAAGCGGAAATCGGTCTTGTTGGTGGCCGGAATGTACTGTTTGGATTCGAGCTTGATCTCCGCCTCTAGCCGTTCCTGGCTCTGGTACTGCTTGAGTACCCCGCCCAAGGCCCGGTTGGCAGTTTCATGGTCCACATGAGAGCCCGCTCTCATGTGGGCGTTACGCCGAAACGCTTCTGCGCTTATCCCAGGGTCGCCCGTAATCTGGACCGTGCCCACCCGCGCCTGCGGGCCACTGACGACGTGAAATGCGATATCCACCAATTGCTCTTCAGGGTGTGGCGTCAGGGTTTGGGTAATGGCCGGCTCGTTGAATCCGTCTTCGACCAGCGTCCGGCGCATGAGCTCGACCGCACTACTCAACTTGGTCGGGGTAAAGCGGGTGCCCGGCGCGAGTTGGCTGGCGCGCTCAAGCTGCGTATTTTCGGTGGCGCCCTTCGCACCGCCCACACTGACTGTTCCGATAAACGTGCGCGGCGCCCCGAGAAAGATCAGGTCCACGCCGTCCTTGTCGCGCGATCCCTCCACCTCAACGTCCTCGTAAAGCCCGGTGGCAAACAATTGGCGCAGGCTCCTCTTCAGGTTTTCCCGGCTGAGTGGCATTCCTTCAGCTTGGGAAAGATGGCCGGGCAGCGGGGCAAGCCGTACTGCGGCAACCCGCTCGAAGGAGATGCGCCGCACCGGTAAACCCTCCCATTGGCTGAGGGAATCCGCATCGGCCTCAGGAGGCGCCGGCGCTCCCTGCGCGACTGTAGCGGTGGGGGTGGCCACAGAGTTGTCGGCGAGGTTGCTCCCTGGGGGATTCTGGCTCCAACCCGCGATTCCCCCATTGATCCCGAAGACCAAAACACATGCGAGCAAAACGCCAAACCGAACTACCCCAGCGCCGGGGACCCTGAGACCACTCACCCCAGCAGGCAAAAGTCGCACGCGGCGCCCATAGGGCGTCAGGCCGAATTCCCGGGGGATCAAGCGATTCCCGTAAATCACTGCCGGCTTTGTCCCAAAAATCATCTCTCTCCCAAGAAACGGCGGGGAGTATACCCCGTTGCGCGACAGGACTGACTCACCCCGAGAGCTTACAAGCGCTGGCCACGGTCGTCTTGCGCCGAAGTTCCGCAAACTCAACTGCTTCCCCCTATACTAACGAGGAAAGAAGCCCGGTGCAGCAACATGCGGCTCGCGGAGCGTTCTCCCAAGGAAGCGCACGCCGTTCGAGGTTTCCGGCACGACTGCCAGATCTAACGCTTCGACACCTCCGGGGACCCCGTGCCGCCTCAACTCTACTCTCTACAAAAAAGGCGTATCGATTCCTAATGCCTACGCATGGAGGTAATTTCGAAGAAGCAGAGGACCTGATTCAGGGAGCCTTACGTCAATCGCACCGCGAGATTGCAACTTTTTACGGTGATTCCATCTTTTCCACATGGCTGCACCGACTGGCTATCAATGTAGCGCTGATGCATCTGCGCAGAAAAGGTTTGCCGCCGATCTCTCTGGGCTGGGACATTGAACCTGCTTTCGGGGATGGTCCCAGGCGGAACATTGTCACTTCGGACCTTACCCATGACCGCTCTGCCTTTCTCACTTTCCCGTGGCTTTGGCCGATACACCCTTCGAGCAACAGTGCATCCAAACGGATAAGCAGCCACAGGTTCACTGGTCGTTCGTATGGGCTGTGGGCGGACATGAATCCACAAGCCTCGAAAAAGGAACCCCGCCTGATGACTGACCGTACAGGAGGGGGTGCGGGTGGTTCGGGTAAGGGAAGGAAGTTCGCGGGGAGCTGAGATTTCTGAAACTTTTCAAAGTCTGCGCTGTCTAATGAAGGAAACCTGATACGAGGATACTCAATGCCAAATCAGACATCTAACCCGCAGCCGCCTACGAATCCTCCTGAAAAAGATTCCAGTGAGGTGCGCAGGATTCCCGTTTTGCCTGTGCGGGACACTGTATTGTTTCCCCATGCCGTGCTGCCGTTGACAGTAGGCCGGGAGAGCTCCATCCAATTGATCGAGTCGCTGGGCGAAGAGCGGACGATTGTGGTGACGGCTCAGCTGGACCCGCGGCTGGACTCGCCTAAACCTGGCGATATGCACGCGGTGGGAACGCTGGCCACAGTACACAAGGTTGTGCGCATGCCCAACCAGAGCCGGTTTGTCTTTACCGAGGGGGTGGAGCGAGTTCGGCTGTTGGGTTACAGCCAGACCGAGCCCTATATGGTGGCGGAGGTAGAGACACTGGCGGACGTGGAACCGGAAACCACGGCCAGCGTGGAAGCGCTGGTACGCAATGTGGCTGGGCAGTTCCAGCAGATTGTGGCGGAGTCGGCCACGCTTTCCGACGAACTGCGAACCATTGTGGCGAACATCGAGGAGCCCAGCCGGCTGGTGGACTTTGTAGCCTCGTCGCTGCCCTTCCTGACCACCGATGACAAGCAGCAACTGCTGGAGACGGCGAGCATTGAGACCCGGCTGGAACTCCTGAACAAACATCTGGCCAAGGAGATCGAGGTGCAGCAGTTGCGCGCCAAGATCCAGACCGAAGTGCAGGACCAGGTGCAGCAATCGCAGCGCGACTACTATCTGCGCGAGCAACTCAAGGCCATTCAGAAGGAGTTGGGCGAGCAGGACGAAGGCCAGCGCGAGACGGAAGAACTGCGACAGAAGATCGACGCGGCAGGGATGCCGGAGGATGTGAAAAAGGAGGCGCTGAAAGAGCTTTCGCGGCTTTCGCGAATGTCTCCCATGGCCGCCGACTACTCGCTGACCCGCAACTACATCGAGTGGCTGGCGGTTCTACCGTGGGCAAAAAGTTCTGGATCCAAGATCGATATCGCCAAAGCCAAGGAGATTCTGGACGAGGACCACTACGAACTCAAGAAGGTGAAGGATCGCATTCTCGATTACCTGAGCGTACTGGAACTGAAGCCGGATATGAAAGGGCCGATCCTCTGCTTTGTAGGGCCTCCGGGCGTGGGCAAGACCAGCCTGGGCCGGTCCATTGCACGAGCCTTGGGGCGCAAGTTCCAGCGCATCTCGCTGGGGGGCATGCACGACGAGGCGGAGATTCGCGGCCACCGGCGGACTTACATTGGGGCATTACCTGGCCAGATCATCCAGAGCATACGGCGGGCCGAGGTCAACGACCCGGTGCTCATGCTGGATGAGGTGGACAAACTGGGGCGCGACTTCCGCGGCGATCCGGCCTCGGCGCTGCTGGAGACCCTGGACCCGGAGCAGAATTTCAGTTTTCGCGACAACTATCTGGATGTGCCTTTCGATCTGTCGAAGACGCTGTTCATTTGCACGGCCAACATGCTGGACACGGTTCCACCGCCACTGCTGGACAGGATGGAGCTGATCTTCCTGCAGGGCTACAGCGAAGAGGAGAAGGTGCACATCGCCAACCGTTACCTGATTCCGCGGCAGATCAAGGAGAATGGAATCACGCCAGAGCAGATCGAGTTTCCCGAGGATGCGGTTCGCTATGTGGTGCGCCACTACACGCGGGAAGCGGGGGTCCGCAAGCTGGAGCAGACGCTGGGCACAGTCTGCCGCAAGCAGGCGCGGCGCGTGGTAGAGGGACACAAGGAGAAGCTGGTGGTGACGCGCGAGGTGCTCAAGGAGTTTCTGGGTGGCATCCAGGTTCGCGTGGAGACTGAAGTTGCCGAGCGGGTGAAGCGGCCAGGCGTGGCCGTGGGACTGGCCTGGACGCCCGCAGGCGGCGACATTCTCTTTATCGAGGCCAACAAGATGAAGGGCAAGGGCGGGTTTACCATGACCGGGCAGATCGGCGAGGTGATGCAGGAGTCGATGCAGGCCGCGCTGACCTGGGTGCGGTCGAACGCCACAACATTGGGGCTGGCCGAGGACTTTACCAAAGAGATCGACCTGCACATCCATGTCCCGGCAGGAGCGATTCCCAAGGACGGTCCGTCGGCAGGCGTTACGATGGCCACGGTACTGGCTTCACTGTTGACCGATACGCCGGTGCGTCCGCTGACTGCCATGACCGGCGAGATTACCCTCAGCGGCAATGTGCTGCCGGTGGGCGGGATCAAGGAGAAGTTCCTGGCTGCGCGCCGAGCCGGAGTGGAAACCATCATTCTGCCAGCAGAGAACCGCCAGGACGTGGAAGAGGACCTGACACCGGAGCTGATGGAGGGAGTTACGGTGCACTACGCCAGCCGCATCGAAGACGTGCTGCGCATAGCGTTGCCGCTCTTGAAGACTCAACAGGCTGTGCCACAGGATACGCAACCGGGCGCGGCCGAGTTGGTAGTGAGGGCTGCGGCCTAAACAGGGCCGCAGCCATTGACCTGATTACATGACAGCGTCGGCTCCCCGTATCACATACGTTCGATATCGATGGCGTCGACATCAACTCCCACGATTTTCATCAAAATGGCGAGGTCGAATTTGGGCAGTAGTATGCGACAACACTGCTACTGCTTGATCACCGTGCCGTCCCGCAGCCGTATCTCTCCCCAGCCGCCGTTTAACGGGCTGGCAGTAAACGGCGCCTTGGCAGCTTCTTTCTCGTCAATCTCAATCCCCCACCCGGGCTTCTCACTCACCCAGATGTAGCCATCTCTCATCTCCGGACAACCTTGAAAGATTGCCTGCGTCCGGTCATTGAATCCCGAATATTCCTGGATTCCGAAGTTGTAGCTGACGATATCCAGGGTGGCGTTAACCATATGCCCAACTGGCGAAACATCACCCGGACCATGCCATGCTGTCTTGACACCATATTGCTCTGCGAGGATCGCGATCTTGCGCGCCGGACTGAATCCCCCCGACTGGGATACATGCACACGGATGTAGTCGATCAATCGTTCTTCGATCAACGGCTGCCATTCATGTGGGCTGTTGAACAGTTCGCCCATGGCGATCGGCGTTGCGCAATTCTGACGAATCTGCCGGAAGTATGCAATATCTTCCGGTGAAAGCGGGTCCTCGAGGAAAAACATTCTGTACTTTTCGGCTTCCTTGCAAAACTGCACCGCCTCGTTTGGCGTCAGGCGTTCATGCATATCATGGAGCAATTCGACCTCATCGCCCAGTTCCTGACGGCAGATTTCCAGGAGTTTCAGCGCGCGGCGCATTTGGTAGGCAGGCTCGAACATCGGCTTATCATGGAGCGCCTTGAGCGGCGTGGTGGTTGCGTGTCCCGCTCCATACCCTGCCATTCCGGGAAGTCCTACTTGCACGCGTACATTGCGGAAGCCTCGCGCCATGATCTGCTTCGCGCTCTCGACGACATCCTGAAAATCAGCGCCGCCAGCGTGTGTGTAGGCGTCGACGGCTTCCCGGCATTTTCCGCCGGCGAGTTGATAGACAGGCATCCCGGCTTGGCGGCCCTTAATATCCCACAGCGCCTGATCGACCCCACTGATCGCATTGTTCAATACCGGGCCGTTCCTCCAATAGGAACTGTCGTAGCAGGACTGCCAGATATCTTCGATCCGGTCGGTCGTCTTGCCTAGCAGGAAGGGCTTGAGATATTTCTCAACCGCGGGCTTGACCAGATCTGCTCGTTGCGTGAATGTGGCACAACCATAGCCGTAGAGCCCGTCCTGATCCGTAGTGATTTTGACAACCGTCAAGCGCGTGCCCGCGGGCTGGCATTCAATCACGCTGATATCTTTGATCTTTGGCGCCGGCATTCCCCGAGTTGCACGGGCGACTTGCTCATCTGCTTTCACAAAACGCGGAGCGAGTGCGAGTGCTCCGGCCCCGGCGACGGTCTTCAACAAATCACGACGTTGTATTTGCATTCCCTGATCCTTCCGCAGTTCATTTTCTTTTGGTTTCCTTGCGACCAGCCAGTGTATCACCACTTCGCCACGGGGGGTGTTTGCATTCGTTTCCGTCTCCAGGGACGGGGAAGGGAACACGCGGTGTGCTACTCACACGGTTCCAGAAGGTGAACGAAGAAAGATTACATTCTTACAAAGCGATCGACAGGAAGTTTCGTCATGCTTGACTTGAGCACGACCTGTTCAACGGTGTGCGTGGAACGCGCTGGAATATAAAAAATGGCAGTCAGATCGGGATGGCATTCCAGGTATACCCGGCTTCGCTCTACGCCTCTCACGAAGAAGGATGTCGATAAGGCGTCACCTTCAGTCGCGGAAGGCGAAATCACAACGGTCATAGCCATGTGTTCCGCCGGCATGCCGCTCCTTGGATCCATAATGTGCGCATAGATCCGGCCTCCAAGCTCGAAGGACTTTTCGTAGTCTCCGGAAACGGAAATGGAAAGGTTCTGGACTCGCAACGTACATGCCGTTTTCCTGCGATCGAAAGGATGGCACACAGAAATCTCCCAACCCTGCTCGCCGGGAGGCGACCCCAGCGCATAAATGCTGCTTGTGCCGCTTGAAACCAGGGCTTGGGTGATCCCCCCCGCGCGCAGAATCTCAACAACCCGATCGACGGCATAGCCTTTCCCGATTGCACCCAGATCAAGCTCGATACCGGGTTCGTCGAATCCAACGGTTCGTGTCACGGCATCCAGTTTCACGTGCCGATAGCCAATCCGATTCAGCGCTTCGGACAACTCCTGCGGCGCGGGCAAGCGCCCCCACCCTCGAAAGAACCCCCACGCCTTCATCAAGGGCCCGATCGTAATATCAAACGCGCCGTCCGTTTCCTGGCTATAACGAAGAGAGTCGTCAAGAAGCTTGAAAAGGCCCGGACTTACCGCCATTCTTTGCCGATGGGCTGCGCGGTTGATCGCAGAAAGTTCGCTCTCCGGCTTGTAATGGCTCATCTCGTCGTCCAGGCGATCGATTTCCTGGAAGGCCCGGCACACAACTTCCTCAAGGCAAGCGGAGCTTGATCCATAGGCAACCACGGCAAAAATGGTCCCCATCGCTTCGTGCGAGGCTTCATACCGGACTGACGAAGCGACTGTGCGAACAGAGGCGCTCACATGCCGCAAGGGTCCTGATACTTCTTCGCTAGCCGGTTCGAAGCTGGTATCTTCCATACGCAGAGATTACGGGCGAGTTAATCCGCACAGCCAAAATTTCCGCACGGCGGCGATCTGGTCGAATAACCACCATCCGCAGCGTCTCAAGAAATAACGATTCCGGTCAATGGCTAGGAACGGCCAGTATAAGAGCCGTGTGGCCATTTAGGAAGTGGCGGGAATTGGAATCGAGCCTTGGCAATGGGTGTGCCCACAACCTCAATGCGGTTCAGGTCGCGAGAGCCGACGCCCAGTTGTTCGGCCAGCCCAAGCATGTTGTCGGAATTATCAAAAGGAGAAGTCCCGCGATCAGACATGGGGTCAAATCCCATCAGCGCCATGCCAACCGCATCCGTGGACACGCAGTTCTTTCCCGCGATCAACAAGCCAGGGTGAACAGAGTTAACGACCGGGCGGTACCCTCCTGGTAACTCCGAACCGGATATGGAGTAAATCCCGTCGATAACCGCCAAGTGCACGGGCCTTGCCGCCACCAGGTCCGCAACCACCCGCGGCACGCGATAGCCCCCACTCTTCGGCGCGTTTACGTTAACCAATGGTGGAGCGCTCTTTGGAGGCAGACGCGTGCCTTGATGGAACGGGAAACGTCCGCCGGACGGAATAAGACCTGGTTCGTCCTCGGGAACGCTGGAACCGTAAATCGTGCACGGAGTAATGCCGAAACAATTCTTCATCGAGAGAGTGATGCCAGTGGTACTGTGTTCCTTCAACTTAGCCAGCGAGACAAAGACATCACAGTCTCTATAAGAATGATTCAGATCGTAGCCTTTGTACATCAGGCCGCCGCCCGGAACCATAAAGGTCACATATGTCTTGCCGCTCCCGAGGAAGTTGGTGTTCTCAAATTCCACCCGGGTTGCGGCATTCTGGAGATCCTTCGGCTGCCAACCCGCAGCGATCAAGAATTCCTCAAGCGGTTCGGCTGTCGACCAAGGGCTTTCCAGCAACCGAATGCGCTGCGCTCCGGCCTTGGCGATCAGATGAACTGTAGCCCAGATCACCTGCGGGTGAACCCAATGGGTCATCTCCGGAGGGAGGTATTGAAGCCGGTCAGTGGCCGGACCTGTCAGGTTGAGCTTGATGGCGACAGTTTTCCCGCGAACCAGCGTTTCCAATCCACCAAGCTGATCGAACATGGTCGAAAGGACATCCACAACGTTCCGGTTGTATTCGGGACATACCCCCACGGCCACGCGGCTTGCCGGTGCGGGCAGGGCGGAAAGAATGGAGGGCCGCGCCATGAACGCGCCAGCCGCCATTCCCATTGCGCCAAGAAACTCTCTACGGGAACCGTTCATTTTCATTGTCATAGCGACCTCTCAATCTCTACGGCACAATTCACAGGAAACGGGGGAAGATCGAAATTGGTACCTTCACTTGCGGGGGCACTTTCCATGGGAGGCAGAGCTTGGGAGCCCGGACTCAAAAGCCTTGACGACTGCACTTTCGCACTCACCCAGAGAGTTACATACCTGGCAACCCTGGATGAATAGTTGAGAACCTGGACGAGTTGCTTGCGGCCATCCGGATCGACGCTCAAATAGCAGTTCGTGGTTCCAGGGTTGTAAAGCCGCGCAAAATCATTCCTGCGGCTCACCATGACGTGGGCATCCATGGCAAGCTGATAGGGGTCTGGAAACCCCTTGTCCGCAACCACGATTCTTCCCTTGAGCACATTGTATGAGGTGTAGTCAAAGAGCCAATCCTCTTTGTAGGGCGTTATTCCAGAGGGACCCCAATACTTTGAAGCAATCACCAAGCCTCCCTGTTGGACAAAGGCAAGTAGCTGGGAATGCTGCTCGGAAGTGGGCGGTTCATCGTCCATCCAAAGAATCCCTTTCAGCCCTTCTACCGCATCGCCCAATGCACGTGCTCGATCCATGATCAGGAATTGAATCTGACGGCGATTGAGAAGATTGAGGACTTCTCCGCTCTGGGCCGCGTTCTGTCCCCTGAAATCGGAAACCACCGCCAGAACGCCCATCGGCTTGTAGGCTTCCCATTTTGCATTGGCATCAAAAAACGAGAGCGTTGCACAGATCTTCGTCCAAGCGTCCATTGCTTGTGGATCTCTCTTCAGCATTGCCGCTCGCATCCTACTGTCCAGCGATAGTATCCAGCGGCTGCCATAGACGCGGCTGTCGGCCACTGCTAGGCAATAATCCGACGCAGGCAGGATACTAGTGGAATCTGGAGGATCGATATCCAGCCAAAGAGTCTTTCCCGGAGCCATCTGGCGAGCGAGGAGGGAAAACCACCCATTCGAATCCACCCAAGGAGCGCCCGTTGGGCCCGCGCTGGCGATGTCCCCATTCATGACCGGCAGCTTTGCAGCGGGCCAGACGTTGCCAGTTGTACTGAAGATGGCCGTGGTGGCATCCCATTCGATCGCATCACTGGAGAGTTGGACAATAATAGGCAAGTCCAGAGCCTGGCTTCCGGATCCCTGCAGGATGACAGCGTCCAGACCGGCTGTGCGTCCAGCCTGGACGACGGCTGCTAAGTTATCCTTCGCTGAAACCTTGCCCACGAAACTGAGCCCAAGCTGCCGGCCGGCATCGATAAGAGGCTTCAATGCGAGCTGTTGAGCCCCATCCTCGGCCGCTCCAGAAGCCCAATCCACAACCAGACAGTTAATTGGCGTCTCTCTAAGCAACTGCAAGGCTGACGGTTGAGCCCAAGCCTCAACCATCTTTTTGAGTTCGTTGTCTTCGCTCTTTGACTGGTTGAGTCGTGCAATTTCCAGCGGCCCACACGGCCATTTCATGGGCACCCATTTTGCATTCAAACTCATGGTCTGTTTCCCATCAAAATTCTAGAGTTGAATTCCCGTTTCATATAGCCTTCATTGTCTTCCCGGCTTACGACGCAATATACCACACGGCGCCTCCGCTTGCGACTCCCTATGCATTTGGTCTATTGCCGAAGCCCCGTGCGTTCCTGAAGAGCGTTTGCCGGGATCAAACGGCCATGGCCTTAGACCACAACAGCCTCGCGAAAGCGGCCCGTCGTGCGGGCTCTTCCTATAGTGTGGGCACGGTGGAGGACACCTCTGCGGAGTTCCCAATCTCAGAAAGCCTAGCGGTCGGATCTACGGTGAGCCAGGCCAGCGCACCCAACCCCGCGAACACGGTTGCCGTCAGAAAAGATGCCTCCCATCCAAAATGCGAGGCAATCAAAGGCGTAAGCGAAGCAGTAACAGCTCCGCCCACCTGACAGCCCATATTCATGGTGCCGGAAACGACTCCTGAATATTCTCCGGCAAAGTCGGCGGTCACCGACCAAAAACAACTTTGCGATATGTACAAAGCACCAGCTCCGCACCCCAGGACAAGGCTCGCAATTTGAGCACTGTGCGCTCTCGATCCCACCAAAAGGAGGACCGCGGTGAACGCCAGTGCGAATGCCGGCAGAAAACACCGTCCCATTCGCGCGCTGTAACGACGCGCGAGCCAATCGCTGGCAACTCCACCGCAGAGGGAACCCAGCGTCATGGCGATAAACGGAAACATCGAATACAGCGCACTCGTCTTCAGGTTGAGGCCGCGCACTTGAACTAAATAAATATAGAACCAGCTAAAGAAAATCCACGCAACATAACCAAAAGTGAAATAACTCCATGTTACGGCCAGGATCTCTTTGCTACGGAAGATCTTTCCCCAAGGCACACTGCGCTTGCCCTTGGAGCGGCCGACAGCGATCGCTGCGCCACTTTGCGCCTTGGCGCGCCCATCGCCGCGGCCACGGATTATGCTTTCAAGTTCCCCGGTGTGGACCCAGGGGTGTTCCTCGGGAGTATCGCGCGCGGCTAGATACCATATAGTCCCCGCCAGCAAGACCACCACCGAGCTGAACCAGAAGGAAGCACGCCACCCAAAGTGCAACATGATCGCCGTCACCAGCAGCGGAGTGAATCCTGACCCCAGCCCGATACCGCCAAAGATGATGCCGTTTGCCTTGCCCCGCTCATCGATTGGAAACCAGCGCTCGACAAACTGACTGGCCGCGGGATACATGATCGCTTCGCCAGCGGCCAATGAAAACCGTATCAAAATCAGCACCAGCAGAGCGCCGCGCATGCCTGAAGGCACCGACGCGGTCAGGGCTGTAAACAGCCCCGACCAAATTACGGCTAACGCGAGCACGCGGCGCGGCCCAAGACGCCGCACCAGGATGCCACCTGGGATTTGGAACGAGGCATAGCCGATGAGAAAGGCACTAAAGACCCATCCCAAGTGAGCATTGTCGATGTTGAATTCCCTGCCGATCTGCACACCGGCAATCGAAATATTGGTGCGGTCCAAAAACGCAACGGCGCTCATGACCATTAGCCACGACACAAGCAGGTAACGTATTGGCAGGCCTTTGCCAGGCTTTCTACCCTTATTTATATCCATTTCTCTGCGAAGTCCCCCATCCTAAGTGCGTTGTCAGTCGGACCGTCTACGATTCGGTCCCGCTGGAGTCGAATGACCTGTTGAATTGATACTCTGATCCGTCTGCTTCTGAGTTTCCTTCTGCCACCTTGACCACGCTGAGTTGTACTCGCGCAGCCCCGACCCTATTCGGGGGTTGTTAGGCATTTCCAGGAGTCTTTGCCCCTTGCACGGATGCAGCGAGGAAAGAAGCGGGCGGAACATTGGCGGGCGCCATCCCCCGCTCCAGAAGACGCAGAGAAAAGGGCCGTTAAAAACCCACACAACGGCGTAAGAGGCATTCCCGGTGCAAACTCGAAACTGGACATAGCCTGGGCCTGTCGCCTCTGCCGGGTAACTTCCTTGCTAGTTCAGGACCATTGAATAGGCTGTTCTATGACTCCGGTTCGCCGAAAGCAGCTTGATGCACCTTATGCCGCGCCTTTGTTTTGGCCAACAGGACGCTGAATTCACTGCGCGGCATATTGAGCAATTCCGGATGAACGCCAATGCACTTTACAAAGCGTAATGCTTTTCCGGAGCCCATTATAATCGCCGGAGCAAGAATAGACCACGGAACGCTGTCAGAGTGGGACTACGCCGCCATATCGAGCACTACTTGACTGACACTGCGCTAAGCGTAGTGGTCGTCACCATCGACCGCAGATGCATTCAAGATCTCGCCAGTCCCAACTTGGAGAAGCCGGATCTGTCCCTGTCCAGCCGTGCCACTTCCGGCAGTTTCAGCGGTCTCAGTCCACGCTATTGTCCGGCGTCAGCCAATTGGCGGTTAAAGTTCTGCTGTTCGAATGCTTCCTGAAGGAATTCTCCAGGTCCAGTGACGAAGGTTTGCATCTGGTCCGACCGCCTCTATCGAACTCCAACAGCCGGCTATCGCATCAATACCGACCGGCACCGGCAACTGATTGACTATGGCATCTTCCAAAACATCTTTGCCCCTGCCGGCTTTTTCACGAAACGGGCTTCCGACCCTGTTCAACTTTGACCGGAGCGCAGTAATGAAGAGTGGTTACTCAAGGTTACTAGAGCAGATTACCAAATTGTTATTGACTGCCCTCGGAGCGTGCCATAGAGTCGCCCTAGTACGTAAAGCGGATGCGAGGCGAATACTGTTCTAGTTTGGTTCCTCAGGCCAAAGGCATGATGAATATTCTTCTTCCCGTGTAGCCGGCTTAGTTTAGAAGCCGTGTAAGCCGCTCGAATAATTGCGAGTTAGAGAGTTACGCTACGACCAGGCTTGTTGAGGAGCAATGCGACTTTTGGTGTTGCACGGACCACGCAACACTTACATTGAACTTGACTGATTGAGGGTAGAAGACCGCCCTCGCATTGGACGTAAGCGCAGCCGAAGATACCCATCAACCTGTCATTGTGGATGGCCGCATCGAAGATTCAATGTGAATCGATTCCTAGACGCAGACACCGTGCTATCGAACGGAATGCGCTAGGGGATTTTTATCTCGATGGCTGGGGCTATTCATCCTCTGGGTTGGGTGGATTCTGAGTGTCTTGTTTTCACTGGCGCACAGGTATGTGAATGGTGGCTGTCGACTTTAAACCCAGCCCGCAAATTTTGGAATTTTGGAAAATGGTGTGACTGCCAACCAGTGGACGCAGGCGCACCGTTTCACCTGAAAGACACGTCCGGCGCTGTGAGCAACGGCCGCATCGAATGCCCCCAGGAACCCGAAATCTCCTGAGGCGGACGGCGTGAGCCACAGTTTTTGATCGATGCTGAACAAATTGAAGACTTTTTCTCGAAAGGTGCCTTGTGAGACCACTTCTGGTTGTCCTAACCGTCATTCGGAATGCCGAGGCGCGCTCGTTGGTCAGAATGGTCTTGGAGAGCGCAGGGCATCGAGTGATCGAATCAGGTGGATATCCACAAGCCCAGTTGCTTTTGAGCAACGGGCTTGATCCCGATCTTCTGCTGGTTGAGTCCACACCAGCAGGACCAGCTGAGACGGTGCAATTCCACCAACTCTTGAAAAGCTCTCCCAAGCATCGCATCTGCCTCGTCCTGGGGATAGGCGAGCAACTGTTGCGCAAGGAAGCCTCCGAGCTTGGCATCAGGCATTTCCTGACGAAACCCGTGACGCGCGGCGACTTCGAATCGATAATTGGCAGATTGAATCATTCTGACGAGCAGGCATCCTGCGGCGAAAGTGTTTCTTCTTCCGCAGAGGCTGCAGCACCTGCGGCGGCTATCGTCGCTGAGGTACCTGCGGCTGTGCATCTGGAAGAACTCGGAGAGGACCTATTCTTTCTCGCAGCCTCACCCCAAATGCTGGAGATTCATCGTCAGGTGAAGTTGCTTGCAGACGTCGATGTGAACGTGCTGATACTCGGTGAAAGTGGAACCGGCAAGGAAGTAGTAGCGCACCTGATTCACAAATATTCACGGCGGTTCCGGCGCAAATTTCAAAAAGTGAATTGTGCGGCGTTGCCGGCGGACTTACTAGAGAGTGAGCTATTTGGGCACCGGCAGGGAGCATTCACCGGAGCCACCAGGGATCGAGCTGGAAAATTTGAACAGGCGAATGGAAGCACGCTGCTTCTTGACGAGATTGGTGAACTCAGTTCGCAGATGCAGGCTAAGCTGCTTCATGTGCTCCAGGACGGCCAATTCACTCGGCTCGGCGGCGAAGAATCCACCAAGGTTGACGTGCGGGTTCTTGCCGCCACGAATGTCCAAATGGAGAGCGCACTGCTGGAGAAGAAATTCCGCGAAGATCTTTACTACCGTCTCAGCGCGTTTACCATCAACATCCCCCCGCTCCGCGAGCGGCGCGAAGAGATTCCCTATTTTGTAGAGGAGATTATCCGGCGTATGCCCGCCGCGATCACAAGCGCCAGGGAATGCAATTTCGCTTCTCGGCTTATGGATGCGGCGCTCCTCTACGATTGGCGCGGAAATCTCAGGGAATTGCGTAACTTTGTTACTCGGACCATCGTCCTACAGGATCCGGATGCCGCTGTCCGGGAACTGGAGGCGAAGATTGCTGCGACAAGTGTGGCTGCCCATCAAGACAGCTCAGCCAGCGCGCAACCTCCCTGTTCAGGTATGAGATCCATTGTGCGCGAATTCAAAGACCGCACCGAGGTGCAGATGATACAGGACGCGCTGGATGCAACTGGATGGAATCGTCGCCACGCCGCGCAACATCTCAACATCAGCTACCGTACTCTGCTTTACAAGATCCAGCAGCATCGCCTGACACCCAGGATGACGAGGGGTCTGAATAAAGCATCTCAAAGTCCCTATTCAGCGCGAGGCAATGACATCTAGCGGCGATCATCCCGCCACCTACCAGGCAAGACATATCGGGTACGCTGCAGTAACTGAGATCTGTGCAAGATTCGCACTGACTCCACGTCAGTGGGGCGTTAGCGCGCTCTCTTTGTGTGCGTTCAAGGGGCCGGGATAGTGACACTGTCTTCCAGATGTCAACAAACCTGACTTGAGTCTCATCCCAGCAATTCAGTGGCAAATGCAATATACCGAGGGTGGATTGCCTCTTTCAGATATTCCGTCGAGGGCGTCACTGTGCAAGCATTTGACGCGAAGTATGCAAGACTTTGCAAGCTAGGAAATGGGTGGGAAATCCGGATTGTTGCCTTCACATGAATTTCCAGCAAAAACTGGGCAAAATCCCTGCATTGTCGGCAAACAATACTGTAATCGCACTTTCACCGATCCGGTTCACTTTGGTCCTTGTCGTGCAGCATGTTGAGCTAGCGCACTAGTAGACCGACGGAGACTTATGCCATCAGCCTTGGCCCAGTGCTTTCGGATCGATCCAGCGGATTTACCCAATGAAGCCATCTTGTTTGGCAGCACAGCCGCCATGCGAGAGGTCCATGACAAGGTTGATCGCGTTCTTCACAACGATATGCCAGTCCTCATTCGGGGGGAGAGTGGGACAGGCAAGGAAGTGCTTGCGAGGTTCCTGCACTTTCACTCCCATTGGGCTGATGCGCCGTTTGTGAAGGTGAATTGTGCCACTCTTCCGATTGGTATGGTGGAAAGCGAACTGTTAGGTTATGAAGGCGGTGCTTTTACTGGGGTAAGCGAAACGAAGCGGAGTTTAATCGAAATCGCCGACGGCGGTACGCTCTTCCTGGATGAGATTGGTGAGATGGATCTGGCACTGCAGGCAAAGTTGATCCACCTGCTGCAGGGTGGCGATTACGCTCGAATGAAAGGGAGCGAAGACAGGCACGCGCACGTACGGGTCATCTGTGCCACAAATAGTGACCTGGAGGCGGCGGTGAAGGCGCGGACTTTCCGCCAGGATCTGCTGTATCACATCGATGTTATCGATCTGCGTCTTTTGCCGTTACGCGAGCGGAAAGAGGACATTCCTCAACTCTGCGAATTCTTTATGCAGAAGCTTGCCAGAAAATTTGGAAAGAGCGCATTGCAACTGACGCCGAGCGCCCTGCACCTGCTCAAGCAATGGACCTGGCCGGGAAACCTGCGTGAACTGGAGAATTGGATAGCGCGAGTCATCATTCTTGGGGGTGAGGAGGCTCTCGGCGCCGAGCTTCGCCGTAAGGTGGCGTTTGCCAACACGGTGGACAGGCGGCAGCCTCGGGTCGGCCATTTTAGGGAGGCAGCGGGCGGGACAGCCTCGGCGGCAGGCAGAGCGGTCATCCTCCAAGTCTTGCGGGCCAATCGCTGGAACCGTCGGAAGACTGCCGAAGAGCTGAAGATCAGCTATCGCTCGTTGCTTTACAGGATGCGTGGCGCGGGTTTACCTCGGCGGCGCCAAAGCCGCAAAGGACCGCACCCAAATGGTGATTCGCATCGGTATTGATTTGCCGGACGGACGCGGCATTGTGTCAGGCGGGAAGGTATGGGAAATGGCACGCCGGATGAATTGGTTCTACTGCGCAACGAATGGGGAGAATCAGCACCTCGACGGATTTCGTTGGCAGGGGTTCAGGTAGTGTATGGCAGCAAGTGGTGCGGTTGCAGCGCCTCAACGAATTCAGGACGCACGGATAGCTGCAAAGTGAGTGCGCCTGATGATTACCAATACTGGCCGGGGAATGTTACCGGAGAGGCATTGGCATAACACCGATAAGGCATTGCCACCCATGATGCTGGTCCACGAAGGTGAAGGCAAGGGGTTCCCGTCTCTTCGAGTTCGTCTGTTTGCACATTGATCCCTCAGGTTGAGGGCAAAGGACTCGAAGTTTGAACGGCGGAATAAAAGCAGTGGGCTGTGACTCACAGGGCGAAGCTATGTCTACTGGCTCATAATGAGGCAGACTACTCAATCAGGATGGTAAGGAAAATGCCGACCGTACAGAACAGCGACGTCAAAATCCTGGAAGACTCGGCGTGGTGGGCGCTCTACACTCGCCACCAACACGAGAAGGTGGTGGCGGAGGTGCTGTCGGCAAAAGGGTTTGAGGTGTTTCTACCGCTCTATGAGTCGATGCGGCGCTGGAAAGACAGAAATAAGATGCTTTTACTGCCATTGTTCCCCTGCTACGTTTTCGTACGGGGGGGCCTCAATCGTAGATTGCACGCCATGACGACTCCGGGGGTTCATATGATTCTGTGCAACGGCGAACATGTTGCGATGATACCGGAGGACGAGATTCAGGCGGTTCGAAAGACGATAGAAGGGCGTTTTCGTGTGGAACCGCATCCTTTTCTGAAGTGCGGCGAGCGGGTTCGAGTCACACGAGGGTCCCTGGAAGGCGTTGAAGGAGTTTTGGTCCGCAAGAAAAATCTGTATCGACTGGTTCTTTCTGTGGACATGCTGGCGCAGTCTGTTGCAGTGGAAATCGACGCTTCGGATGTTGAACCTGCGTTAGCGCGGAGTCTGTCGGGTGTGATCTCGACAGGACAATATGCAGGGACTGGAAAGACTCGCGAGACGTCATCTCATTTTGGGTGAGAAAGAATAGGCGCTCGGGCAGAGTCGATCGGGCTTGGATGAAGTTTGCCCAGGCTAGTGCTTTATCCGCTTCGGTGGAACGGGAACAGGTTTCCGCGACCGGCGATACTATACAACACTGGGCTGAACCAACCGTGGCAAACGAAGGCTCTGTTTGCGAGTCAATAGCCCTCCTGGAAGGAAGCCGGGTTTCGCGGCAAGGACTGGAGAGAATAAGCATGCCGGGAAGTAAGCCTCTGTATGATCGTCGACAGGAGCCGCTATGAAATTCAGCGCCGATCAGTCAATCGGAATAGTATTCATCCTTATCGTCCTTTCGAGTTCTCTATCAGGGCAAGTGTCTGCCCCTAGTCAAGACGATCGCGGGCTCTCAACTGGCGCCGTGGTACCTTCTTCTGCAAAGCCTCAGGCACCGTCCGGCACCAAGCCGCACGACAACAGCTTCGTCATTGGCAACGACGATCTCTTGTCGATCAATGTCTGGAAAGAAACCGACCTCTCTCGGTCGATTCCAGTGCGATCGGACGGGAAGATCTCGTTGCCCTTGGTTGGAGAAGTACAGGCGGCAGGACGGACTCCTTTGGAACTCGAACGGGACATCGCTGGTAAGCTCCGTAACTACATTACCGATCCAGAAGTTACGGTCATGGTTCAGCAGATTAACAGCGAAAAGTTCAACATTCTAGGACAGGTGGCAAGGCCTGGGTCCTACTCACTTGCACTTGCGACAACGATAGTGGATGCAATTGCGGCTGCCGGCGGATTCCGCGATTTCGCAAAGCAGAAAGCCGTTTACATCCTCCGACAAACACCTGGTGGAAGTGAGTCCCGCATTGCCTTCAACTACAAAGATTTTATCAAGGGCAAGAATCCGAGCCAGAATGTCAAGCTTCAGCCAAACGACACTATTGTCGTGCCTTAAGGACCTGTCCATGCTGGCGCGAGTTTGTATGGGCCTCGCGCTGCTCGTGGCCCTGCCTGCCTGGTCCCAGGTGGAACCAAGTGCAACAGGGCCCGCTATCACACCGACGGATGAGAGCCCGATGCAGACGCCGCCCCCGGTTAGCGGCGAGGCTTATCCGACTGTGGTAGGTGCTGAAATGCGGTCTAATTATCTAACCGCCGGTATGACATTCACTACCGCATACGATGACAACGTGCTGCCAGGAGCCAGCGCCAAGCCGATCGCCGATGTCACTTACTCAATGTGGCCCACAATCTCGCTCGACCAGACAAACACACGGCAACGCCGGACTTTCATATACAGTCCAGGTTTCACAATCTATCAGTCCACGAGCGCGCTTAATGCGGTGGATCAAAATGCGGCACTGGATTTTCAGTATCGTTTGAGTCCGCACGCAACAATCAGCGTACGTGACTCCTTTCTGCAGAGCTCAAATGTATTAAGCCAATTTAATTCTACATTGGGGGAGTCGATATCTGGCTCGGGGCAACCTCCACCAGCCGCAGTCATCGTTCCGTTTGCAGACCAACTCAGCAATCTAGTGAATGTCGTGGCAAGCTATCAATTCAGTAGGAATAGCATGGTAGGTGCCGGAGGATCTTTTTCGAGCCTTAGTTACCCCGACCCGACTGAGGCCGCCGGCCTTCACGATTCGAATTCGCGCGGAGGCGCAGCCTTTTATAGTCACCGCTTGTCCAGCACGCAGTACCTTGGTGCAGCATACCAATATTCAAGGAGCCAAGCTAACGCAGTGCCTACGCCGAGTGAGACCCAGACACACGCCTTTTCATCTTTCTATACCGTTTATTTAAAGCGCTCTCTCTCATTGTCACTAGAGGTTGGCCCGCAGCACTTTGACGCTAGCCAGTCATCCTCACCGCCGTCCAGTTCGTGGGTGCCGGCGGCACTCGCAAGCATTGGTTGGCAAAGGAGCCACACCAATCTTGCAGCGAGCTATTCACGAACCGTTACCGGAGGCGGAGGATTGGCAGGAGCCTTCGAATCAAGTAGCGCAAACGCATCTGCGAGCTGGCAGGTGGAACACGCCTGGGTTGTAGCATCGTCAGCGAGCTACGCTATCAACAAGGATCTGACACCGCTCTTTTCCTCAACTAGTTCCAGCGGGCATAGTATCTTGGGAGCTATCTCGCTCCACCACTCGGTAGGCGAGCGCATCAGGGTAGAAGGTGGATATGACCGCATGCACGAGAGCTACAGCGGTATCGCGGTGATTTCAGCCGCCCCGGATATAGACCGCGGGTTCATCTCCGTCTCTTATCAGTTTACAAGGGCATTGGGAAGGTAATCATGCCAGAAGATTTAGAGGAACAAAATTCCGGTGGTTTTGACCTTAAACGCTATTTAGGCATAGTTCGTCGGCGCCATGTGCAGTTTCTAGTGCCGCTATTTGTTGGGTGGATCGTGGTCTGGGGAGCCAGTTGGGTTCTACCGGTGCGCTATAAGTCGAGCACGTTGATCCTGGTCGAGCAGCCCACAATGCCGAAGAACTATGTGGAACCGAATGTCAGCGACGATCTGCAGGATCGTTTGCAAAGCATTACGCAACAGATTCTAAGTCGCACCCGCCTTCTCTTAATCATCGACAAGTTGCACCTATATGAAAGCACGAGAAAACAAATTACACAGGACGAAAAAGTTGATCTGATGCGCAAAGACATAGGGGCGATCGAACTTGTGCAGGACATTCATAAAGGCGAGATCAACGCATTCAGGATTTCTTATTCGGCGCACGATCCGCGCGTTGCTCAGCAGGTGACCGGGGAGCTAAAAGACCTTTTTATTAACGAGAATATGAAGGCGCGTCAGCAAGAGTCCGAAGACACCACTAAGTTCATTGAGAGTCAGCTGGAGAATGCGCGAGCAACTCTCGCCACGCAGGAAGCTAAGGTGCGAGAGTTCGAAGGGCAGCACCAAGGCGCGCTGCCTTCTCAGCAGGCGAGCAACCTTCAAATACTGAGCGGGTTGCAGGCGCAGCTCCAGAACGAGCAAGATGCTCTGAACACCGCGAAGCAGCAACGAGTCTATCTTCAGTCGTTAATTGATCAATACAGGGGTCCTCATGTGTCCGCCAGGACTGCCGACGGCACCCCGACAGGTTTGTCGTCCCTGGACCAAGAACTGGACGGGTTGAAAGCGAAACTGGCGGACCTCAGCTCTCATTACACCGATCGTTACCCCGATGTCCAGAGGCTGAAGGGTCAGATAGCTAAAACCGAGAAAATGAGAGATGATCTTATTGCTGACTTGAAGAACAAAGGCAATAGTGGCAGGCAGTCCAACGACAGCGCCGCCGGACGCGATCCATTGGATGCTTCGCAAAGCTCGCCGGCGCTGCAATTGCAAGGCCAGCTGCAATCCAACCAGGCAGAAATAGCGAATCGCGAGCAGTCGATTGCAGGGCTAAAGGCCAGAATTAACGACTACCAGGCACGCTTAAACGAGGCGCCTGCGGTTGAGCAGCAACTTGCAGATCTAACCCGCGGTTACGATCAATCCAAGGCTGATTATGACGACCTGCTGAAGAAGAAGAACGAATCGGAGATGGCTACCAGCATGGAACAAATGCAACAAGGCGAGCGGTTTACCATGCTTGATCCTCCGAGTTTGCCGCTGAAGGCCGATTTTCCTAACCGGCTGAAATTCTGTGGAATCGGGCTGGGAGTCGGTCTCGCATTAGGCCTCATTGTGGCAGGAGGATTTGAATTCTTCGACGATCGCCTGCACAGTGAAAAGGAAATCGAATCCCTTCTGCCGATGGGGGTGATCTCCGAGATCCCGGAGGTCCTCACTGTATCGGAAGAAGGAAGTCGCAAGAAGAGAATGGTGTTCGGATGGGCCATGGCTGTACTTGTATTTGCTGCCATCCTGGCGGGTTCCGCGTTCAGCTTCCTGCATGATTAGGTGCTGTTTCCGAATGTACAAGGCATTTTTTAAACTTAAGCGCAACCCGTTCGAGCTCACTCCCGACCCCACCTGCTTTGTGCCGACCAAGCGGCATAACGAGGCGCTTGCAGCGCTTTATTATGGCGTTCGGCGGCATAAGGGATTTGTCGTGGTGACTGGGGAGGTGGGCACTGGGAAGACCTTGCTGCTCCGATGCCTGCTTGGACTGTTGAAGGAGAGCAAAGAGGTTGCCTACGCATATCTCTTTAATAGCCTGCTTTCTCCAACGGAATTCTTGCAGTACATCCTCTTCGACTTTGGGCTCCCCGCCTCCGGTAAGAACAAATGTGAACTGATTCTTGACTTAGGGAAGTTTCTAGTTTCACGCGGCTCGAAGAAATTGACAACCGTTCTCATCATTGACGAGGCGCACCTCCTGTCAGCGGACATACTTGAGGAAGTTCGCCTTCTGTCAAACTTGGAGACGGCCGACGATAAGTTGCTGCAAATTGTGCTGGTCGGACAGCCCGAACTTGACGAGAAACTGGATTCTATAGGTCTGAGACAGCTTAAACAAAGAATTGCGCTTCGCGCGCAGCTTGGCCCGCTTGATGCAGACGAGACAAAGGGATACATAGAACAGCGGCTAAAGATTGCTGGAGCCGACCCGCACGCGACACCGTTGTTTTATCCACAAGCTATTGAGGCGGTTTATCTCCATTCGCGTGGTTTCCCGCGCCTGATCAACACAATCTGTGAGAATGCCCTGATTACCGCATACGCGAGACAATTGTCGACCGTAACTCCAGACATCATCGGAGATGTGGCGAAAGAGTTTCGCCTCGACGCAGTGTCTTCGCCTGAGACCGAGGGATTCGGACGCCAGAAGGAAATGGAATTGCAGCAGGCCATCAACATCCTTCTAAATCTACATCCCGCTCTGCGAAAGCCATTCGCGAAGGATTCAGATATGGGCGCGGCTGTAGGCGCTGAAGTGAGCAAACATGAGCCAAATATTTGACGCGTTACAAAGGTCGGAAGCGGAGCGCTCGGGAGTTGTTCTGTCCCCACTGTCAGGAGCGACTGAACTGCTCCAGCGCGCCGAGCTCCAAGCGGCGTCGAAATGGGAAGCTGCGCTCCTGGCCTCGAACCCCGATGCGAAGGAAGGCCCAGAACGCGAAACATCATTGGATCTACAGCGAGTATCCTCAGTTCCGGCGGCACCGGAAGCTCTCGCAGCAGGCAAGCAGCCACAGGCTGGCGAACACCGGGAAATCTTCGGCGAAATCCAGTCGCTACAGGTCTCACTCCCTAAAGAACACAGGCTGGTTTGCCTCAGCGACGGCGGGAGTCCAGCAGGCGAAGCTTACCGTCTTCTCGGAGTGCGATTGCAGCATCTTCGGCGAGATCGGTCGCTGAAGAAAGTGCTGATTACGAGCACGATTCCGCAAGAAGGCAAGAGCACCGTTGCTGCCAACCTAGCCTGCACACTGGCGTCAAGAACAGGACAGAGAATATTGCTGTTAGAGGGAGATCTGCGGCGACCGTCTCTATCGCAGATGTTTGGGCTCGGAAGGAATCCGGGTATCTGTGAGCAGTTGCAGGGAGAGCGGAGTCTGACAGCCAGTATCTACTATCTTGAGGGTGCGGGCCTCTGGTTTTGGCCAGCAGGAACCGCCCCGAACAATCCTTTAGAACTCCTGCAATCAGGGAGACTCTCTACGCTGATGGATCAGTTGAACGAATGGTTTGATTGGATCATCATCGATTCTCCTCCTGTGTTGCCTTTGGCTGACACGAGCGTCTGGATGCGACTGGCGGATGGGGTTCTTCTGATTACGCGCCAAGGAACTACTGAGAAGCGACAGCTAATGAGAGGACTTGAAGCGATCGAGACCAAGAAACTGATTGGTGCGTTGTTAAATGGTTCCAAAACCTTACCTAATAGCTATTACTACTACGGTCCGGCTGCCACTTCACGAAGAGGTGACGCTTCAGTAAGCAATGTAACTGAAACTTAAAAGCTAGTCGTTTATTCTTGCATATTGAGAGCCGGCGCCTTTAGACCACCACTTATAAGAATAATTGCATTCAGTTATTTGCACTTGCCTCAATGGAAGGTTTCGCGACAAGGATAGGTCATAAGCCGTGGTTTTGTCGAACCACGAGTGTCCCTGCAATTGTCGAGATCGGAGTAGGTTGTGACTGTGCCACGCGTGGATAAAATCTCAAGTCCCGCTGACGACCCTCTACTTGAGTGGGTATCGGCTGGAGCACACGAAGTTCTCAACGAAGACACCTTTAAGCGAGCGATCGCCATCGAGCGCAAGAGAACGGAGCGGTCAAAAAAGCCCTTTCTGCTCATGCTGTTAGAGACCGGAAATCATCAAGGCCCGGAAAAGAAGGGTAGAGTCATCGACAGCATGGTGTCTGCCCTCGTGTCATCCACCAGGGAAACCGACGTAATCGGTTGGTACACGGAACGGAGTACAGTTGGGGTCATCTTTACAGGCCTCGTGGTCAACGACAAAAACTCGATCCTGAGCGCGATTTTAAGTAAGGTGAGTACCACGCTAAGGGAGCAGTTGACGTCCGACCAATTCAGCCAAGTAAGCATCTCGTTCCATTTTTTCCCCGACGACTGGGACCATGACCACCCTGGGCGCCCAAGCAATCCGGCCTTGTATCCTGACCTTTTGCGGAGTGATAAAGGCAAACGGTCCCTATTAGGCGTCAAGCGAGTGATGGATATTGTTGGAAGCGCGGTGATGTTGATCCTTTGTGCACCTGTGCTCTTGATCGTGGCTGTGGCAATCAAGGTGTCATCCAAAGGTCCGGTGCTCTTTAGACAGCAACGGGTTGGGCAATACGGCAAAAATTTCACATTTCTGAAATTCCGGTCGATGCACGTGGGGAATGACCATGGCGTTCATAAGGAGTTTGTAACGAAATTAATAGCTAGCGAAGCCAATAGTGACCAGGCGAACAGGAATGGTGACGGTGTATACAAGCTCACGAACGACAAGAGGATTACACGAGTTGGGAAGCTCTTACGAAGAACCAGTCTGGACGAGTTGCCGCAATTCTTAAATGTTCTCAAAGGAGACATGTCGCTTGTTGGGCCTCGTCCACCAATTCCATATGAGTTAGCTGCTTATCAGACTTGGCACCGTCGCCGGGTGTTGGAAGTGAAGCCTGGGATTACTGGATTGTGGCAGGTTACCGGACGAAGCCGCGTCAAATTTGATGAAATGGTTCGGCTGGACCTACGGTATGCCATGTCGTGGTCTCCCTGGCTCGACTTTAAAATCCTGATGCGTACACCTCTTGCTGTAATCAAAGGTGAGGGAGCATTTTGAGTCTAGTGCTTTAGCTGTCTATCGAGTTCAGTTGACACTGCGACATGCGCTCGACTCTGCCCAGGACGCATCTCTTTCTCAATTGCATTTCCCCAATCAGCAACAAGTTTGAGAACTGGTGGAGTAATCGTGAACTTCGGCGTAATTGGTTACGGGTACTGGGGACCGAATGTCGTGAGGAATCTTGCCAGCCTGGAGGGTTCCCGCGTGCTCACAATTGCGGAGATAAACCCTGCAGCACGCAAGCGCGCGCAGAAGGCTTACCCGGGAATTAATGTAACTCCGGATGCCGCAGATGTACTCAAGTCGGCTGAAATCGACGCAGTGGCTGTCGTTTCTCCCGTCTGGACGCATTACGAGCTGGCAAAAGCTGCATTGGAGAACGGGAAACACGTCTTTGTTGAGAAGCCATTCACCAGCAACTCAACGCAAGCGGAGGAACTAATTAATCTTGCGCAACAAAAGAATTTGAAGATCATGGTGGACCATACGTTTCTGTTTACTGGAGCGGTGAAGAAAATCTCCCAACTACTTGACGAGGGAACGCTTGGAAAGCTGTATTACTACGATTCAACCCGTGTGAACCTGGGTCTTTTCCAGCACGATATCAACGTTCTGTGGGACCTCGCGCCTCATGATCTTTCCATCATGGATTACCTCATCAAAGCAAGTCCGGAGGCGGTCGTCGCGACTGGGCAGCGGCATTTGAACGGCAACGAAGATATGGCCTATTTGACGCTTTATTTCCCGGAAGAGGTCATTGCGCATGTTAATGTCAACTGGCTTTCCCCTGTAAAGGTGAGGACTACACTCATCGGCGGAGAAAAGCGAATGCTAGTTTGGAACGATCTGGAAGCTGACGAAAAGGTAAAGGTGTATGACAAGGGTGTAAATATCACCAATCGCGAAGGCCTATACGAATTGCTCGTGAATTATCGGTCCGGAGATATGTGGGCTCCTCAACTGGAGCAAGTCGAGGCCCTGCGCAACGAACTGTCCTACTTTGTTGAGTGCATTTCGTCCGGGCAGGATCCTTTTAATGATGGATGCGCCGGGTTGAGGGTGGTCAAAATGCTGGAGGCGGCCAGCGAGTCACTGAGTAAAAGAGGGTACTTAGTCTATCTATGAACAACTTCAACTGCATTGCAAGCGACGTCAAGCTAGGGAAGAACGTTCGGCTCTCGAAGTTTATAAATCTTTACGGGTGCGAGATCGGGGACGAGACGAGGATCGGCGCATTCGTAGAGATCCAGAAAAATGCCAGTGTGGGCAAATGCTGCAAGATATCCAGCCATACCTTCATTTGCGAAGGCGTCGTGATTGAAGACAACGTCTTCATCGGGCATGGGGTGATGTTCATCAACGACAGCTTCCCTCGCGCCACGACTGTCGATGGTAGACCGCAAACGGAAGTTGACTGGAAAGTTGAGCACACAGTCGTAAAGAAAGGCGCATCGATTGGTACCGGTGCGACGATTCTCTGCAACACCAACATCGGCGAGAACGCGATTGTGGGCGCCGGCAGCGTCGTCACAAAAGATGTTCCACCCAACGCAATTGTGGCCGGGAACCCGGCAAGGGTTCTGCGTTATATCGAAGGAACTATGGAAGGTGACAATGTCCGTTCCTAGTGCACTTGCAAAGAGCATTCCTTTTCTGGACCTGGTTACTCCTCATGGAGAACTCGAGGAAGAACTTACCGGAGTGTTTAGGCAAGCTCTGCTTACGGCCGGCTTTATTGGGGGCCCGATGGTGACGGAATTTGAGAGAGCCTTTGCAGCCTTCTGTTGTGCGAGCCATTCGATTGCCGTCAGCAGTGGCACGGATGCGTTGCGCTTCGCCATTATGTCGTGCGGAGTAAAAGCTGGAGATGTGGTTGTGACCGTTCCCCATACGTTCATTGCCACAACCGAGGCTATCTCACAGGCTGGCGCGAAGCCGGAGTTCGTCGACATCGACGAGCGCACATACAATATGTCCGCTGAGATGCTGGGGCGGTTTCTGCAAAAGCAGTGCACCCGAGACGAATCGGGGAGGCTTGTCAGTCTGCGGAGTGGACGGCCGGTGACCGCGGTTGTGCCGGTGCATCTCTACGGCCAAATGGCCGACATGGATCCGATTGTGAAGCTAGCCAACCAATACGGTCTAACGGTGATTGAGGATGCATGCCAGGCGCACGGAGCAGAATACTTCTCTAAGAAATTCAATCGATGGATGAAAGCGGGGTCCATTGGCCGAGCGGCTGCGTTTAGCTTCTACCCTGGGAAAAACCTGGGAGCATGTGGCGAAGCCGGTGCAGTGACTACGAATGACGCCGGCGTGGCCGAAAAAGTCAAGGTCCTGCGCGATCATGGTCAGGTAAGGAAGTACTATCATGACGTGGAAGGCTACAACGGACGGCTGGACGCAATTCAAGCGGGGATCCTACACGCTAAGCTAGCTCATCTCGCTAAGTGGAACACGCAACGCGGTGATCGGGCTGCGGAGTACAACCGTCTTCTGGCAGGGAATGAATTTGTAAGTTCTCCGTATGAGCCTTCCTGGTCTCGCGCTGTATATCACCTCTATGTGATCCGGACCAGCGACCGTGACGGCTTGATCAACCATCTGAAAGCGGCGGGCATTGGCACAGGAATTCACTACCCAATTCCCTTGCATTTGCAGAGGGCCTACGCATCACTGAACTACAGCGCGGGCGACTTTCCAGTGGCGGAGAGCGTTGCTGCCGAAATTGTCTCCTTGCCGATGTTCCCTCAGCTTACGGCAGATCAGCAAGCCAGGGTGGCCAAGGAAATCGCAGCCTTTACTTTCAGGGCCTCTTGTAAGCCAGCGGAAGGTGATCATATCTCGTTGGCGCAAGCAGGACTAAGTGCATAACACTCGCCAAAAATAGTTAGTGTTCTGAAATCATGAAGGGCCTGCACGATGATCTTGTCGTCGAAACCAGACCTGGGGCGGAGAACAGATGGGCCCCATGTACGTTGGTGCTACATGCGTGGAGACGGGCTCTCTCTTTATGGCGATGGCGATCATATGTTAGCAAATGAATCTGTGAGAACTGCAGAAGTGGAGCTAAGCGCGCCTGTGAGTGAAGCAAGGAACGGAAGGCACCCGGGAATAGAACGTCGGCCCGTTTGGAAGGTCTGGATCGACCTGGAGAATTCTCCTCATGTGCCGTTTTTCAGACCCATCATGAAGGAACTTGAAAAGCTGGACTGCAAAATAGTGCTGACCGCCAGGGACTGCTTTCAGGTATGCGAACTCGCGGATATGGCCGGCTTGAAATATGAAAAGATCGGTCGTCATTACGGGAAGAATCGCATTGCGAAATTGATTGGGCTGGCCATTCGCGTGTTGCAGATGACGCCATTTATTCTTCGAGAAAAGCCTGCAATCAGCGTTTCACACGGTTCCCGCTCTCTAATGGTGCTATCCGGCATGTTGGGAATTCGCAGTATAAATATTGCAGACTACGAATACGCGGATCATCGGCTGACAACCCTGCTAGGCTCTGTGCGCAAGAAGTGGATCATGACGCCCGAAGTGATTCCAGCTGAAATTTTCGAAAAGGATGGTATGCTGCGGGACCATATATTGCACTATCCGGGAATCAAAGAAGATGTTTATGTTCCGTTCTTTCAACCCAATCCTGCGTTAAAGGACACGCTCGGGTTGCAATCAACCGATGTTGTGGTTACCATTCGCCCGCCGGCCACCGAAGCCCACTATCACAATCCCGAGAGCGAGAAACTGTTGATGGCGGTTTTCGAGTTGTTGGACCAGCATCCCGAAGTTAAGACGGTCTTGCTGCCACGCACTCACAAGCAGGAAATAGAACTGCGCCATGCTAGACCGGAACTGTTCGATACTGGAAAAATTGTGGTACCGAAGCACGCGGTCGATGGCCTGGATTTGATCTGGTACTCAGATGTTGTAATCAGCGGCGGAGGAACAATGAATCGTGAGGCTGCCGCGTTGGGAATTCCGGTTTACAGTTTATTTCGCGGGACAATGGGAGCGGTCGATAAGCACTTGGCAGAAATAGGCAAGTTGGTGCTCTTGGAAAGCGAGCAGGATGTTCGCGAAAAACTTAAGCTGGTGCGTCGCACTAAGATGCTGGCTCCCCTACCGAGTCAGCGTGCGACGCTGGAGGCCGTGGTCAACCATATTAGTGCGATTCTCGAGAATGAAGGCTAGGGAATGCGACTTGACACACTGACTGGGCAAAAGCAAGGAGGGGTGGGCGAACGAAGTATTCGTGAATTGTGCGACCTAGCAGCCGGCGGCTTGGTGGCAATGCTTGACCCGGAGCGGCAGATTTTCTGCGACATCTACAATCGAACCGAGAAGGGCATGAGCCGGGAGCGATTATCGCCACGCTATACGATGATGACGTTGCTGGGGCTGCATCGCTACGAAGGGTCAGGCCGACTCTCCCCGGTGCCGATAGCTCCAGTGCTGGATGCTCTACTGCGTGACACCGGTTGGATCAGCTGCGCAGGTGACCTGGGTTTGCTTCTCTGGACCTGCGCGGAGTTGGTTCCAGAGCGCTTGCCCGAAGTTTATCGGGGACTTGGAGCACAGAGAGCATTGGAGCGTTTTCCCGACGGGCAGCAGGGTTGCACCATGGAGGTCGCATGGTATTTGACAGGGATTGCAAGCTGCTACCTTGCTGGGTACGCCGATCTGCCTGGATTGGCGGAGCAGGCCGTAACGGCCCGCCATATCCTGGAGCGTAACTGCAGGGCTTCCGGAATCTATGGTCACCTCACTCGGGCCAGGCACTTTACCGGAGATGCTCGTGCAAGGATTGGGAGCTTCGCTGATCAGGTTTACCCTACCATCGCTTTCGCACGATTGTCGCAAGCACTGCATGATGAGAAAGCGATGCGGATGGCGCTGCGCACCGCGGAGAAAATGTGCGAGCTACAGGGGCCGCTAGGAGAATGGAACTGGCACTACGATTCTGTGAGCGGAAGAGTTGTGAGCCGCTATCCACTATATTCCGTGCATCAGCACGCCATGGGGCCGATGATGCTGTTTGCGGCCGGCGAGGCGACGGGCAGCGATTTTGGCACGGCGATCTATAGAGGTCTAGCCTGGATTGGCGGCAACAACGAACTGCAGCGCGACTTCGTTGAACCCTCGCTTGGCCTGGTGTGGCGCAGTATTTACCTCGACTCGATGGACGCTTACACCGATGCAACCCTACGATTTCTGCGGTTGCGCAGCGGCACCGCGGATTCCCGCCGCCTGAAAGTCCGCTACGAGTGCCGTCCATATGAGCTCGGGTGGCTGCTCTACGCTTTTGCAGAAAAATGACCTGTATCCATTCTGCATGTGACCTTGAACCTGCGATTCCCGACCACCCACGACACTATTTCCCAATCTACTATCACTCCCGGTTAATCCATGCGCGTACTTTACAGCTTTCCGCACAAATTGGGCGCCGACCGCATTTGCTATACGGCGTGGCAGCAGGTAAAAGGACTCGCGTCTGCGGGAGCCGACGTACTGCTATTTCCAGGGGTGTTGTCGCGTTCTGTGCCGGATTCCGTGGAAGTCCACCCCACGCTGGCCCGAGGCAGACTGCGTCTGCCGTATAAGCTGGTCGGGAAACTTAGGGCGCTTGCGCTTCACGACAGAATCGTGGCCCGGCGCTTGGAGAAACTCGCTGGAAAGATCGACGTGGTTCACGTCTGGCCATGCGCCGCCCTCGAAACCATCAAATCCGCAAAACGGCTTGGGATACCAACCGTCCTTGAAAGGCCGAACGCGCACACCAGATTGTGTTATGAGGTTGTTGCCGCCGAGCACAAACGGATTGGCATCTACACTCCTCATGGCGACTACCAGCCGAACAAGGTAGTACTCGCCCGGGAAGAGGCGGAATTTGACGCATGTGATTTCTTGCTTTGCGCATCTGAATTTGCCGCCCGGAGTTTCCTTGATCTGGGATTTCCCGAGGGGAAAATTCTGAGACATCGATACGGTTTTGATGAGGGCGAATACTTTCCGGCTGCGGAATTGCGCGAGCCAGGGAGAAGATTCACGGCGCTTTTTGTGGGGGTCGACGCTGTTCGCAAAGGGCTTCATCTAGCGACTGCTGCATGGTTATCGTCACCTGCAAGCAAGGATGGTGCTTTTCTCATTGCAGGAGAACTCACCGAAGAGTACAAACGTCGGTTCGCTGCCGACTTGTCTCATCCGAGCATCGTGCAACTCGGCCATCGTCACGATGTGGCGCAGCTCATGAAAAACGCAGACATCCTGCTGATGCCATCGATCGAGGAGGGTTTTGGCTTGGTTTGTGCTGAGGCAATCGGCACTGGATGCGTACCACTCGCTTCCACTGCCTGCACTGAAATATGCCGGCATATGGAAAACGCACTGGTTCACAACGTCGGCGACGTATCCACTCTGCGGCAGCAAATCGCAGATCTTTATGGTAACCCCGAATTACTGGCGAGACTACGTGCCAGTGCACTACAGAGCCGCGCTGCCTGGACGTGGGCCGAAGCCGGCCGTGTACTCGTTGGCGCCTACGAGCAGGCCATTCGCAACTATATCCGCACTCAAGTCGAACACTCTGCAAGACTCGCGATAGCGGGGAGTTCAGCGATAAGGCTCTAACACATTCAAAAAACAGAACGTCAGTACTCTTGGCCTTTCCTCTTCCGAACTGGGGGTCTGCATTATCTGGCACGGTCTTAATTCGTAAGGGACGGAGACTGCCCAAAGGCAAGCCTCGTACGAAAAGGGGTGCAACGTGGCCGAATGCATCTTTTCAGTGGGCGCTTCCTGGGGGCAGAACAGGGAGTCCGGTCTTTATCGGTGAGGACAGACGTAGTACGTGGGGACCTCATGGCCCCGTACCATTTTTGACTGCTGGCAGCAGGCTCATCGCGAACAATATCACACAATGTTCGAGATCCACCCGTTGCCAATAGACAGTACTTCAGTAACCACCTTAGTTCACACTAAGGTACTTTTATTGCTTACCTTGAGAAGCTGACGGCGTAAAGTATTGGATGAAGCCTTGATTCCGAAGTGATGGAGACTTCGCTAATGGCGAGGCTAGTTCTATGAGTGTGTGAAGGATCTTCTGTTTCGGCCGAACTTGCGACTAGTGATTTTGCGGCCGAATTTTTGAATGGCGACGTTCGCGGGCGTGTAATGGAGCAGCAGTTCTCCCCGTGAATTGCTAATTCAATGCCGTAGGGGGCGGCGTAGCAGTTGTTGCCGAGGAGCGAGAGCGCAGAGGGGAATGCGGAACCTCGAAGAATAGACACACTTTTAAGGAGTGCAGTATGCGAACAATCGTCCGAGTCGCTCTTCTGTTAGTGCTACTAACGCCCTTTCGCTGTTTCGCCGCCGGGGGGACCTGTCCATCATCGGTCCCGAGCGGCATCACCGCCTGCTACTTTGCCGACTACACGAACGGCCTCGACACGAACTCAGGGACGACGGAGAGCGCTCCGCTCAAGCATCTTCCCGGCATGACGGGCTGTGCAAATACATGTTCGGGGATCAAACCTGCTGCGGGTGAGGGATTCATTCTGCGTGGCGGCATCACCTGGCCGAACGCAGCCTTGGGCTGGTACTGGATTTGGAGTGGGACGGGAACGACAGCCTCTCCGGGCTGCTCGGGAAGCGGCTGCATCTACATCGGCGTCGATCCGCTCTGGTATACGGGAAGCTCCTGGGCAAGACCGATCCTCAACGCGGGAGCCACGACCGTAGCCACGGTCGGCAGCGGCCCGGCCAATTCCATTTTCGGTTGTTACTGCAATTATCTTGTGCTCGACAATGTGGAATTTACTGGACTCTACTGGAGCGGCACTCCGGCTTACGGGAGTTCCACGAACATTTCCCTTGCCGGGGGATCTCCAGGTATCGGAACCAACGATACCTTCGAGCACCTTTACATTCACGGCTGGTCGCACGCTCCTTATAACGGAGGCACAACGCACGAGAACCCCTGCGGCTTTACCGGAGACACCGGCGATCCAAATAATAACGTCAATACCATCGCGGAATACAACGTCATCAGCGGCGCGGATACGACACAGGATAGCTGTGCCCCTTTCTTTGGCGGTCCTCCCTACATTGCATACAATGTCATGGAATACGCCTCGGATTGCATGGTGCTTGATTCGCCGGTGACAGTTCACGACAATATCTGTCAATACGTCAAGACGTCGTTCGACCCCACAGATCACGAGAATGCGCTGGAAGAGAACTTCAGCCGAAACACGACCGTCTATAACAATGTCTTTCGGCATATCGGGTCTGGCTCTCTGACCCTGTGGTTGGCACCCGACAGTGGCTATACGGCATACGCCTTCAACAACGTCATTTACGACACGGACGTAAATAATGTGCTGGACTTCGCCGCGAGCCTGAAGACCTCGCCCAGCGGCTCCGTTGTCTTCTGGAACAACACAGTCGAGTGCGGGCCGGACAGCAATCCGGACGTAGTATGCGCGGCAAATATCAATCCGGCGATCACGGCGGTGACGATGCAGAACAATCACTTCATCACCAATGCCGGAAGCTATTGGAGCACCAACGGGGTAACGCCCACCCTTGCCGCAAATCTGCTCCAAACTAAGACCACGGCCAACGGGCAGGGTTACACTTCGTCGCAGACTTACGCCTTCTCTCCCACGGCTGCTTATCCCACCGACTCGACTCCGGGACAGGGAACCTCGGCAAGCTCGCTGTGCTCGGCTTCGGGGGTGAGTGTTTGTGGAAACGACACAACTTACGGTGTGGCCTATAACACGACGAACCACACGGTAAGCACGCCAGCCATGACAAACGGGGCGTGGAAAAGCCCGCCGGATGTAGGAGCATATGCCTATGCTGCGGGTACACAGCCGAATCCTCCGCAAAGTCTGACCGGAGTTATAGTATCGGCGCCTTAGCCGGCGTGGGCGCGGCCCTAATCTCATCGACGAGTCTACGTCCCATTTTTCGTCTCAAGCATGCTTGAGATTCCGTGCGATTCTGTGGCAAATCGGGCAGTATCCTCAACAGTGAGGGAAACTCGCAATGGCAAGATTCGCGCGTCTCTTACTTATTGCCGGCTGCGGGATAATCCTCGGAAATAGTGTCTTTGCAAGAACTTACTACATCGACTACAGCGGTGGAAGCGATAAGGCCAACGGAACCTCCAGAACCACCGATTGGCAACATCTACCGGGAATGCCTGGTTGCGAGGCATCATGCGCAGCGGCTTCTCCAAGACCCGGTGACAAGTTCATCCTCAGGGGCGGAGTGACCTGGCCGAATTCTTCGTTAGGCTGGGAATGGATATGGAGCGGGAACTCAAGCGGTTCCATCTACATCGGGGTGGACGAATCTTGGTATGCAGGCAGTTCCTGGGCGAGGCCGGTTTTCAACGGCGGCGGGGCGGTGATTCCTACCTGGAAGGATGGCAATAAGGCGCCCGTGTTTAACCTATTCTTTGCCATCACAGCCAACTACGTGGTCCTTGACAGCATAGAGTGGACTGGTTTCTACGAGCACTATACAGGCCACTACGGCCAGGACGGGTACATCGGCTTGCACTACAACTCCACTAACCTGGAAATAAAGAACAACTATTTCCACGGATGGACCCATACGCCTTACGGCGGGACGTCCCAGGATGGTGGATTGTGTATCACAGGGGACAGCTCGTGGCCCAGTGGGAATGCGAACAGTTCCATTCACGACAATGTTTTCGACGGAAGCGACACGGCCGGGGATAGCATGGAAGCGCTCCACGGCGGCCCCGAGGCCATCTACAACAATTATGTAAATAATATGTCGAATGGCTTTGTAGGCGAGTACACACTCGTGCATGACAATGTTGTACAAAACATCAACGCTTCCTACAATCCCACCATGCACGAAAACGGGTTGGAGATCAACTTCTCAGGCACAGCATACGTCTACAACAATGTGTTCGCTCACGTAAGACAAGGGCTGGCGATCTGGCTTGCACCCAATCAGGGAGCGACGCACTATTTCTACAACAATCTCGTGTACGACATACCGCTCACGAACGTAGTAGATTTGGCCGCATCCCTGCAAAGTTGCTGCGGTAACATCGTAAGCTATAACAATACGGTTGAATGCGGAGTTGACGGTGCACCAGCCTATGTCTGTTTCGGCGGAATAGCGTCAGGCATCGCTGCAGTCAAGTTGGCAAACAACCACGTCATTACAAACGCAACAGCCCCCAACAAGGGAATGTGGTTTGAAAATGGCAACACGCCGGTGACGGAATCGAACAATATTGTCATGTCCTACGGCACCGGATGTACGAAGCAAGGCTATTGTTCGAGTTCCGAATTCCCGTTTTCCCCTAAATCCACAAGCAGCGGAACGGTCGGCAAGGGGGCAAACTTGAAAGACCAGTGTCCCAAGCTACCAGGGTTGTGCAACGACACTACGCTGGGTGTGGCCTACCATATGAGCAGTCACACGGTCAGTTATCCGGCCAGGACACCCAATCCTCGCCCAGCCACCGGCGCTTGGGATGCGGGTGCTTATCAGTTCAAACAGCCGAGCGCTCCCACAATCTGAAAACAAGTTCTGCCTTAGCTACTACGACTGCAAGCACACTTTGAACCACGAGTTCGCGCAAGAAAGGATTCATCCTTGATTCTTTCAAGGATCGATCCGCCACTGTGAAATTAGTGGGGCGGCTCGGCCTGACTCATCGTCACTTGGTTTATCGAGACGTACAGATTTAGCACCGCGGCCGAGAGAGAAGTGTTGTATTCATCATTGTTATGCTAATCCATTTGAACGACTAATTGGCTGAAGCAGAGAAGAAATTGACTTGGAACCTCAAATTTCGTAATGATTTCTCTGAAGATCCTCTCCGCTTGTTCGGTCGACTAGTCAGGAAACTCAACACGGAGTGGCTGCATGCGACGTACCCTTTTGCCGCGATGGGGCGCGGCATTTCGATCGCTCCTTCATGCGATCTTTGGCGAAGCAGCGCGAAATATATTGCGCTAGGGGATGACGTACTTATTGCTTCGGGTGTTTGGCTCAACATCGTCCAAGACTCAGAGCCCGTAAAGCCAAAGTTGGTGCTCGGCAAGGGGTGCAAGATCGGCAGACGATCAACAATTTCGGCGCGGACTTATATTGAACTGGAAGCTGATGTGATGCTGGCCCCAGCTGTCTTCATCGTGGATCACAACCATGAGTATTCCGATCCGAACCTGCCAATACATGCACAAGGCGTAACCGAGGGTGGGCGGATTGTGATCGGACGGAATAGTTGGTTAGGATTTGGCTGTGTCATATGCTGCGGCAAAGGGCAGCTAACGCTAGGTAGAAACAGCGTGGTAGGAGCAAATAGCGTCGTGACAAAAAGCTTTCCGGATTACAGTGTGATTGCAGGGAATCCCGCGAAGTTGATCAGGACTTATGAGCCAGCTTCGAACCAATGGGTTCGAGTTAATGTGGGGATCTCCAACCAAAGTCGGTAAAGGATGGCTGATGCACATGACGACCGTTGAATCCGGCTCAATCGTCGGAGACGCGCCTGCTGCGGTGCGGCCCTGCATTGTTTGCGGGCACCAAGGCGCGCAAGAGTTGCTTAAAGCCCCCGACCGCTTTCACGGAGCCTCGGATCTTTACCGGTTAGTGCGGTGTTCATCCTGCTCGCTGGTGTGGCTGGAGAACGCCCCAAAGCCGGAAGATATGTTCCGCCACTATGGACAGGATTACGATCGCAAGATTGCGGAAGCCGGCGAGAGTTCGCCGCAACGTTGGCGGGACCGAAGGGAGACTTTGAAACTGCACAAACAAGGCGGCGCGATCCTCGATCTTGGTTGCAGTTCTGGTTCGTTTCTGGAAACGCTGAAGGGCGGCAAGTGGGATCTCTACGGAGTGGAAATGTCCACTGAATCGGCCAGCCGGGCTCTGGCTCGGTGCGGTGCCAAGGTCTTTGTTGGGGACATTTTGGACGCTCCATTCAGGCCGGGGAGCTTTGACGTAATCACTTGTTTCCACGTTTTTGAACATCTTTATCATCCGCGCGAGGTGCTGGCCAGGGTTTCCGAGTGGCTAAAGCCAGGTGGCATTTTCTATGTATTGATGCCGAATATCGATTCTGCAGGGGCTCGGGTGTTCAAGTCGTACTGGTACGCGCTGGAACTGCCGCGACATCTTTTCCACTTCTCACCCGAGTCATTGCGCAAATTGGCGGAATCTGTTGGTTTGGAAGAGATTTCAATGGTTACCGGCCGAGAGCTCTTCATTGAAAAAAGCGTTCACTATATGGTTGACGATCTCTTGAGGAAAGTCGATGTCACTCGCCCGCCACTTTCGAAATGCAAGGAACCGAGCTTTCCGTGGAAGGTGGTGCGGAAAATGTATCGGATGACAGTACAGCCAGTGCTTACGGGAGCACTAGGCCTCGCAGGTGATGGCGAGAGCATTCACGGGATATTTAGAAAGCGGGCCACAGTAGGCAATGGAGCCGCATAGCCCAAAATTCGGTGGGGGGATTAATGAGACGGTTCTGCATCCCGTGGTGTTGCTGGCGATGTTGCTGGCAATGGTGCTGTTTCTCGTCCTGCCGCGCAAGTACGTTATTGTGCCGGTTCTGATCACCATGTTCCTGATTCCCGGAGGGCAGCAGTTCTACTTTGCCGGGATTCACTTCTTTGTCTCCCGCCTCCTAATTCTGGTGGCGTTCATTCGGGTGATGATCTCGAAGGCGCCGAAGCAGAGAGAGCGCTACGCAGGAGGGTGGAATTCGATTGATACAGCCTTTACATGCTATGTAGTTATCTCGGCTGCTGCGACGATGATGATGTACTTCGATGTTTCAGCCTTGGTCAATCAGATTGGCTATCTCTGGGATTATCTGCTTGGTTATCTGTTGCTGCGAAGTCTCATCCAGGATGACAAAGACATATTTTTGGCCATCAAATGTTTTGCAGGGTTGATGGTGGTTCTTGCGGCTGCTATGGTTTTCGAGCAGATGAAGACGTTAAACGCCTTTGGCTTTCTTGGGGGAGTGGCCGCAATTCCCGAAATTCGAGAAGGCAAGATTCGTTCGCAGGGGGCATTTCAGCACTCATTGACTGCGGGAACCTTCGCTGCGACAGCTATCCCGCTCTTTTTCCTTTTGTGGAAGAATGGCAAGGATAAGCTTCTCGCTGTCGTTGGAGTTGCGGCAGCGACGGTAATGACGATTACCACACAAACCAGCACATCGCTGTTAACATACGCGGCCGGCGTATTTGCTGTGTTCATGTGGCCCGTGCGCAAAAAGATGAAGATGGTACGCACTGGACTCGTCGTGGTCTTGGTTGGGCTACAGTTGATCATGAAAGCGCCGGTGTGGTTTCTAATCGCCCGTATTGACTTGACCGGGTCTTCCTCCAGCTACCACCGCGCTGAACTCATCGATCAATTTGTGAACCACTTCAGCAGTTGGTGGATTATTGGCACCAAAGACGCAGCGACATGGGGTTGGGACATGTGGGATGCGCAGAACATGTACGTATCAGTTGGGGAAGCGGGAGGGTTGGCGGCTTTGGTCTGCTTCATTCTGGTAATCTCAAGAAGTTTCGCAAGATTGGGCAATGCGAGAAAACGAGTGACATCGAAGAAACCTGAATGGCTTCTTTGGTTCTTGGGTTCGGCACTCTTTGCAAATGTAGTGGCGTTTTTTGGCGTCAATTACTTTGATCAGTCGAGGATGGCATGGTATGCGCTGATCGGGATGATCTGCGCCAGCGCTGCACCAATACTGAACGAAGGACTCACATCCAATTCTGCAAAGTTAGTGGTCAGGGTGCAGGTAGCCGACGGGCCGCACGATGCAGAAAAGGCACCCTATGCCAAGTTGGAGAGGAATAAATAGCTGAGTCGTAATCTCTTTGAATGATCCGTCTTTAAACATATGAATACACGCTACGTTGTGGTCACTCCAGTTCGCGATGAAGAGTCATACCTGCCGCTCACCATCGAAAGCATGGCGAGACAAACGATTCTGCCGCAAGAGTGGGTTATTGTGAACGATGGATCAAAGGACAGAACAGGTAACCTCATCGATGAGGCTGCGAGGCGATATTGCTGGGTCCGTGCGGTGCACAGGAAGGACCGTGGATTCCGCAAATGGGGAGCCGGCATCATCGAGGCGTTTTACGACGGATACAATGCCCTCGGTTTCAACGACTGGGACTACATGAGCAAACTGGACGGCGATTTGTCGTTCGAGCCGGACTATTTCGAGAGGACATTTGATAAATTCCGAAACGATCCAAAGATTGGCATCGGAGGCGGAGTTCTTTACCATCACGAACGCGGTCAAAAAATTCTAGAGAACCATCCGAAATTCCACGTTCGAGGGGGTGCCAAAATCTACCGACGAGCTTGCTGGGAGGCAATCGGTGGACTCTGGATTGGCCCAGGCTCGGACACAGTCGATGAAGTCAAAGCCAACATGCTTGGTTGGACGACGAACAGCTTCTTTGACATCCACATGATTCACCATCGTTACACAGGAGCGTCATGGGGTCGATGGGGAGGGCTCGTCAAGGATGGGAAGATCGATTATGTTTCGGGGTACCATCCTTTGTTTCTGGCCGCAAAATCGATCGTCCGTCTCCTCCAACCGCCATACTTTGTGCGTTCGTTCGCACTCATATACGGATACGTGAGTGCTCATCTGCAACACACGCCACGAGTCGATGATCCTGAATTGATCCGGTATTTACGCCAGCAACAACTGGCGCGCCTATTCGGGGGTAACACAATTTGGAAATGAGAGCCAGTCAACTGACGGCTTCCGCTGCGTTCTCGTCGTGCATGCCTGAGGTCAGCGTGACCCCTTTACGTGGGGAAGCGGTCACGTGCGTCCCGAGCACTCCAGAGCTCTCAATTATTTGCGTGAACTGGAACTCATTGGATTACCTGCTCGAGTGTATAACCAGCATATACGAGCATGTTTCTGAAGAATTGTTTGAGCTTATTGTCGTCGACAACGCTTCACCGGAGGGAGGAATCGAAATTCTCGCGAAGCGATTCCCGTCGGTAAGGTTAGTCAGGACAGATAGGAATGTGGGATTTGCGGCAGCCAATAACCTTGGGTTCAGGTACTCCGTCGGTCAATACATTCTTTTGCTGAATCCAGATACAAGACTGGTCGGGCCTGCAATCGACTTAATGCTCGATCGAATTAAGACGCTGCCCGATGCGGGCATTGTAGGATGCAAGCTTCTTAACACAGATCTATCCATTTCTACGAGTTCCATCCAGAAATTCCCAACAATACTGAATCAGCTCTTCACCGCGGAATGCCTTCGCACCCGCTTTCCACGCTGTCCCTTCTGGGATATCGGGCCTCTCTTCTGCGAAAACCCTGGTCCGGTCAAGGTGGACGTTATTCCCGGAGCGTGTATGATGCTGAAACGGGATATCTTCGAGCGCGCCGGCTTGCTGAGTGAAGATTACTTTATGTATGCAGAAGATATTGATTTGAACTACAAGGTCCTGCAACTCGGGTTTTCAAGCTACTATGTCGGCGAAGCACAGATCGTGCACCATGGGGGCCGCAGCAGCTCGCGGCAAAAGACCAGCCAATGGTCTACCGTTATGACCTATCAGGCAATGTTGCGATTTCATCAAATGAGCCGGGGACGTGCATATGGAATGGCGTACCGGGTTGCGATGGGATCTGCAGCGATTGTCCGGCTGATTCTTCTTGCAATCACTTTCCCCTTTGGAGACAGAACAGGTATCCAGTGGGCAGCCGCAAAATGGAGCACGATCCTTAAGTGGGCAATTGGTATTGAGCAACTGGGCGCCAGCCGGTAGCCCGTTCTCCCGGAGCATCGATCTGTGTGTGGAATCTGCGGAAAACTGAAGTTTGATCGTCAATCAACTGTCTCGCCGTCACTCGTGCGCGCGATGGCGGACACAATTGCGCATCGTGGTCCAGATGATGAAGGGTATTACATGTCCGGTCCAGTTGGACTGGGATTCCGCCGCCTCTCTATTATTGATCTTGCCACAGGCCACCAGCCGCTTTCGAACGAAGATGGAACCGTTTGGATCGTCTTCAACGGAGAGATATACAACTACCTCGAATTGCGCGTGTTCTTGCAAGGTAAGGGCCACGTCTTCAAAACCCACACTGACACCGAAGTGATCGTTCACCTCTATGAGGAATTCGGTCAGGACTGTGTAACGAAGTTGCGAGGAATGTTTGCCTTCGCAATATGGGATGAAGGTAATGAAAGTCTGTTTGTCGCCAGGGATCGTGTGGGCATTAAACCACTCTATTACTGGCTGTCGGATAAGTGTTTTATCTTCGCTTCGGAGATCAAAGCTATTTTGGCTGATCCCGAGGTGCAACCAGAGGTGGTTCCGGAAATGATTGATAGGTTCCTCACGTTCTATTTCGTTCCAGGTGAGGAGACCATGCTGCGGAACATTTATAAACTGGCGCCGGGTTCTCACATGCTTGTACGGAATGGGAAAGCGACCATCAAGCAGTACTGGGATCTGGATTTTTCTCCCAGTGAGTGGAGTATGGAGGATGCAAAGGAGAAACTGCTTTCCTTGCTGGACCAATGCGTCCGCATGCACATGATCAGCGATGTGCCGGTGGGATTCCTGTTAAGCGGTGGCGTCGACTCCACGGCTATGCTCGGCATGGCCGTTGGTAAGACCGACCACCATCTGAGCAGCTTTACGCTAGGGTTTTCCACTCAAGTACTAGCAGACGAAAGACCCTATGCGAGACTTGCAGCGAGTCGTTACGGTTCTGAACACCACGAAATGACCATCAGCGCGAGGGAGTTCGCTGATTTCCTGCCGAAGTTTACCTGGCATATGGAGGAACCTGTTTGCGAGCCCCAAGCGGTAGCGTTATATTACATAACTAAACTGGCAAAGGAGTTTGTAAAGGTACTTATATCCGGGGAGGGCGGAGATGAAGCGTTTGCCGGGTATCCGATATATCGAAACCTGTTATGGATGGAACGACTCAAAAGTGTTCTGCGTCCTTTCAATGGGATTCTTTCGTCCGGACTTACTAGAATTAACAGCATTTGGCCCTCTCACCGTTTGGCAAAGTATGCGCCTTTGCTAGGTCTCCAGTTCAATTCGTACTTTTATAGCCGTACCTCCAGCCCGAGCCGGTTCTTTAATGGCCATGGCAGGGAACTGTACTCATCGGATTTCTCTCATTGCGTGGATCGAGAGTTTTCAACAAGAGCTGTCAAAAGATACTTGGACGGCGGGCGGGCTAAAGGTTTGGTTAACCAGATGCTCTATTCCGACACAAAGACGTCTTTACCCGACGACCTGCTCTTGAAAGCTGACAAGATGACAATGGCCAATTCCATCGAGCTGCGCGTCCCTTTCCTTGACCATGTCTTCCTGGAGTTTGCGGCATCGTTGCCCGAGAATTTCAAAGTCCGGGGCTTCACGACAAAGTATATTGCAAAGGCAGCACTTCGAGATCGCGTGCCGCGAGAGATATTGCAGCGCAAGAAGGTGGGATTTCCCGTTCCTTACGAATTCTGGATGAGAAATGAGCTTAAGGATTGGGTGCGAGATATTCTACTCGACCGCGAGACCTTATCTCGAGGCTATTTCAAGAGGAGTTGCATCGAGTACTTGATTGACCAGGATCTTAAACTGCACGATTATCCTAAGGAGATTCTTTCTTTGGTATCTCTCGAACTCTGGCATCGCTCTTTTGTGAATAAGCGCGAAGAAGTCACGGCGGGCGGAGAGCGCATTCCTCTAAGTGTCGGCCACTGACGCCAACATCGGCTGGTAGGCTGATTCGCGACCTAGGAAATCATGTACGAGACAGAAGCTAATCGCTTAAGGGAGTCCAGCGAGCAGATCCCTGCCGAGGTGCTTGTGCGGCTGGGAGAAGCTAAGCGCACGGTTGTTGAACGAACCGTGCTTCCATGGAGCGAGCACTGCACTGAGTGCGTCTGGCCCACTTGCTATTCGTCCTGCGATTTATACAGTGCTCGTGAGGACGGCAGATGCCGTCGATTCGTGGATGGCATGGTGAGAGTCGATTGCACGGAGGCCATGAATTCTTACATCTTGAAAATCACTTTCAAGCGGTGGGGAAAATTATGGACTCCAGGCAATATCCACCTTCACTCCGTTGAAAGGGCGCTCCGAATCGAGCGCCGGGACTTTCGCCTCGGTACGATTCTGTATCAGTTGCCCGTGCCCAATCCTGTCAAAGGAACCATCACTGGCAAGAGGTATAGCCTTAAGAAGAAACTTGCATACCGTACAGGAAGATCGAAACTACAGCCCACTGCATTTTTGCTGGAATGCTACAATCCAGGCGCACAATCTGTTCGCCTTTCGCTGAGTATACGGTCGATTGGCGAGAAGTTGAGAATTCCATTTGAAAGGTTAATCGAACTGGGTCCCGGCTTCCAATGTGTGCGCTTTGCGTTCGAGGATATTGCAGAAGTTGTCGATTTAGCCGTGCCGTTCAATGTCGAACTGATTCCCAACGACGACACTAACGAGGTTACGCTGTTTTTCGGCCTTATGGACTTTGTCCGAGAGATTCAGGAACAGGATGCGACGCGGGAAGGGGACTTAAAGGATAAGGCTGGAAAGGTGAAGTGTGTTGTGTGGGACCTCGACAACACAATGTGGGATGGCGTGTTGGTTGAAGATGGCCCTGAGAAACTCAGAATAAAGCCGGGGATCAGGCAGATTATCGAGGAGCTTGATCGGAGGGGAATTCTGCAATCGGTTGCGAGCAAGAATAATTACGATGAAGCCATGACAATGCTCAAGCGGGCGCAAATGGACGAGTTCTTCCTGGCCCCGCAGATCTCATGGTTACCCAAAAGCGACGCGATTCGAGAGATTGCACGCCAGTTGAACATTGGTATTGACAGCCTGTTGTTTGTCGACGACTCCGACTTTGAGCGCCGGCAGGTGAGCGTGGCTCTGCCCGATGTGCGTACCTTGGACGCCAGAAGGTATATGGAGATCGTGGACCTCAAGGCATGCAAGGTGCCTGTGACAGCAGAAAGCCGCGAACGGCGCAAGATGTATCGCATTGAGTCGAAAAGGCAAGACGTGGCCGCCACTTTTGCGGATGACTACATCGCTTTCTTGAAGCACTGCGATATTCGGTTGAACATTCGGCCAATGATCGAGGAAAACCTCGAACGAGTCCATGAACTGACGCAGCGCACAAACCAGATGAACTTTTCTGGCAATCGATACGACCGAAATGTGTTAAGAGACATTTTATTAACGCCCTATCTCGATACATATGTGCTGGAGGTAGAAGATCGATTTGGGACCTATGGCGTGGTTGGGTTTTGCGTTGTAGATAGTCGTATACCACTCATGACAGATCTTATGTTCAGCTGCCGAATCCAGTCGAAGCGCGTAGAACATGCGTTCTTAGCCTATCTTATCCGACAATATATTAATAGGACTGGCATGGATTTTCAGGCGGACTACCGCAAGACCGAGAGAAACGCCCCATCGGGGAAGGTGTTCGGGGATATCGGGATGCGGGAGTTGGAGAACAAGGGCGGAGTCTTACGACTGATTTTTCCCAAGGAGCATGCCGTACCGGATGACGGTTTGGTGAGAATCACCGTGCATGAAACCTCTCCGACTACATAGATAATGAGCTTGCGTTCACAACTCGCGAAGGTGCGCCAACAAATGCTGTGCTCGTTCCATAAGCGGACGGTAGCGCTAGGTGACTTGGGGCCAATAGTCACATTTACGTTCGATGATTTTCCTCGTAGCGCGCTGGCGATCGGTGGGGACATTGTGGAGCGATACGGGGGGCGAGCCACTTACTATGTTGCGATGGGGTTGATGGGCGCAAGCAACGATCTTGGGGAGCAATTTCGTCGTGCAGATCTCCATTCTCTGGTTGAACGTGGACACGAATTGGCTAATCATAGTTTTAGCCACCTCTCCGTCCGGAAGAGTCCTTTCAAGAAGTTCTTGATGGATCTTGACCAATGCGATAGAACAATTCGGGAAAACATCGCAGTCAACGTTACAAGAAATTTCGCTTATCCGTACGGCGAAGTGACACTTGCCGCGAAAAGACGACTAGGTCCGAGAATGGCGAGTTGTCGCGGAACGTGTGGTGGGTTTAATGGGCCCGATGTGGATCTGAATTTGCTTCGTGCCAATCGTCTGTATGGGGACATCGATCAGTTTGAGGTGGCAAAGCATCTGATTTTGGAGAACAAAAAGCGGAGAAGCTGGCTCATTTTTTACTCTCATGACGTAGCCAGCAATCCATCCAGCTTTGGTTGCACCCCAACATTGTTGGAAGAGGTGGTCTCCTTAGCGGCCAATCACGGTGCGAGGTTAGCCACGGTCGCCGACGTTGTCGCCAATCTCTGTGGCGCGGCCTGAATTGCAAAGAAGCCCCATGGTGCGGCAGGTGGGCTCATCGGATCACCGGCCAGCGGTCTTTGCCGTGACAGTATTCAAGATACTTCTGAAGTAGGAAACCGGAGATCTATGCATGTCCTTCACATAGTGGGCGCAAGGCCAAATTTTATGAAGGCTGCGCCTGTTATACGAGCACTTCATGATCGGAATCAAGTTCAACAGAGTTTGGTGCATACGGGCCAGCACTATGATGCGAACATGTCGGATGTCTTCTTTTCGCAATTGGATATTCCAGCGCCGGATGTGAATCTCGGGGTGGGCTCAGGAAGTCATGCGCGACAGACTGCAGAGATCATGATCCGCCTCGAGCCGGTATTGTTGGAATACAAGCCAGACATTGTCCTAGTCTACGGGGATGTGAACTCGACTGTAGCAGCGGCGCTAGTTTGTTCAAAATTGCTGATACGGGTTGGCCATGTCGAGGCTGGGCTCCGTTCATTCGATCGAGGTATGCCGGAAGAGGTCAACCGGATCGTGACAGATCGGCTTGCGGACTTGTTATTCACTCCGTCAGAAGATGGAGACCAAAACCTCCAATCCGAAGGCGTGGAGGCCTGGAAAATCCACCGTGTCGGTAATGTAATGATCGATTCTCTGATACGGCTTCTTCCTTCTGCCATCGCTTCGCAACGAGACGGCGTGCCCGATCGGTACGCCTTGGTCACGCTTCATCGGCCATCCAATGTCGACAATAATGCCACCCTAAGCAGGCTTATTGAGTCGCTGCTTGAAGTAAGCACTCAGCTTGATGTCGTATTCCCTGTTCATCCGAGGACGCGCCAACGTCTGGCGACGATTGGTACAAACGTTACTAACCTTCACCTGTTAGAACCGCTCCCTTACATTGAGTTTTTGGCGTTGCAGCGGCAAGCTACTGTCGTCATCACAGATTCTGGTGGAATTCAGGAAGAGACAACCTACCTGGGAGTGCCCTGCCTGACACTGCGCGATAACACGGAACGACCGGTCACGGTTAACCTCGGGACAAACGTTCTGGTCGGACAGAATGCAGACAAACTGCGTTGCGAACTCACCAAGATCCTAGAGAATAAAGCCAAAGTGGGGACGGTCCCACCACTGTGGGATGGCCATGCAGGGGAACGAATCGCGGAAATCCTCTGCAAAGCGCCCGCTCAATCTCAATGACATCGGAAGATCCGAGAGGACAATGTAAATGAAAGATGTTATGCACGCGAACGATGGCGTATTTACCATTGGCGTCAATGTTGCCCTCAGGCGGATCACAAACGAACCGAAATCAATGGTCAGTTGTGATGAATTGGCATATGTCGGTGTATCTTGGCGAGCGATGGGCTCTCCTTTGAACGGTGCAGGCTTGTGATGGGTGTCGTAAGGGTCTACGAACGATTAAGGGTTGAGGTGAACCGCGCTTTGCTAGGGGAGGGCCTAAGGGCTAAAGCAACGCGGGGCGGGGCATGGCTGGGAAGCGGAAGTTTCCTTGAGCAGGTGAGCCGCTTTGTCCGGAACATACTGCTAACGCGGTTGCTGGCGCCAAGCGCGTTTGGGGCTATGGCGATTGTGTTGTCCTCGTCTTCTCTCGTTGCGTCTTTGTCCGATGTGGGGCTGTGGCCAGCTGTCATTCGAAACCCGCGCGGAGGGGACGACGCATACCTAAATGCTGCTTGGTGGTTGGGGATGGGGCGCGCGATTTGCATTTACGCAACAATCTTTGTTGCGTCCCCCTGGATATCGCACTTCTACGGAATGGCTGATCTGTCCGCTCTGCTCCGAGTTGCTCTTCTGAGCATCATCCTCGATGGCATGATGAGTCCCCGTTCAAAACTTGCACAAAAGGAGATGAAGTTCGGGCGGTGGGCAGTCATAAGCAACGGGGGGGCTATCTGTGGCGTCATTCTAACCATTGTTCTCAGTTTTGTTCTTCGAGACGTGTGGGCTCTCGCAATTGGCTATTGCGGCGAAAACGCATTTCGCTGTCTCTTCTCTTATATCCTGTTTCCTGGATGGCCGTCGTTTGAGTGGGATAGACACGCTGTGCAAGATCTTTGGAAGTTCTCACAAGGGATGATCGGCTTATCATTTCTCAACCTAGTCTTTTCTCGGACGGACGTCTTTGTATTGGGAAAGCTATATTCTCCTGAGGCCCTGGGAATCTACACGATGGGAGTGTACCTAGTCCAAACTCCTTCGAGCTTCCTGGTAAACATGCTGACTACAACTCTCATGCCTGTGTTCTCGCATGTCCAGGGAGACAGGGAGCGTGTCAACCGAATCCTTTCGGAGGTAACGTCCTGGACGATTTTGCTTGGGCTGCCAGCCATTGTGATGTTATGGCTGTGTGGCTCATCTCTCTTGACAGTCATCTACGGGGCTAGATATGGTGCAGCCGCTGGGGCGTTAACTGTCGCGGCTGCCGTGGTGCTCCTAAATACACTGAACTCGGTGGTGACGTGCCTTTTTTATGCTGCCGGGCGCCCCGCATTGCACCGGCTCGCAGTGACAGTTTCGGCAGTTATCATGTTGATTATGATTTATCCGGCCTGTAAGTATATGGGGTTATTAGGGGGCCAAGCCGCGGCCCTGCTTGCGATTGCTGCCAGCTATCTGCTTCAGGTTATCCGTGTGCACAAGATCACGGGGTTGCCTCTCCTTCGGTATGGCAGATCCGTCGTTCCAGCGACGCTGGTATCTGTGGCGATTCTCGCTGCTGGCATGGGTGCGCGTATCCTCGGACTGGGAACCAGGCCTTTTACGAACATAGCCGTTGCCGTAGGCGCTTGCATAGTTGCCTACCTCCTATGCGTACCGGCTTTCATGAGAATTAGGGAGATCGCGTAAAGGGTGAGAGTTGCATGGTAGCAAGCTAACCCATCGACGCGTCACATTCAGCGCTTCATTCAAACGAATGGATCTTATCCCTGCGAAACGCGCGGCTCTGTAAATGTAGATTTACTGAGCGGACGTGGCACCAAGGTGCCAGGCGAGAAGAGCCAAGACTTTTGTTCGCTGAATACGCATTCAATAACTGTTGTAAAGGAAAATGTGCATCTTCGCTGACCAACGCTGGAGTAGAGATCTAATCATGATGAAAGAGTCAAGCAAACCTCGCGCCCGCTTTCAAGATCCGTTGTTGTTCCTCTTTAGAGCCAAGACGAGAATATACACCATGTGGCTCAGTGCGATCTATCCATTCGCGTCTAGAGGCCGCAACCTCACGATCCAGTACCCCTGTAGGATCGATAGACGACTGGCCAACCAGATCAAACTGGGCAATTCAGTGGTCATCAATAAGGATGGATGGCTGAATGTGCAATCGGAAAGCAGTGATGAGGTAAAGATTATCATTGATGACAATTGTGCCATCGGTGCCGGGGCCGTAATATCAGCCAAGAACTGTATTCATATAGAACGGAATGTCATAATGGCAACGTCAGTACTTCTCCAAGACCACAACCATGCCTACGAAGACGTCAGCCTCCCAATCCGGGCACAAGGTGAAACGCCCGGCGGGCGCATTAGGATTTGTGAAGGTTGCTGGATTGGCAAGGGGTCAGCGATTGTGTGCAATGAGGGCGAACTCGTAATTGGCCGCAACAGTGTCATTGGTGCAAACTCGTTAGTTACCAGGAGCGTCCCTCCGTACTCCGTAGTTGTTGGTAATCCTGGAAGAGTTGCTAAACAATACGATCCAGTTAAGCGGGTCTGGGTCATGGGGTCGATTCGCTCCATCGAAGTTGATCTCACAAAGTAAACTGAAGAAGTGAGGCAGAAGACAGCGAAGATCTAAGTTCTTCTATCCACGTCTGACCTAATTGAGAGGGTGGCGGTGAATACGACCGGCGCAAAGTCTTTAGTTACGACCATTATTCCAACGTACAACCGGGCCGAGTTGACTATCGCAGCTATTGAAAGTGTGCTGGCGCAGACCTATTCGAATGTCGAAATCATAATTGTGGATGATGGTTCGACAGACGGCTCAGGTGAGTTGCTTGAGCGCTTTGTTCGACAGAAGAGAAGTAGCACTGAAATATATTACTTCCGTCAGTCAAATCAAGGTCCAAGTGCTGCGCGGAATGAAGGCATCGAGAAAGCTCGGGGTAAGTACATCGCGTTCCTGGACTCAGATGACACATGGTTTCCCGAAAAATTGACATGGCAAGTGAATGCACTCGAAAGGTTCAAGGACGAGTGCGGTGCCTGTTTCACTGACGCCTGCTGCGGGGATAACATGGGAACGAATGCCAGCAGCTTTAAAATGTTTGGAAGAGGGTATGAGCAGAGGGTAGGAATCGATCGCAGTGCTGTGAAATCACTCGCGAAATCCTTTTGTGGGTTTTGGATCTCAACTCTGCTTGTGCGTGCAGACATAATTCGGCGAATCGGCGGATTTAGCCTCGATATTTCCTTCGCAGAAGACCGAGATTTGTTTTTTCGCCTGTCTCTCGTCACTGCCCTCGCTTATATAGACAAGCCGCTTGCATACAGCGATCGCAGCAGTACCCCTCCAGGTTCTGTATGCCGCCCATGGGAGAAAGTTGAGGTACGGCTCACCGGGCATCAGCGCATGTATGAGAGCTGGCTCAGACTGGGCAGCGCATTGCCGCGTGACGTACGGAAGACGATTTTGCAGGATTTGCGAGCGACGCACTGTGACTGGACGAACTGGCATCTGGAGGGTCGGCGCTATGACGAGGCGCGACAGGAAATGTCCAAGGCTATTCAGTATGGGCTTTCACCTAAAGCGGTAGCCAAGTGGATGCTGGTCTGGGTTGCACCGGCATTTGCGAGGAAGCTTTCCGGGAGCATGAGGCCTTATCTTTGAGGTTAGTAGGGAGCGTCTATTCGATATGAGAGAGAATCGAGCGTGTGTTTCGATTCCTCGGCGAAAAGTTAGAAGGAAATTCCTTGCTACGCTTCACGATTTGTTCGAGAGGGCGAGAAGAGATTTTGTGGAACGTGCTGAACACTGAGGAGAATACCAATGGATGAAAGGCAAGTGCGCCTGGTGGGTTGCTTCTTGGCGATTTTCCCAGAGCTACGTATCGATGAGATTACGAAGGCGACTTCAACGTCTGTAGAGACCTGGGATTCGGTCGCAGGAGTCGCACTGTTAGCGGCGGTGGAAGAGGAGTTCGGGATCAGCATAGAAGTCGAAAATCTAGCTATGTTTAATTCCTATGATGGTTTTTTGACCTACCTGCAAGAAGTAGAGAGTCGCGGACCTATTTCTATTGACAGGGAAGCAGTAGGAAGGGCGGCATCAAAATCGTAGGCTACGGATCAGTTTGCGAAGAATGAGCTGAGCACGCGACGTGCGTTGCGCATTTGGTGGCAGCTTGTTGCAATCGGACACCGGACGCCGAGTTTGCATTGATGTGGTTAACACTGTTGTGATCGACCTAACCGACAGACGTGATGAGTTCGCTCCGTATCAGAACAAGTGACGAGCGTATGCCCTTTGTCGCTATCAAATATAGCCTCGATACCGTCCTCGGCACACTTGTGCGGTCGCATCTGGACTAATCCCACACGGGCGAGCGTTAGTAGCCAGTTCGATCGCAATTCCTGACTGTGAAGCTAACTATCGACCTCTAGACCTTAACCCCTAACCCATGATCAGGAGAAAGGTGAAGTATGAATAAGACATCACTCATGTCACAGCAGTCGAAGAGCGAGTTACTCGACACCTCAATCCAAGAGACAATCAATAGCATGATCGATGAACTAATCACTTCGTTACCTGACCCGAAGGGGTTGAGCAGCGATGAACGGCGCGGGATCATCGCGAGATATTCCGCTGTCCTTGAAGGGAATTTCATCTATTGGATGACCGCAGCTTATCTGGCCGTCCAGTCGGAAGATGCGCGCCCGATTCTCATGGAGAACCTCCACGAGGAAGTGCGTGACGCTCATCCCGCGATGTTGCGCAGATTCGCGATGGCTGCCCACGCTTTCCCCACAGACGTTGACGCGCTTGCTGTCCATGAAGATATGACCGCTGTCCGCCTGTTTCTGGGCCGGCTATCAGGGGTACAATCGGTACTCACGATGGCGTTCTTCGAAGGGTTCATCCAAAGGTTCATGGCCTATCTAGCGAGCCTTGCCGCGGCACAGGGTTCGGTGGAAATGGAATACACGGATGTGCACGGTGTTTGCGACATCGCACACACGGCAGGGCTTTTCCGCGCGCTCTCGACAGAGATGGCCATCAACCCCCTTGAGCCTGAAAAGGATCTCTTTGAAGGCGTATATCTCCTTCGCGCGCTGATCGAAAGAATCGTCTTCAACCAAGTAGAAACACTCTCAGCCTGATCATTCAGAAAATGAGGACACCGCAAGTGCAGATGCAGCGTCAGACAGGAGCTAGATCGCTGGAGCAGGCTAGGTATCTAGCTGTGCCCGGTGCTTACCTTTACACTGTGCTGCACCAGGTGGCTGATCCAATCGCTCGTGTTCTGCTTGTTGGACCATTCGCCTCTGAACGGCATTTCTCATACCGTCCCTGGGTGGGCTGGGCACGATATCTGGCCGCGCGGCGGATTGAGGTCCTGCGCTATGACTATCGCGGAATTGGTGAAAGTACAGGCGTTTTCGAGGAAATGAGCTTTGAGAATTGGAGCGAAGACGCGCAGATCCTTACTGAATGGCTTGGGAATCGATTGCCTCGTGTGCCGCTAATGCTCCATGGGCTCGAGCTTGGCGCCATCCTCGCCGGCAGGAGGTTCCATGAAGGCGTCGGGGACGCTTTGCTGCTGTGGTCTCCGCCCGCTAACGCGAACAAAGTGCTCCGCTCGAGCCTCATGCACTGGGCAGGATTGGGGCAGTTGAACGAGTCTCCTGAAAATCGGCGATCTGTCGCTGAATATATCGGGCGACTGGAAGACGGGTCCTTTATTGAAGTGCAGGGATATCAATGGTCGAGTTGCCTTTGGCGCGACTCTTTTCAATTCGACCTGCCCGCTGCCATGGGAGACGAAAGCGTGTCTTGGGAAGCGTATAAGAGACCGGTCAAGATCGTTAAACTCGGCAAGGATGCAGCACCACTTGTTAAGCCGCACTTGGGGAATGACGATGCCAAGGATTTTACCCAGCTGTATTCTTGCAATTTCGACCTAGTCGCCAAGGCCTTAGCGCTGCCCACAGGAGGGCGCAATGAAAGACACGATTGAAACGCGTGAGTTGATTGTGCTGGATAGCCCCGAAGGCATCGTTCGGGGTACCTATCACAAGACCTGCGATGACAGCGCCGGAGCGGAGTTGGGGCCGATTGAACGAGATCGCGTCGGGGTTTTGTTCCTGAATTCGACGTCTCCGACGAGAGCAGGGAATGGAGATGCGGCGGTTCACTTGGCCGACTCATTTGCAGAAGATGGCTATCCGTCTTTTCGAATTGATCTGCCAGGATTCGGAGATTCCGATGAAAATCCACCGGCAGAGTTGCTTGACTTCATTAACCGAGGAGGGTATGCATCCATAGCCTCAGCCATAGTTAGAGAACTCGTGGCGCGATTCAACCTGCCGGGAGTGGTCATCGTGGGACATTGTGCAGGCTCAGTGTCCGCAGTCTTTACAGCGGCAACCAGCAGGGAGTGCAAGGGGCTAGTTTTGATTGGACCCTACTTCAATTTGCCGAAACCAATACGACAGACGAAACTAAGGCGACAGCTGAATCTGTGGATCACGCGGAGTCGCATTGGCGGACTTGCGGACAAAGTCATTGTTCGTCTGAAAGAGATTCGACGATCAATTCGCAGGGATGTACTTCCGGAGAATGCGAACTTTCCCCTTCTGAGCTGCTGGAAGGAATTGGCATCGAGAGGTTTGCCCATCCTCATCCTAAAAGGTCTGGACAGGAAGGCAGCCGATACGAAACTAAGATCTGGCGAGTTCGATTACTTTCAGTACATTCAAAGATTGACAGACCGCAGGTGTCAAATAACGATAGAGCTTGCGGACGGTGCCAGTAATGCCTTCCAGAACCGTCTTGGCCAAGCTGCGGTTCGCCAGCACACTCAACAATGGCTGAAGTTATGTTTTCCGCTTACTGGGTTGAAAAATCCAGATGTGAGCACCTCGCGTCGAGAACCGGGCAACCGCGAACACGATTTTGAGAATAGCCAACAGTGCCTGAAAGTTTAGACATCCCATTGGAAATGTGAGAATCAACGCAAATGACCGTTCGATCTGAGATCATAGCTCAATTTACCGAAGTCGCCCAGGAACACGATAAGCGACTAGCGCCGCTAACCGACGAACTGGAGCTGCTGGAATCGGGGCTTGACTCGCTGTGCTTCGCAGTCGTTGTAGCTCGGCTCGAGGAGTCGCTTGGAATAGACCCTTTCAGCGAGTCTGAGGACGCTCTCTTCCCTGTGACCTTTGGCGAGTTTGTCAGTTTTTATGAAAATGCCGCAAAATAGCCCGTTCACTCTTTGGAGCGCGCTGATCGCTGCAGGCGATTTGTCCGGTTGCTTTGTGTCCAGCGTGGAAATGCGCATGGCACTGAGTGACCTGATTACAGGATCGGTTCTCGATGGCCGCGGCGAGGAGTTGCGCGGGCGGTCTGTGCTCGTCCTGACGACAGACCAGCTAACCGCAGCATTGGTGCTGGCGGAGCTGGATGGCATCGCGTGCCGTATTGTTCTGTGCCCTCCCGATTTGCCTCTCGAATACCTTCCATCGGTCATAGAGTCGGCGAGCGTCGATGCTATTGTGTCGGATCAGACATCGTTCAGACTAAACATTCCCCATGTTCGGTATTTCATGCCGTGCGCTCGAAATATCGTGCCCCAGAATTGTGATCGAAGCTCACAGAACGAAACGGAATGGATCCTTCTCACATCCGGCACGGCTGGACCGCCGAAGTTGGTCGTCCACACCTTGTCTAGCCTGGCTGGCGCAATTGACCGCAGCCGGACTCCAGCAGCGCAGACTGTTTGGTGTACGTTCTATGACATTCGGCGCTACGGTGGTCTACAGATACTTCTTCGTTCGGTTATTACCGGAAGTTCACTGGTGCTTTCAAGCGCTTTGGAGTCCACGCCAGATTTTCTGGCACGGGCAGGCGCACACAAAGTCACCCATATACTCGGTACGCCGTCTCATTGGCGTCTTGCGCTGATGAGCCCATCGGCCTACATGATCGAGCCTGAATATGTTCGCCTGTCTGGAGAAATTGCCGATCAGGCTATTCTGAACCATCTTCGGTCCGTGTACCCACAATCTAAGATCGCCCACGGTTTCGCCTCGACAGAGGCCGGTGTGGCGTTTGAGGTGACCGACGGTATCGCTGGCTTTCCCGCAGAAGTGATAGAGCACACTCCCAATGTCGAGATGAAAGTTGAGGAGGGTTCGCTGCGCATCCGCTCGGCTCGCAATGCGAGCCGTTATTTGGGCGAGAATCACGGCAAGGTTCTCAAGGATGTGGAAGGCTTCGTGGATACCGGCGACATAGTCGAACTGCGAGATGGCCGCTATTACTTCGCCGGTCGGCGGGATGGGGTTATCAATGTTGGAGGCCTGAAGGTGCACCCGGAGGAGGTCGAGGCTGTGATCAATCGTCATCCAGAGGTTCAAATGTCGCTCGTTCGGACGAAGAAGAGTCCGATCTTAGGTTCGCTTGTGGTGGCTGACGTAGTTCTGAAGGAGACGCTACGGCCAGCTAATCACAACGTGCGGGAGCTTCAGCACGACATTCTGCTGTTCTGCCGAGGTGCGCTCTCTTCCTATAAAGTCCCGGCTGCAATTCACTTTGTGCCTACCCTGGCGATCTCTGAGAATGGGAAGCTTCTGCGTCGCGATGCGTAATGTAATCGTCACAGGTGGAAGTCGCGGGTTGGGGCTGGGTATAGCCCGCAGGCTGGCCGGGGCAGGGTACCGCGTGATAGCAATTGCACGTAAGGAGAACAGTGCATTCACGACAGCAATGGCCGAAGCAGAACTGGCGAACCACGGGTCATTGCACTTCGTTCCGTTCGACCTCGCTGAAATCGACAGCATTTCTGGTTTAGTTAAGAAGTTACGGAAGGATTTCGGCGCGATTTATGGACTCGTGAACAACGCGGGTATAAGTTTTGAAGGTGTGCTCGCGCTCATGCCTACATCGCAGATCGATCAGCTTGTGCGCATGAATACGCTCTCCCCTATCGTGCTCACTAAGTATGTGGTGCGCTCGATGATGGCGGATGGGGGCGGTCGCATCGTCAATATTGCGTCTGTCATCGCCTTCACAGGCTATAGCGGTCTTTCAGTTTACGGAGCTACGAAAGCATCGACGATAGGCTTTTCCCGATCTCTCGCGCGGGAGGTCGGCCGCATGGGAGTCAATGTGAATTCGGTTGCTCCCGGTTTTGTCGATACCGAGATGACACGGGGCCTCAAAGACGAGCAGCGTCAGCAGATCGAGCGCCGCAGTGCTCTCCGGCGACTTGCCGACGTCGACGATGTGGCAAATGCCGTTGAGTTCCTTCTGAGTGATAAAGCGAAAAACATCACTGGGACAGTACTTACCGTCGATGCGGGTAATACAGCTTGAGAGAAGTTGAGAGACCGACGTCAATCGATGCCAACGGCCCAGGTTCCCCGGCCAAAGCATGGTTGCGCGCTCTGGAGCTAACCGCAGCCATCCCACGCAATCGCGATCGGGTTATGTCGACAGTGATCGAGGAGTTGGCCGCGCGATCCGGTGACGCACCGGCTCTCCTATCAGACAGGGAGTGCCTGACATATCGAGAGCTCGCTGAGCGCTCGAACCAATATGCACGTTGGGCGCTCCAGCATGGTCTTGCAAAAGGCGAAGTCGTTTGCTTGTTGATGACGAACCGGCCCGAATACTTTGCCACATGGCTTGGCATCACAAGTGTCGGCGGTGTAGTGGCCCTGCTCAATACAAATCTTGTCGGGCCCTCGTTGGCTCATTGCATCAATATCGTCCGGCCCAAACATCTCATCGTGGCAAGTGAGTTCGTGGATCCGCTGACAACGGCTCTGCCGGATCTCACAGTGTCACCAACGATTTGGACTCACGGCGTTGACCATCCATCCTTTCAAAGGATTGATCTGAGCATTAGCCGACAGTCAGGTGAGATACTGGACGGCCGTGAGCGCCGGCCGCCGACCATCGAAGATCGGGCACTTTACATCTTTACCTCTGGCACGACAGGGCTGCCAAAAGCCGCTAACGTTAGCCATGCGCGCGTGTTGCAATGGAGCCATTGGTTCGCGGGTATGATGGGCGTGCAGTCAGCGGACCGAATGTACAACTGCTTGCCGATGTATCACAGTGTGGGTGGGGTGCAGGCGACAGGTGCGACTCTCGTCGGTGGTGGCAGCGTCGTCATCCGCGAAAAATTCTCAGCTAGTCGATTCTGGAGCGATGTTGTCCGTTGGGACTGCACAACGTTCCAGTACATCGGCGAGCTTTGCCGCTACCTGCTCCATGCTACGTTGTCCTCAGATGCTTCCGGTCATCGCATCAGGATGGCCTGCGGCAATGGGCTGACGTCTGAAATCTGGGACGAGTTTAAAGACCGATTCCGGATTCCCAGGATTCTCGAGTTCTACGCCGCTACTGAAGGCGGCGTCTCATTGTTCAACGTTGAAGGCAAGCGTGGGTCGATTGGCCGCGTTCCACCTTACCTAGCGCACAGATTTTCGCCTGCACTGGTGCTGTTCGATGTCGACAAAGGTGAACCGGTCCGAAATGAACATGGATTCTGCATTCGGTGCGCTCCTGATGAAACCGGAGAAGCACTCGGAAAGATTCTGGACGATCCGTCGAATCTGGGCAGCCGGTTCGAGGGCTACACGGACAAGCAGGCATCCGATAAGAGGATTCTTTACAGCGTGTTCGAACCCGGAGATGTGTGGGTGCGAACGGGCGACCTGATGCGCAAAGACGAAAAGGGATTCTTCTATTTCGTTGATCGTATCGGAGACACATTCCGGTGGAAAGGCGAGAATGTAGCAACCTCGGAGGTCTCAGAGGCGATCTGCGTATTTCCTGGAGTGACGCACGCCAACGTCTTCGGAGTGGCGATTCCCGCCACCGAAGGCCGGGCCGGTATGGCTGCGCTGGTCACCAAAGGCGAGGTGGACCTGCCCGCATTTCGAAAGCACCTTATGGCCCGCCTTCCGTCCTATGCACGGCCTGTCTTCCTGCGAGTACGGGATGAGATCGAGGTGACAGGGACCTTTAAATACTCGAAGACTGATCTAGTGCGTCAAGGATATGATCCCGTCTCTACTAGCGATGCCATCTTTTTCGACAGCCCGGAATCGCAGGCATATATTCGGCTCGACAAAACGCTGTATGACCGCATCCAGGCCGGGCAGATTCGTCTATGAACTCCGCCCAATCGGCCATGCGCGGCTTGCGAGCGGCATGTCGCACAAATAACGAATGAGAGGGTTGACTTCTATCTGAGCGAAGACGTTCCCCGTTCACACCCTAATTTCCATCGTGGGTACTGGCTGCGGGTTGAGCCAAATTATGGCCTCTCGGGCTCGACAAATTCCACGCCGCAAGCTCCAGCCTTTGGCCTTGGAACACGCGCAGAAAAGATCATGAGCTTCGGCACCCGACGGAACTTGCTCGCCGACGGGAAAGCAAAATGAAACTTCCGGGTGAAGTCCAATGACACCTGAACTGAGCCTGTTCTTCTTTAGTGCGGATTCTGAGGAGCGGCGAGACCAGAAGTACCGGATGCTGCTGGAATCTGCAAGATTCGCAGACAACCACGGATTTACCGCCGTGTGGACGCCGGAAAGACACTTTCAGCGATTTGGAGGGCTTTATGGAAGTCCCTCTGTTACCGGTGCCGCGCTCGCTGTCATTACCAAGCGCATTTCCATTCGAGCTGGCAGCGTCGTCCTGCCATTGCAAAATCCTTTGCGCGTCGCCGAAGAATGGGCGATGATTGATAATCTTTCGAATGGCCGAGTTGCAATCGCGGCCGCCTCGGGATGGCATGTAAACGATTTTGTTCTTTCGCCTGACACTTATCAGAACCGCTACATTGACATGTATGAAAAGATCGCCTTGATCCAAAGACTGTGGCGTGGTGAACGCGTCTCTCTGGTCAACGGAGCAGGTGTCAAGACCGAAGTCGGCATTTTGCCGGCGCCGGTACAAAGCGAACTCCCCATCTGGGTTACGGGTCAGTCGGATGAAACGTTCCTCAATGCCGGAAAGCTCGGCTTCAACGTCCTGACGGCGAACTTTGCACTCAGACATGACCTCACAGAGTTTGTCCGCAAGGTCAAGATCTATCGAGACTCAATCCAGACCCATCATGGCCGGCGAGGCCACGTCACATTAATGGCGCATACTTTTGTTGGAAAAGATCGCGATGCAATAAGAACGATAGCCCGGCCAGCGATGGCCGGATACCTCAAGGTTAATATCGAGATGCAAAAAGATCATTCCGTTGGAGCGCGAGAGGAACGAGGTTTCTCTCGACTTAGCGACAGGGAAAGCGAAATCATGATCAGGGCTCAAGTAATTAACGATTTACAGAGTCCGTTGAGCTTCATCGGGACTATCGATCATTGCGCACAACAGGCTGAGTGCCTGAGCGAAAATGGAGTGGATGAAATAGCTTGTCTCATTGACTTCGGAATCGGTATCGAGGACGTGATGGCAAGCCTTCGACGGTTATCCATCCTGTTGGAGCGTACTCGGCCGCCGGCGGGTCTGCCAAAGACATTGTCCACCGAAAGCGCGGCAGAGACAACCTGACGTGGAACCTATCTGCACATCGAAAATGCTTTTTGCGCCTCCCACTTCGAGACCTCCGGTTTGCACATTTCGAAAGCCAATCATCGAGACTGATGCATAAGGCCGGTTTGCAATCGAGCATTGTCGACACGTCTGACTCTCCTGCTGCTAGACCGGTGGGAGTGCTTTTTGCCAATTACAGTCTCAATAGGTATTCACGGAAAAGGGGCCTGAATGGTTATAAATGAGATTCAAGGCGAATTCGCGAGATTGCAGGATGAGATCCAGCATGGCCCCATCGTCCCCAATGTGACACAGGAGGAGATTCAAAGCTACCTTATATCCCATTATGATTTCAGCAAGACAATAGCTCTCGATGAGGTCGTGACCGATGTAGAACGGATGTTGCGAACCTGGCAGGTGCAGGTGACGCATCCTCGTTACTTCGGCCTCTTCAATCCAAGCGTAACGCTTGCCTCCGTGGTTGCCGATACGCTTGTAGCCATGTACAACCCTCAACTGGCGAACTGGCGGACCTCGCCAGCGGCTAATGAGATTGAACGGCACACTCTTGGCTGGTTCGCCGCAAAGTTCGGCTTCCCTGCGGAAAGCATGGCAACGTTCACGAGCGGGGGAACGGAGGCGAATCTGTCGGCAGTCGCAGTTGCATTAACTCGCGCCTTCCCCGAGTATGGCGAACATGGACTTCGCCACCTTGCTGCCTCACCCACAATCTATCTGACAGAAGAGACCCACCACTCGTTCAGCAAGATCGCGCACTTGACGGGACTCGGAAGGAAGGCCCTCCGCAAAGTGGCGACGGACCGCGATCTGAAACTGGATGTCGGGGATCTCGAAAGATGCGTAGCTGAGGATCGCCGAAATGGATTTGCCCCATTCATGGTGGTTGGCACTGCTGGGACCACGGCAGCTGGCGTGATCGACCCTCTGCCCGAAATTGGCAGCTTTTGTCAGAAAGAGGGTCTCTGGTTCCACACTGATGCGGCGTGGGGCGGCGCAGCCATCCTCTCGAACAAACTTAGGCATCATCTGGCCGGAATTGACGCTGCGGACTCAATCACGTGCGATGCGCACAAGTGGCTTTCTGTTCCGATGGGGTGCGGGATGTTCTTCTGCCGACATCCCGAGAGCGTTACGCAGACATTCCAAGCACCGGTATCGTACATGCCAGCAAAAGCCACGGGGCCTGTCTCCGATCCGTACACGGCGTCAATACAATGGTCCCGCCGGTTTATCGGCCTCAAGCTCTTCATGGCCCTCTCGCAGCATGGCGAAACGGGATATGTTGAGATGATCGAACACCAGACACGGATGGGCCACGTGCTGCGGGAGGAACTCAGTGCATCTGGGTGGCGGATCGTCAATGCGACGCCGTTGCCGCTTGTGTGCTTTAACCGCGACGGGCTCGATATCGCCGGGTTTCTGACATCCCTTCGGCAGCACCAGATCGCCTGGATGTCGGAAGCTCGTCTCAACGGCACTCCCGTCGTGCGCGCCTGCGTCACCAGCTTCCGAACGACCGAAGTGGATATTCACTGGGTGGTGGGTGAGATGAATCGCCTCATCTCTCAGGATGCCGCAACGCTATTAATTTCCGTATAACCCAGTGAACTCCTTGTGCGATGAAACCGGCGACACTTACTGTTATGACGGGAACAGACTTGTAGAGCCATCCTCCTCAGATTTATCGCATGGGATATAGAGATGAATGCGCTAGAGGCTGCCTGAATACTGCACGGCGGTTGGAAAGCTCACGATATGACTACTTGATCTCGATCAAGTGAAGGCGTTTGCGTTGGAAACCGTATGAAAATGAAAAAGGCCTTGTGGGCAGGGTTTATGCAATCGGCGGAGCGTTTCCCAGAGCGCCCCGCGCTATTTGCCGAAGCCAGAAGTTTCTCTTACCAGGAGCTACAGAGGCACGCGGTCCAGATTGCAGCCACCATCCAAGCCCATCCAGAATTCTCGCAGTTCCCGCTGACGGCTGTGTTCGCCTACCGAAGCCAGACGGCGTTTGCAGGAGTTCTGGGCACGCTGCTGGCTGGCAACGGCTACGTGCCGCTGAATCGCACTTTCCCAACGGAGAGAACGGAGGTCATGTTCGAGCGGTCCGGATGCCGATCGATCATTGTCGATACAGGATCGCTGCATCAGTTGGGCAAATTGCTCGATCGGGCCGACCAACCGCTGTTGGTGATACTACCCGACGTGTCTGAGACGCGTGAATACCATGAGCAATGGCCTCGCCACACGTTTTTTGGCTTGGAGGACCTCGATTCTTTCGGGTCGTGGAGAGAGCCAACCACAGCACCGGATGCGATTGCATATCTCCTCTTTACTTCTGGCAGTACTGGCATTCCGAAAGGAGTCATGGTCACTCACCGAAATGTCGTGTCTTACCTCGACTACATGGTTGATCGCTACGAGATTACCGAGCGGGATCGCGTGTCGCAAATGTTCGATTTGACATTTGACCTGTCGGCGTTTGATATGTTTATGGCATGGGAGCGCGGCGCCTGCGTGTGCTGCCCTTCTCAGAAAACACTAATCAAACCGGGTAAATTCGTGCAGGACTTGGAACTTACTATCTGGTTCTCAGTGCCCTCCACAGTTGCATTCATGAAGCAGTTGGGAATGCTGAAGCCTCGCCAGTACGAATCGCTCCGGCTTAGTCTATTCTGCGGCGAACCGCTGCCGGTTTCCTCAGCCACTGCGTGGATAGAAGCCGCGCCCAACAGCATTCTGGAGAATCTCTACGGACCAACTGAACTGACTATATCCTGTACTTTTTATAGATGGGATCAGCTTCGCTCTCCGGCCGAGTCTGAGTTGGAGATTGTGCCGATCGGGTATCCACATCCCGACATGAACGTTCTGGTGGCAGACCAAAATCTGAACGAAGTAGCTCCAGGAGAAGAGGGTGAACTCCTCATGAATGGGCCACAGATGTCGCTCGGGTATTGGAAGGACCCGGAAAAGACGGCCGCCGCGTTTGTAATCCCGCCCGGAAAATCTGACGTTTATTATCGCACCGGTGACCGCGTTCGGCGCCCGATTGGGAATCGCCCGCTGACTCACTTGGGCAGGACCGACTTCCAGGTAAAAGTGCTTGGCCACCGGGTAGAATTAGGTGAAATCGAAGCTGCAGTTCGAAAGAGCTCCGGTCTAGACGGAGTGATCGCAGTAGGATGGCCTGTTACATCGAGCGGCTGCGCCGGGATTGAAGTATTCCTAGAAGGTGAGGTTAAGAACAAAGATCAGCTTCGCAGTGCTGTCGCAACCGCATTGCCTGAATACATGGTCCCTAGGCGGTTTCACTGCATGCAGAGATTACCCCGCAATGTAAATGACAAGTTCGACCGCAAGGCTATGTTAAAGTCATTGGAAGAGGGTTTATGAGCGCACTTACATCTACGGAAATCCGAATGTTTCTGAAGGATTACCTCGGTCATGAGCTTGCTGCTAACGGGCGTAATGCATGTGAGAATTTGCCCGAGGATTGTGACCTATTGCTCTCCGGCATGATTGACTCGATCGGCCTTCTGAACCTTATCGCTGCGATTCAGGAATTTGCCGGGCGTGAAATCGATTTTGAGTTACTCGATCCTGAAGAGATGACCATTGTAGGTCCGCTATGCAGGTTTGTGTCCGAGCAAGTCAGCAATCAGGGCTGAACGGTGGAGAATCTTTTGTTGAACAGTTTACAAGCCGAGGGCCAGCGGTCGCGGCGCATCGAGGATTGCCGGGGTGACCTGGAGGAGATTTCCCGATTAATTGAACGCTCATGGGCGGAAAACACTCAGCAAGCCTTGTTCTATCCAGCCGATTTTCTCGCCTCGTGTTTTGAATATCCGGGGGCGAGCTTCTCATTAGCTCCAGCGATCTATGATGGATCAACACCACTGGCATTCGCCGCTGCATTTCCCCGGCGTGTCTGTTTGAACGGTCGAGAGTTGAATCTGGTAATCATCACGTTTCTGACTGTCGCCAGTGAACTTAAGAAGCGGGGACACGGAATCTTGCTTTGGAGCGAGTTAGTCAAAAGAGCTCGCACCGCCGGGTTCGACGGTATGGTGAATTACTGTGTAGAGGGCGAGTCCATGAACAACATGATTCTTGGTAGCTGCCGGATGCTCCAGATTCCGATGGTACGCGCCTACACCATTCCATACTGGTCTCGTATGCTCCCACCCAGAAAGACCGAGAGCGCTCAAGCCGAGCCGGCCCCAGACGTCGTGGAACAGTTTCTCGAATTGGCCGCCCCCATTGCGAAACAGACCCCGCTGGCTCGATTGTGGAGCCGCAAGGAAGCGGAATGGCAGTGCCAACGGCGCTTCGGGTCCGTTGTTGCAGAATTGGCGTCGGGTCCACGACGAGGTATGTTAGTGGGCTACATTATGCCGGTCGCAAATACAAACCGGACGAAATGCCTGATTGTGGAAGACGTGCTTTGGGGCGATCTTGAACCGCAGGAACGGGATCGTTTAGCGAAAGCTCTTCTGGACCGGGCATCTTTGGCGGGGGCGCAGATGGCGGTCGCGCCTCATTTGGGCTACGCTGACTTTGCGCCATTTCACGCGGCACGTTTTCGACCTTCGCAGCGGGTACTGCATGCGTACCTTACGGTTTGGAATGGCGAGCCTTGCACTGAGGCGCTGCCCTCGATGTACTTGGATGTTTTTTGATTCGATTGTGCGAGGCAACGGAGGAGTTGGGTGGATGGTCAGAATACGGATGGTCCTAATTGCGGAGAAGGGGCAGGTGCCCAGCTAATACAATGAGACACACCTTTCGCGAGCGGGCAAAATCGTTCGTTATAGACCGCCTCTGTCGGAGTGGATGGATGCTGGTTCGTTACGATAGCGAACATCGTAGACTGTGGATGGATCGGATCACCCGCGTTAAGAAGGAAAGACCATTCCTGTTGCGGCATGTAGAAGCGTGTAGCTTGATCAGCGCCCTTGCTGCAACGGCGACAATCCGTGGGGATCTCGCCGAAGTTGGCGTCGCATTCGGCGCATCTGCAAAGATAATTTCTACATTTGCACCGGATCGCACGCTGCATCTTTTCGACACGCTCGAGGGGTTGCCTGAGCCCACACGCGGGATAGCCAAAAATACAAGAAGGGCTAATACTCATGTAGTTTGGAGTCCGTTCAGCAATACCTTGTCGGCATGAATGTCGAGTTTCATAAGGGACTATTTCCCCTTACGGCCGAGGCGGTTGCCGATAAGCTGTTTTCTTTTGTGCACTTAGACATGGATCTGTATGAGGGGACCTTGGCGGCTCTGCAGTTTTTTTATCCGCACCTGTCCCCGAGGGGTGCTTATCTCCCACGACTACTTGCTGGCAAAAGGTGTGAAGGCAGCTTTTACGGAGTTCTTCGCCAACAAGCCAGAACCCGTAATGGAGCTCATTGACGATCAATGCATGATTGTAAAGCTTGGAGAACGTGGCCCGGTAGAGCAGTTAGATCTGATCCAGAACGCATCGCTGGGAGGACGGGGGACGCTTTCGCATGAAGCTCATTGACGCATTGGAACTTCTCAAACAACCCGTTCCGAATGAAGCTCCAGATTTGAAAGTATACTTGGCGTGCGGCTTCACGCCGCTTCACCTGCAGACTTTCTTGGCGGCGCAACTGCAAATTCGGATCGCACGGCGCAGGGTTCGAATCACGACAGGCCTTTTTGGAGATTTGGCCGGAAGTATCGAGCACTTGGATCCTTCCAGTCTTCACGCCCTGGCTGTTGTTATTGAATGGGGAGACTTCGATCCGCGCCTGGGGATCCGCACTCTGGGTGGCTGGCGACCATCGAATCTGCGCGATATTGTGGAGTCAGCAGAGCAGGCTGCCGCGCGTCTGCGACGAATTCTCCTGAAGATCTCTTCCGTCGTCCCGACGGTCGTCTGCATGCCGACGCTATCATTACCCCCGCTTTTTTGGACGCCGCCCGATCGAGCAGGCTCTTTCGAGTTACGCCTCCGCCAGGCTGTTGCCTCGCTCGCCACATCCCTGTCTGAAGAATCCGGTGTACTCATCGCGAATGCACAGTTGCTAGACGAGGTTTCTCCTCCGAGCCAGCGCTATGATCCAAAGTCCGAAGTTATCACGGGCTTTCCCTATAGTCTTTCCCATGCTTCCGCACTTGCCGGGCTGCTGAGTGGTTTGATCGACAGTCAACCGTCGAAAAAAGGTCTGATTACCGATCTGGATGACACCTTGTGGGCGGGCATTTTGGGTGAGGACGGCGTGAACGGCATTTCCTGGCACCTCGAACGCCAGACGCACATGCACGGTCTCTACCAGCAGTTTGTTACTTCACTTGCCGGTGCTGGCGTGCTGATAGGCGTCGCGAGCAAGAATGATGCCGCACTTGTGGCGCAGGCATTCGAAAGAGCTGACTTACTGCTATCCCGGAGTGATATATTTCCGTTCGAGGTTCATTGGTCGAGCAAGTCGGAATCGGTGAAGCGTATTATTGACACGTGGAATGTGGGTGCCGATTCAGTAGTGTTCATTGACGACAGCCCCATGGAGGTCGCCGAAGTGAAAGCGGCTCTTCCCGAACTCGAATGCATTCTTTTCCCCAAGAGTGACTACCATGGTATCTGGAATCTTCTGAAAAATCTGCGCGGACTGTTCGGGAAGTCGCTATTGACAGAGGACGATTCGCTTCGCCTGGGAAGCATTCGAAATGCCAGCGCATGGCGGGATTCGATCCAGTCCGCTGCCAGTTCTTCGGACGAGTTTCTCAGAGCAGCCGAAGCTTCCATAGCCTTCAGTCTTACACGAGAGAGCGGAGATGCCAGGGCGTTCGAATTGGTCAACAAGACCAACCAGTTCAATCTCAACGGCAAACGGTTGAGTGACTCGGAGTGGCGGAAGTTTTTTAGCGATCCTTCGGCGTTTCTCCTCGCCGTGTCCTACGACGACAAATACGGACCACTTGGAAAGGTAGCTGTTCTCTTGGGAAAGAGTAAAAACCATCAAATTCAAGTGCACGCCTGGGTTATGAGCTGCAGAGCGTTCTCCCGTCGAGTAGAGCACCAATGCTTGCAGTACTTGTTTGAGGAGTTTGGCAGTGACACGATTTTATTCGACTTCCATCCAACCGCGAGAAACGGTCCTCTTCAGGAGTTTTTTGCAGTTCTGATGGGTGATAAGCCCTCGGGACAAGTTTGCCTTTCGCGCGATCTGTTTTCCAAGAATGTTCCGCCGTTATTCCATCGCATCACGAAGGTTGTCAATGTCTGAGCTAGAAAGCCGGCTGCACAGGTGCTTCTTGTCGGTGTTTCCGGCGCTCATGCCGGAAGAGATCAAGGCCGCCAGCGTATTGTCGCTTGCGGAATGGGATTCTCTTGTATCTGTCACACTCGCGGTGGTTGTTCAGGAAGAGTTTGGTGTGGAGATTGACTTGTTGGATTTGCCCGAACTGGATTCATATGAAGCGTTCGAAGCTTATCTTCGCCGACTTACGGGCCGCGGGGTAGAGAGAAACCAATGAAAGAAAACGCACTGCGGGGTTTGAGAAACCGAGTGTTGCAACACATGGCCAGGATTATGCCTGGAGCGGAGAGCCTTCGCGTCTCGCTGCACCGCGCACGTGGTGTACAGATTGGAAAGGGCGTTTGGATCGGTTACGACGTCATTCTGGAGACCTCGCGTCCGGACCTCATTATCATTGAGGATGGCAGTTCCATCGGCATGCGGGTCACGGTCATCGCCCATTTCAGAGAATCCCAGGGCGTTAGAGTTGAGCGAGATGCATTCGTCGGACCGGGCGCCATTATCCTTCCCAATGTAGTGATCGGCCAAGGAGCCGTGGTCACAGCGGGAAGCGTAGTGACTCAATCTGTGCCTCCTATGACAGTTGTTCAAGGGAATCCGGCGGTTCCAGTTGCTCGATGCGGGATCCCATTTGGGAAGGATGTCTCAGTGAAGAAATTCTCTAGACTTCTCAAACCGCTCGTTTCTCGCGTGCGGATCCCCAAGGAACCAGCTGATAAGAGTCCTGATCATTCTTTCAAAGGAGATCTAGCGTGAAGCTAGTTATCCCTTACATTGACGAACTGAACGATCTGGATGTACGGATGGTCCGCCTTGCCGAGTTTCTCGGCGTCCCGTGCAGAACCATCGCTTTGGAGGACTTGACCGCTCACGCCGAGTATGTAGGAAGATCCGTGCCTGAGGATGGCTCGTGTCTCGTAGTGAACCCGCATGTATTGAAAGAATGGGTAGGAGACAAGGGCATTCCGGCCGAACTGGTCTCATTCGTATTGTCCCGTTTCACGCGCATCTTAGTGCATGGCCTGCGAGTGGATGCTTTCGACAGTGAACTGGTTGCCGCTTTGTCGCGGGGCAGGCTGAAGTCCGTGGAGGCAATTGACGGAGAGCGCCTTGATTATGTAATCGCAAAGGATGCTCAGCATATCTGCGAAGCATTTTCGGGACTCTCGTTTGGTCCCGCGAATTCTGTGAACGATCATGTCTTCTTCTGCACCAATGATGATAATCCGGCGATGCAGCGGCTTATTTCGATTGGCGGGCGGCCCTTTATGGTCTCAGTAAGGCTGGAAGGATCTGAAATCCTGTTTGTGGCCAGTGAGGACGTCGCGGACTTGAACGCTGAGGTTGGCGACTCGCCACTAGCAGAGTACTTTTCTCGGTTTGTGCCCCACACCATGGCGCTGCGATACGCGGCCGGCGATGAGTGCTGGCGGCCATGCAAAGCCCAAGCTTCGATCGTTTTGGACGACCCGCTTCTTCGGAAGAACTACGGGTTCCTGAATTTCGAGTATCTTCTGAGGTTAGCGGAAGAACATAATTTCCACGCAGCCATTGCGTTTATTCCTCATAACTTCCAAAGAAGTTCGCCTCGAATTGCGCGCATGTTTCGGAAGAATACCGCGCATCTGTCGATCTGTTTTCACGGAAACGATCACACAGAGGGAGAGTTCGCGTCGACTGATCTGACTCTCCTGAACACATTACTCCAAGTCGCAGAAGACCGGATGGCTCTTCACTACCAAATGACAGGCGTCGCTTGCGACAGAGTCATGGTGTTTCCGCAGGGAAACTTCTCAATAGAGGCGATGAAGGTTCTCAAATTTCACAACTTCGACGCTGCCGTGAACACGGTTCCTCACCCTGCGGATAAGGTGGTTCGACTCACAATCGGTGAACTTGCCCAGCCCGCAGTATTGCGATATGGGGGCTTTCCGTTGTTCGTTCGCAAACCCATCCGGCAAACCCAGAGTCACGACATCGCCTACAACCTGCTCTTTGGCCGACCCATCTTGATCGTCGAGCATCATGATATCTTTCAACACCCTGATTCTCTGGTCGAGATCGCCGTGAGAATCAACTCTGTGGCACCCAAAGCACATTGGTGTAGCCTCGCAACCGTGGCCGGGGACGCAATCCTCGCCCGAATAGCGCCCGATGGTACACATCAGATCCGCGCTTATTCCGGTACTGTGCGAATTTCGAATGACTCGGATTCCATTAAGCGTTATTCGATCGAGTGGGGCGACCCTTGCGAAGTCGATTCGATCGATCAAATACTGATGGATGGAGTGCCCTGCTATGGCATTGAGATCGAAGACGCCAGAATCCGACTCTCCGTGGAGTTAGCTCCCCATAGTCAGAGAACATTTTTTTTGGTTCGTCGAAATGATCACGCGATCGTTAGGAGCTTGGGCCTACGCTGGTCAATTCAGGCTTTCTTACGAAGAAGGCTTTCTGAATTCAGAGACAATTACCTCAGCAGGAACAGAAGTCTTTTAGCATTTGCCAAGGCGTTTCAGCGGCGCTTTCTAAAGGTTTGAGAGCTAGCCGCAGAAACCCGCACAGGTTTCAGGGGTATCAATCTCTCAACACTATCAAGCGGAATCTCTACGTACGTCCGGTTGTGGAGATCCGTTCTTCGCGGTACCGCGACTTTGGTGGTGTGCGGAGAGATTTTCAGATTACCCCTGTCCTTTAGGCAGACGAGACTGCTGGTGGCTTGGAAGATGCCGTTACAAATTCTGCTTGTTATTTCGGCAACTTCCGCGCGCCGCTGAGCGATGGAATAGGCATCCTGTCGCCACAGAGATATTTAATTGGGCTATGCCCCATCAGAGGCATTCTGCGGATAAGTTGCTATAGGATTCTGAAACGATAGTTCGAAATAAGAAGTGGTCGCACCGGCACAAGTCTACACTGGGATAAACATATGAAGCGGGAAACGATCGCGATTCACAGCGGTTATGAAGTCGATCCAACTACCAGGGCTGTGGCTGTACCAATCTATCAAACCGTGTCCTATGCGTTCGAGAGCGCCGACCATGCTGCGGCGTTATTTAACCTTGAAGCCGAGGGATTTCGCTATACCCGGATATCGAACCCGACCACGGCTGTGCTGGAACGGCGCGTTGCCGCGCTAGAGGGAGGACTCGAGGCTTTATGCGTGGCAAGTGGGCAAGCCGCCGTCTACTATGCTGTCCAAAACGTGACAGCGCTTGGAAACAACATCGTCTCAGTCCCACAGCTCTATGGAACCACCCACACGCTTTTCGCTTACATCCTTCCAGGTCAGGGAGTAACTGTACGATTCGCGGAGTCCGATCGCCCGGAGGCAATAGATTGCCTGATCGATGACAAGACAAGCGCGGTTTTCTGTGAAAGTGTAGGCAACCCAGCGGGAAATATCTGTGATATCGAGGAACTGGCAAGGGTAGCCCACAAACACGGGGTGCCGTTGATCGTCGACAACACGGTTGCCACACCGATTCTGCTCCGCCCAATTGAATACGGGGCCGACATTGTTGTGCACTCACTTACGAAGTTTCTGGGTGGGCATGGCACGACGCTCGGCGGAGCCATCGTTGACAGCGGCAATTTCCCTTGGACGGAGCACCCTTCACGGTTCCCGATGTTCACACAGCCAGACGCTTCCTATCATAATCTGATCTACGCTGACCACTTTGGGCGAGCTGCCTACATTGGACGCTGCCGCAGCGTCTATCAACGGGCCACCGGAGCTGTTCTGTCTCCGCTCAGCGCGTTTCTTCTACTGCAAGGGATTGAGACTGTTGCGCTGCGGATTGAGCGTCACGTGGAAAATGGAAGAAATGCTGCAGAATTCCTCCGCAATGACCCGAGGGTTGAGTGGGTCAATTATGCGGGATTTTCCGAGAGCCCTTATCACGCGTTAGCAGAGAAATATCTGGGCGGTCGCGGTTGCTCCCTGATGGCCTTCGGCACAAAGGGAGGCTTCCCGGCCGCGGTGAAATTTTACGATGCGCTCAAATTGGTCACCCGATTGGTGAATCTAGGTGATGCAAAGTCGCTGGCCTGTCACCCGGCTTCGACGACCCACCGACAGATGTCGAACGAGGAGCAACGCAAAGCCGGCGTTACGCCGGAGATGATTCGACTCAGTATTGGAATTGAACACATCGACGATATCATCGCAGATTTGGATCAGGCGCTTAACGCAACAATATAGAAGGATCGATTGCCGAGTAGTTGATAGCGATTTCCTGGGAGACACCCGATGCCCGTGTGTTTGCATTTAAATCGTTCCATGCATGACCGGGGGCCAGGCTCGAAATGCGTATGCGACGAGCCGTTTGCCGAGTGCCAGGAACAGCCGAGCAGCTGCATAACCATTGGATTAATCAACAACATGGCCGACGGGGCACTCGAGGCAACTGAACGCCAGTATCTCTCGCTCCTCGATTCAATTTCCGATGGCATTCTCATCCATCTGTCACTCTATTCGCTTCCGGGTATTCCGCGGAACGAGTTCGGCGCACGCCATCTCCGAGATATGTATTCGGGCGCAGAAATTCTTTGGAACACGCACCTCGATGGGCTCATTGTAACCGGGAGGGAGCCTCTAACGCAGAACCTAGCGGACGAACCGTATTGGGGGAGCTTAACCAGCGTGCTTGAGTGGGCACACTATAACACACACTCTAGCATCTGGTCCTGTCTTGCTGCACACGCGGCAGTTTTACACATGGACGGCATCCACCGGATAAAAAGTAGACGCAAGCACTGTGGTGTCTTCGAGTGTGCCCGAGTCTCAGACCATCCGTTGACAGCAGGTGCACCGTCACGATTTGCACTGCCGCATTCCCGATGGAACGGTGTTCGGGAAAAAGCATTAACGAGTCATGGATACAACGTACTCACGAGAGCAGCAGACGCGGGCGTTGATACATTCGTTAAGAACGAGAGGAGCCTGTTTGTCTTTTTTCAGGGCCATCCGGAATACGAATCCAACACCCTACTGCTCGAATACCGCAGAGATGTAGGGCGGTTCCTGAAGGGAGAGACAAATATATACCCATCAATGCCGCGAAGTTACTTCGACAAAGATACCGTGAATGCATTGATGGCTATCCAGGAAGAAGCCGTGTCCAACCCACGCAACGAGTTACTGGCACAAGTCTCGGCGGCTTTGGAGAACACTAGAATTAAAAACACCTGGCAAGCGACTGCTGCATGCATTTACAGAAACTGGCTGGACTATATATGCGCACAAAAGCAACTACTGCAGAAAGGCGGCAATCTCGCCATGCAACCGATTGAAGTCGGTAGTTTAGCGCCGATGTTAGCCACGGCGGGAGATGAGTCCGTCGTCGACCCGAGACGCAGGGCTTGATTCGCGAGGTGATCGACCCTGTGGTGATGTACTAGGCTTCATCGTTGGAACAAGGAATCACAGACCTCATTGCTCCCGTTGCTCTTACCGCCAAACGCTCCGTGAAGCCGCGCGGCAGGCCCTCAGGAAATTTAGATACTTCTGCCAATGGCTGTCAGGACCCAAGTACGGCCTTGACGGTCTCGTGCAATATGCCCACCATTCGATGGATCTCTGCCTCGGTGATAATAAGCGGTGGCGCGAAAAGAACTTCGTCACCCGGTGCCGGATGACCGCCTTCCACGGAGCGCGTCCGTGTTATGACACCACGTTTCCTCATCTCGGCCTGCAGACGGGAGGCGATCCTGTTGTCGCCTGCAAAGTTCCTCTTGGTGGGCCGATCTTCCACGAACTCCACGGCTGCGAGAAGCCCCTTGCCGCCTCGGATATCTCCCACGTTCGGATGGCCGCCGAGCGCAGCTCTTAAGGAGTCGTGAAGCATGTTTCCCATCTTTGCCGAGTGCTCAAGTAGATCTTCGCGCTGGATAATCTCGATGTTCTTGAGTGCAACTGCGCAGCAGGCAGGATGTCCTGAGTAGGTGAAGCCGTGCATCCATCTGTTTATGGGTTCGACCGACTCTATTGCTTCCTTGATCGACTGCGTTAACATCATTCCACCGAGTGGAATATAGCCAGAGGTGGCACCCTTGCCGAAGGTGAGAATGTCGGGCCTTACATTCCAATGCTCCAGACCGAACCAGCGCCCGGTGCGTCCAAAGCCTGTGATGACTTCATCCGCAATCAGTAGTACGTCATAGCGCGTGCAGATTTCGCGCACGTATGGCCAGTAGTCTTCAGTTGGATAAATCACCCCGCCTGCGCCGTGGATCGGTTCCCCAATAAAGGCGGCAACTGTGTCGGGTCCTTCGTGCAGAATTGTCTCCTCCAACGCACGCGCAGCCGCGTGGCCACTTGTCTCATTGGGTTGCGCTGCCTGGAATCTGTACGGATAACATGTCTCGATGTGAACGAAGCCCGGAACCCGCGGTTCAAACATCTTCCAGTATGCGTCGATCCCGGTGGCGCTCATCGCCTGAAGCGTTACTCCATGATAGCTATGACGGCGAGCGATGACCTTCACCTTGCCGGACTTACCGCGTGCCTTCCAGTAAAAGCGTGCGGTCTTGAATGCCGATTCGTTTGCCTCGGCACCGCCTGACGTGAAAAAAACCGCCTGCATACCTGGTGCGATTTGGATGAGACGATGCGCCAGAGTGATCGCGGGAACGGTCGATGAACCGGCATAGCTCGAAAAGAAGGCAAGTTCTTTCATCTGCGCCGCGGCGGCCTCGGCCAGCTCGATTCGACCATGGCCCACATTCACGTTCCAAAGCCCGGATAGCCCGTCAATGTACTTCTTTCCCTCGATATCCTGGACTATTATTCCTTGCCCACAGACGTAAATGACGGGCTCAGTTACATCGATGGGATGGTGTAACGGGTGGATCAGATACTGCAGATCGGCCTTAACCAAGTCAGCGGTGGACATCTTCATAAATCCCTCTCTGTTCGATCGTACTAGAGCGCTATTGCTCCGGCACGTGATACGGTCTGAGCATAGATTGTAACGTAACGAATAAAGTCGTAAGCAAGGAGTTATATCCCATGGCCTCGGACTTGTCAACGCCTACGGAAGCCAGCGTCGTTCGCTCAACAAAGCTTCTCATCGACAATCGCTGGATCGAGAGCGAGTCGGGCGAGACCTTCGCGACGATCAATCCCTCCACCGGTGAGGAGATATGCCAGGTTGCTGCCGCTGATGCTGTGGACGTGGACAAGGCTGTTCGGGCAGCGCGCGTAGCGTTCGATCGGGGACCATGGCGGAAGATGAACGCATCGGAGCGCGGGCGACTGCTCCACCGTCTCGCCGACCTTATTGAAAGAGATGGCGACGAACTCGCTCGGCTCGAGTCCCTCGACAACGGTAAGCCCGTATCCGTAGCAAAGCGAGTAGATGTTGCCAAAACGGTTGCTTGCTATCGGTATTTCGCAGGGTGGGCTGACAAGATTCATGGGAAGACTATTCCCATTGACGATGATTTCTTTTGCTACACGCAGCATGAACCTATAGGTGTCGTCGGACAGATCATTCCCTGGAATTACCCGATGCTGATGCAGGCGTGGAAGCTCGCGCCGGCGTTGGCTACCGGGAATACGGTCGTGATGAAACCGGCCGAGCAAACGCCTCTCTCAGCGCTGCGCATTGGGAGCTTGATCGTGGAAGCGGGTTTCCCGGAGGGTGTCGTCAATCTGCTGTCAGGATTTGGTCCTACGGCCGGCGCAGCCATTGCGCGTCATATGGACGTGGACAAGGTAGCATTCACGGGCTCCACTGAAGTGGGTCGCCTGATCATGGAAGCCGCTGCGAAATCCAATCTAAAGAAAGTTACCTTAGAACTAGGCGGGAAAAGCCCGAATATCGTCTTCGAGGATACTGATCTGGACGAAGCGGTGGAAGGCGCTCACTTGGGGCTCTTCTCCAATCAGGGCCAAATCTGCTGCGCCGGATCACGGGTGTTTGTCGAAGGAAAGATATACGACAAGTTCGTAGAAAAGAGCATTGTCCGTGCCCGCCAACGTATAGTTGGGGATCCGTCCGATCCCAAGACGGAACAGGGTCCACAAGTAGATCAAGCGCAGTTCGAAAGAGTTATGGGTTACATCGAATCTGGGCGAACTGAAGGCGCTACTCTCGCCTGTGGCGGCAAGCGTGTCGGAGATCGTGGTTTCTTCATCGAGCCTACCGTGTTCGCTGATGTTCAGGATGACATGAAGATAGCCAGGGAGGAAATCTTTGGACCGGTGATGAGCGTCATTCCGTTTAGCAATCTCGCGGAAGTTATTTCGCGGGCGAACCGAACGATCTACGGATTGGCGGCGGGGGTCTGGACCCGTGACATCAAAAAGGCACACGCCATCGCTAACGGCGTGCGGGCTGGCACTGTTTGGGTGAATTGCTACAATATTCTCGATACACGAGCTCCATTCGGCGGGTTCAAGCAGTCAGGTACTGGACGTGAACTGGGTGAGTACGGCCTGCAGCAGTACGCCGAAGTGAAGACGGTCATCGTCAGGCTTTAGGGATTTCGCGCGAAGCGGACGATAACCTGTCAGCTGCTCGAAGCAGAATGCGGAATCGGTGAAGCCTTTCTTCAAACTAATCTTTTCGATGAAAACCCTGAATGCTAAATTGCGAGCGAGACTGAGCCTATGTGCGGCATTTCTGGATTACTAAATCTCAACGGCTCACCGGCTGATCCCGATCGGGTTGGCAGGATGATCGCAACACTGCTTCACCGAGGCCCTGATGCGAACGGTGTGCACGTTCAGGGAACGGTAGGCTTGGCCCATTCGCGCCTAAGCATCATCGATTTGCAAGCCGGGGCACAGCCGATGTCGACTACGGACGGACGCTTGTGGATTACATTCAACGGCGAAATTTTCAACTACATTGAACTCCGTGAAGAACTCCTCGGCAAAGGGCATCGATTTGCCACCCGCTCCGATACGGAGGTGATTCTTAACGCCTATCGTGAATTCGGTGAGGATTGCGTTCATCATTTTAATGGACAATGGGCGTTTGCGATCTGGGATGCGAAAGACCGAAAGCTGTTTCTGTCTCGCGACCGGTTCGGTGTTCGGCCCCTGTTCTACACGCAGACGGCGAACAGTTTCCTGTTTGCGTCGGAAATCAAGGCACTGCTCACGTGCCCGGAGGTGCCCGCGGAAATTGATCTTCAGGGGTTGGACCAGATCTTCAATTTCTGGGTTACGCTGCCGCCCAGAACCGCTTTTAGAAACATCTTCCAATTGCCACCCGGTTATTTGCTTACTGTAGAAAATGGCGAAGTCCGGGTTCGGCAATATTGGTCCGTCGCCTACGCTGAGTCCGAAGACGCGAGAGCCGCAAGCGACCATCGGCTTGCCGAAGAGTTATCGCACTTGCTGGAGGATGCAACTCGGATTCGCCTTCGCTCTGACGTGCCGGTTGGAGCCTACCTAAGCGGAGGGATCGACTCCACAGTGACCACTGCACTGGTGCGGAAAATCGCCGATGACCGGCTCCGCAGCTTTTCCATTACCTTTGAGGACGCCGAGTTCGACGAAAAGTCATATCAGGACGAGGCGAGTGCATTTCTTGGTACGCAACATAGTAGCGTCTCCTGCTCGTCCTCCGACATTGCGCGCGTATTTCCGCAAGTCATCTGGCATACGGAGCAGCCGGTTATCCGGACCGCCCCTGCTCCTATGTTTCTGTTATCGAAGTTAGTACGTCAGGCCGGATTCAAAGTTGTCTTGACGGGTGAAGGCGCCGATGAGGTGTTGGGCGGATATGACATCTTCAAAGAGGCGAAGATCCGCCACTTCATGGGACGCAACCCGGAATCGCGTTGGCGGCCGCTGCTGCTAAGGCGTCTTTATCCATACATGGAAAGCATGCAGCGACAACCGGCCGCTTATCTCAAACATTTTTTCCGCGTGACTCCTGAGGATATTGCTAGCCCATTCTTCTCGCATCTGCCAAGATGGGAACTCACGGCAAAGCTCAAGCTGTTGTTCTCGGCGGAGGTCCGCGAAGAAACAGGAAAGTTCAACGAGATTGGCGAGATCGAGCAGGCACTGCCGCGGGCCTATCGGTCTTGGTCATATTTTGGCCAGGCCGAGTATCTTGAGGCAAAGTATTTGCTGCCGGGATACATTCTTTCCTCTCAAGGCGACCGAATGGCAATGGCTCACTCGGTGGAAGGGCGTTACCCTTTCCTAGACTACCGGGTCGTTGAATTTGCGGCTAAGCTTCCGGCAAGCGCGAAGATGAAGGGGCTGGATCAGAAACACTTGTTGAAGCAAGCGTTTCATGGCCTTATCCCCGAATCCATTGTGCGCCGTCCAAAGCAACCGTATCGCGCGCCGGATGGTAAGTGCTTCTTTGGAGCAGGCGCGGGGAATTACGCAGAGGAGTTACTGTCGCCGGAAGCCGTCCGCAAAAATGGAATCTTTGACGCGCAATCGGTAACGGCGTTGCAGAACAAGTTTAAAAGTGGTCGCGCCAGTAGCATAAAGGACAATATGGCCATGGTTGGTGTGCTGTCGACCCAGCTTTTGGTCCACCAATTCATCAATCAACGAGTAGAGGGAGCCCAACCATGCATAGACCTGACATCGAAAGCGAAATCCACAGTTTTGTTATAAGCAACTTCTTATTTGGTCAGCCAGTGGACTTGCAGCCTGGCGATTCGCTCTTGGAGAAGGGGGTGATTGATTCCACTGGCGTCCTCGAATTGGTAGCGTTCCTCGAGGAACGCTACGCGATAGAGGTTCAAGATGACGAAGTAATTCCTGACAACCTGGACTCTGTAACAAAGGTCGCAACATATGTAACCAGTAAGCTAAGTTATGCAGTTTAGGAGGGTAGATGCAGGTTGAAGAGTTTCTGGAGAACAGTGCGAGGCTGTACCCTGACAAGGTGGCGCTGATCCATGGGAGCGAACGCTTGACCTATTCGCAGATCGAAAGGGAAGCGAACAGGTTGGCACAGGCACTCGTCGAGGCAGGTGTAAGGCGTGGAGACCGTGTGGCGATCTTTGTACCCAATTCGGTTGAAGCGGTTCTGTCAATCTTCGCGACGCTGAAGGCGGGTGCGGTGTTCGTTGTCCTCAATGCGACGACGAAATCTGACAAACTAATCTACATACTCAACAACTGCCGTGCTTCAGCAATGATCGCGTGGGGCGGAAGGCTCTCGTTTGAAGCGAATACCTGGGCGCAGGCACCGCATCTTCACTCTGTGTTCATGATCAGAGGAAATGAAGCGCAGATCTCAGCTGCCCGGTCTGCTGGCAAGGGAGTAGTTCGCGTGGAGGATATTCGGCAGCGCACAATCGATGTTCTCCCTCCGGCAAAGAATTGTATCGACATTGATCTCGCTGCACTCATCTATACGTCAGGATCGACGGGACGGTCAAAAGGTGTAATGGTCACCCATTTGAACATCGTGTCCGCAGCGACGTCCATTACAACGTATCTGGAGAACACGGCTGACGATGTAGTGATCAACGTACTGCCATTTGCTTTCGACTACGGTTTGTACCAGTTACTGATGATGTTCAAAGTGGGGGGCACATTGGTGTTGCATGACTCTTTTGCGTTCCCCAACGTTGTAATCGAAAAGGTGGCTCGCGAAGGTGTAACCGGATTTCCCATCGTTCCCACTGCCTCAGCGATGCTGTTGCAGATGGATCTCTCAAAGTACGCCTTTCCAAAGTTGCGATATATCACCAATACGGCTGCGGCTTTGCCCGTTGAGCACATCCGGAAACTGCGTGCTTTATTCCCGCACGTGAAGCTTTACTCAATGTACGGGCTGACGGAGTGCAAGCGAGTGTCGTATCTGCCTCCTGACCAGATTGATATCCGGCCGGCTTCTGTGGGTCGAGGCATGCCAAATGAGGAGGTCTACATCGTTGATGAAAGCGGCAATCGCGTCGGTCCGGGGATTGTAGGGGAACTCGTGATCCGCGGCGCCAATGTAATGAAAGGTTATTGGGAATTGCCGGAAGAGACAGATCGCTGCCTGAAACCCGGCCCGCTGCCGGGGGAAAGAGTTCTGTATAGCGGCGATCTATTTCGTGCAGACGAAGAAGGGTATTTGTATTTCATTGGTCGGAAAGACGACATTATCAAGACTCGCGGTGAAAAGGTCAGCCCCAGAGAAGTGGAAGATGCGATCTATGCACTCGAGGGCGTAGCGGAGGTAGCTGTAATCGGAGTGCCGGACCCTATTTTAGGCAGTGCAATCAAAGCTGTTCTTACGCTTCGTCCAGGTGCGCAGATTAATAAACAGGACGTACTTCGCCATTGCTCAACAAGGCTTGAGGATTTCATGATGCCAAAAATTGTTGAGTTTCGGGTGTCGCTCCCAAAAACCGAATCCGGCAAGATAAGCAAACGGATGATTTCAGATGAACATCGGGATACTCAGCAGGTCACGGCTGGCATTTAGGCGGGGAAGGGCGTGCTGCAGACTGGTGCAGGCAACGGGACGCGGGAATTCCAAACAACATGAAGGATGAACGCGGAGAGACGGATCAGAAGGTGCTCGCGGGAGCGGTCCACCTATTATGTCAATAATAATCCGATAGAAAGAGGGGCGTGTGAGGCGTGCATTTATTTTCACGTTGCTGCTATCAAGCAGTCTGAGCGTTTGGGGACAGACTTGGAGGCAGGCCGCAGAAGCCAACGACGCGAATACGGCGTCGTTTTCGCCGACTGTTTCCGGTAGTGTCGATGTCGTGTTAAGCTTCCTTTCTCCGGCTAGCGGTTCGAGCGTAACAGACAATAAGGGACAGACCTACACGCTGGATGCATGTACGAGCCCCTCAAGTGGGATACTTTATGGCGATGCTCATACATGCGTCTGGTACGTGTGCGGAGGGGCTGCGGGAGTTACGAGCGTTACTGTGACCGGGGCAGAGGGTAGCGATATCCTCGCTACAGAGTTTTTCGAGGGCACAGGGATTATCACGACAGCGAACTGTGCCGGTGCCGTCAACACGGTCACTAACCCCAACGCGCCTACTCTGATCACGCTTACTCCCGATGAGCCCAGTGAGTTGGCTCTCGTGGGGTTTTCGTGCGCTGGACTTGCACACTCGGTAAACGGCAACGTGACCTACAGTAATCAGTTCGACGATGCTGGCAATCCCGTCGCTACAACGATAATCACTTCGGCCGGGACTATAACGGCAGAGACTGATGACGGGAACTCCGACTGCATTCCAAGTGACGATGAAAATCCGAATGGCTGGAATTCGGTTTTCGCTGCCTTCAGGACAGCCCAACCGGCAACGTCCTGTCCAGCCTCAGTGCCAGTGCCGTCCATCGCGAATTGCTTCTACAATGAAAACCTTGGATCGCAAGCCGTAGGATCGGCCAGTTCCGCGCAGACGCTGAACTTCTCAATTGCTTCCGACACGACTGTGGGCAGCATTGCCGTCCTTACCACTGGCATTGTGAGCAAGGACTTCGCCAGTGCTACGGGTAGCACGTGCACGGCGTCGACTTACTCTACGGCCACAAACTGCGTGATGAACGTAGGCTTCTTGCCTCTGGTTGCCGGTCTTCGACGGGGAGCCGTGGTGTTCTATTCCGGCGCCAACAATACCGGCACAGCGTTGGCCGCGGTGCCGATTTATGGGATCGGAAGCGGCCCGCAGGTGGCCTATGGACCAGGTGGTGCGCAAACCACCGTGGGGAGCGGATTTTCCAGTCCCGAGGGCGTGGCTGTGGACGGTGCGGGGAATGTGTTTATTGCGGATGCAACTGCCGCTTTGGTGGACAAGGTCACCCCAGGGGGTACGCGGACCACGGTGGGCAGCGGATTTAGCAAACCAGAGGGCGTGGCCGTGGACGGTGCGGGGAATGTGTACGTCGCCGACTTCACTGGTGCGGCTGTGTACGAGGTAATGCCGAACGGCACACAAACCACGGTAGGCAGCGGATTCGGCAATCCCGCAGGAGTGGCTGTCGACGGGGTAGGCAATGTCTATATTGCTGACGTCCATAACGTCGCGGTATATAAGGTAACGCCGAGCGGCGTACAGACAACGTTAGGCAGCGGGTTTGTCGAGCCTGTAGGCGTGGCCGTGGACGGATCGGGCAATGTGTATGTGGCTGATTCTGGCGTTCCAGCGGTATACGAAATTGCGCCCGGTGGCGCGCAGACAACGGTGGGCAGTGACTTTAGCGTGCCCAAGGGCGTGGCCGTGGATGCGGCCGGCAGTGTCTATATCGTCGATGCAGGCGCCAATGCGGTATACGAGGTGACGCCGAGCAGCACGCAGAGTACAGTTAGCACTGGGTTCGACGGTCCGGCTGGTCTGGCCGTCGATGGATCCGGCAATCTCTATGCAGGCGATACCGGCCACAGTCGTGTGGTGAAGATCGACCGCGCAGATACGCCATCATTAAGCTTTGCCACTACAAATGTGGGTTCGACGAGCACGGACAGCCCGAAGACAGTGCAAGTCGAGAACATTGGCAACCAAGAACTAACTCTGACCAGCCTGAGTTATCCCACTGACTTTCCCGAAGCCACTGGCGACAATAATGCCTGTAATGGCACGACCAGCCTCACCCTGGCAGGGCAGTGCGATCTGCCAATCAACTTCACTCCCTTGTCTGTGGCGAGTCTGAGTGAGAACGTGACGCTTACCGACGACGCGCTGAATGTGGCGGGGGCGAAGCAGTTCATCGCGGTTAGCGGCACGGGCTCGTCGGCACGGGCAGTGCTTACCACCCCCGCACCCGGAACCGTTCTGTCGGGCTCACCTATAACCTTCACCTGGACTGCCGGCAGCGGTGTGACGGAGTACGATCTCTTCCTCGGCACTACCGGAGTGGGGTCATACAACCTCTATAACTCGGGTCATATCACGGCCACTTCCGCCGCCGTGACCGGCCTGCCGGCAAACGGAGTGA